>Ga0302046_10000451_pt1 | contig 41930 bp, 27 predicted proteins | sample RVTome_11_FD_200261 | JGI IMG/M metagenome (GOLD analysis project Ga0302046, IMG submission 200261) | Soil microbial communities from uranium-contaminated site in the Upper Colorado River Basin, Wyoming, United States - RVT147D111 (version 2) ...
GGGGGGGGCGGGGCGCACCGCGCCGGCGCGGGGGCGCCCCCACCCCGGGCGCCCTCCCCCCCCCCCCCCCCCCCGCTGGCCTTGACGGAAGGCACGCCAGGGGTGCCGTTCCTGCCCGACCGGTTCTCATGGCACGGGTGATGCAAGGAGATTCCGGCGACACCTCCAACCCACTTCAGATGCCGTCATGAGAACTCACCCCACCGCCCAGTCCGGATTCTCCCTCCCCGAGGCGTTGGTCGTCGTGGCCACCGTGATTCTCATTGGCGCCACCGTGGTGCCCTACATTGCCCGGCCGCGCCACCACAATGGGCGCATCCAGTGCCTGGGCAACCTGAAGCAGATCGGCCTGGCCATGCGGATGTGGTCCAACGATCACAACGAGAGGTTCCCCTGGCATGTGCCGCGTTATGATCCTGAGCGGTGTTCAGACCATGACGGCGCTCAGAAGTGCGGAGGAAGCGGTGACCCTTTGGAGGCCATCAACGACGGGAACGTGACCATCTTTCGGGCCATCTCGAATGAGCTCAACTCACCCAAGGTGCTGGTGTGTTCCTCGGATCGCCAGCGCCAGCGCGCCCAATCCTTTTCACCCACTTACACCAACTACTACCACTTGGTGACGCAAACCAGTTACCTGGTGGGGTTGATGGCCGCCGAAGCTCAGCCTCAAGCCATCCTGATCGGGGACCGCAACGTGACAGGGGGCGTCTTCAAAGAGAACCGCCGCACGTGGACGGCGACGATTCAGGAGAGGATCGACGCTGACTTCGATTCGCAGCTCCACCGGCGCCAAGGTAACGTCGGCATGGCGGATGGAAGTGCCACGCAGGTGGGGCCAGGGCAACTCAAGGTCCTTATCGCCACGGCCAACGAGGCGTCGAGGAGCCCCACTGTGTTGCAGTTCCCGGATTGAGGGAAAGCAAGAGCCAAGGCAGACGGACTGCCTCCCCCATGAACCGGGGACTGGCTAAAGCCAGAACTACAAACCTAGCCGCCCACGTTTGTAGTCCTGGCTTTAGCCAGTCCCCGTTCGTAGTCCCGGCTTTAGCCAGTCCGGACTGAGCGTGGTTCAAGCCCCCGCATTTTCCGGTTGTGCGCGGGGCGGGGAATCCATACAAACATCGGCGTGAACCGAACCTTCCCTTTCGTCCCGACCTGTTGCGCCCTGGCCCTGGCCGGGTTTGCCGCGTTCCCACTCTCAGCCGCCGATGCCGCCGGCGTGGTGAGTCCCCCCAAGGGCTACTCCGCGCTGTTCAACGGCAAGAACCTCGACGGTTGGTGGGGGGCGTCCACGGAGGATCCCCGCAAATGGATGGCCCTCTCCGCCGAGGCGCTCCAGGCCAAGAAGCAGATGAGTTTGGCGGACATCCGCCAGCACTGGTCCGTCGAGGATGGAGTACTGGTCAACGACGGACACGGCCTCTACCTCACCACGGACAAGAATTTTCGCGACTACGAGTTGCTCGTCGAATACCGCACCGTGCCCAAGGCGGACAGCGGCATCTACCTCAAGGGCGTGCCCCAGGTGCAGATCTGGGACTCGACCGAAACCGAGAAGTTCGGCATCGGCGCCGACAAGGGATCAGGCGGCCTCTGGAACAACAGCCCTGGCGCCGCGGGCAAGGATCCCGCCGTGCTGGCCGACAAGCCGTTCGGCGAGTGGAACGCGTTTCGCATCGTCCAGGTGGGCAGCCGGACCAGCGTCTGGCTCAACGGCAAGAAGGTGGTCAACCACGCCATCATGGAGAATTACTTCGATCGCGCCCTGCCGGTCCCGGTGACCGGTCCCATTCAACTGCAGACCCACGGCGGCGAGATCCGCTGGCGCAACATCTTCATCCGCGAGATCCCGGCCGAGGAGGCCAACGCCCTGCTTCGCGACGCGTCGGGAAGCGGTTTTGAATCGGTCTTCAACGGACGCGACTTCTCGGGCTGGAAAGGGCCGGTCGAGAATTACGAGGTCCAGGATGGAGCGGCCAAGTGCAAGCCGGGCAAGGGAGGCACGATCTATACGGACGGCGTGTATGGCGATTTCCAGGTGCGCCTGGAGTTCAAGGTCCCGCCCGGCGGCAACAATGGGCTGGCCATCCGCTATCCCGGCAGCGGCGATACTGCCTACGTCGGCATGTGTGAGCTGCAGGTGCTTGACGACAAGTACGACGAGGTGCGGGGCAAGCTGGATCCGCGGCAGGTGCACGGCTCCGCCTACGGCATGGCTGCGGCCCTGCGCGGCTATCAGCATCCGGCCGGCCAATGGAACTACCAGGAGGTGACCGTGAAGGGCTCGACCATCAAGGTGGAACTCAACGGCACCGTCATCCTCGACGCCGACCTCTCCAAGGTGACCGACTACCTGGGCGGGAACGCTCATCCGGGCAAGACCCGCGCCGAGGGTCATTTCGGCCTGGCCGGGCACAGTGACCCGGTCATGTTCCGCCACATCGCCATCAAGCGCCTGCAATAAATCCCTGTGACAAAGGGGCTTTCCTGAGGTATAGAACGGGCCAATCCTGTTAATTGCCTTAGCCACCTCCCCGGGTTGGCACCTTAGCGGAACGAGTCGGGATGGTCTCCCGCGATGGATCGCCGGCCGTGCCTGGGGGGAATTCCTGAATCATGGTATCGAGACGTATCGGGATCCTCATGATCCTTTGGGCCGGGTTGTTTGTTGCCCGACCGGCCACCATTTTTGACCGGGGCTCCACCTGGAACTACTTCATCGGGACGGAGGAAGCCTCCTCTCCGATATCGCTTTGGCGCCAGATCCCCTTCAACGACGGCGGCTGGGCCTCGGGGCCCGCCCCGATCGGCTACGGCGAAGGGGAAATCGTCACCACCGTGCCCGGCAGCGGATCGGGCGGCTGGGTCAGCATCTTCTTCCGCAAATCCTTCGTCATCGCCGAACCCACCGCCTCCACGGAACTGGAGTTGTCGATCCGGATCGATGACGGGTGCATCGCGTGGATCAACGGCTTCGAGGTGGGGCGATTCAATGTTCCGGCAGGCGAACTCGCCTACAACGCCGTGTCCTCGACCACCGGGGAACCGACCGACACCGTCTTCACCATCCCCAACGCCGCGTCGATTCTCGTGCCGGGAACCAACGTCGTGGCCATCCAGGCCTTCAACCGCGACACCGGGAGCAGCGACCTGGTCATGGACGCCGCGCTGTTCAGCACCGTGGACGACGTGCCGCCGGTGGTGCTCGCCCTCAATCCGCCTCCGCTGGCCTTGGTCCGCAACCTGTTCGAAATCGAGGTCACCTTCAGCGAAGCGGTCGGCAACGTCGATCCCGAGGATCTCCTCATCAATGGCGTGCCGGCCGAAGACGTCATGTTCGGCGCCCCGGGCCAGGCGGTCTTTTCCTTTCCCGAACCGCCCACCGGCACTGTCCAGGTCGCCTGGGCCGCCGTGACCGGCATCACCGACCTTTCCCCCAATGCCAACGCCTTTGCCGGCGGTCCGGGTTGGACCTACACCCTCGATCCCAACGCCGAGCCGCCCGGCCTGATCATCAGCGAGTTCATGGCCTCCAATGACAACACGCTCAACGACGAGGACGGCGACAGCTCGGACTGGATCGAGTTGTTCAACTCAGGCCTTACCACCGCCAACCTCGGCGGCTGGTACCTGACCGACGCCGCCACCGACCTGACCAAGTGGCGCCTGCCTTCCGTGACGCTGCTGCCCAACGCCTACCTCGTGGTGTTCGCCTCCGGCAAGGACCGGGCCAGTTCCCTGAGCCCGCTGCACACCAGCTTCCAGCTTTCCGGCAATGGTGAATACCTGGCCCTGGTCGATCCCGGCGGAAACGTCATCTCCGAGTATGCCCCGGACTATCCGGAACAATCCACCGACGTCTCCTACGGGCGGGACCGGGCCAATCCCTTCCTGCTGGGGTATTTCGTCGATCCGACTCCGGGCGCGCAGAACACGCCGAGCGGCGCGGGCTTCGCGCCGCCCGTGGAGTTCTCGTCGGCCTCCCGGACCTTCACCAGTCCGTTCTCCCTCACGCTCTCCAACGCCTCGCCCAATGCGGTCATCCGCTACACGCTCGATGGGTCCCTGCCTTCGGCGGCGTCGCCGATCTACAGCGCGCCGCTGACCATCGACCGCACGTTGGAGGTGCGCACGCGCGCGTTCGAAGTGGGGCTGCTGCCGGGGCCGCCGCGCAGCGAGCACTTCATCCGGCTCGACGCCTCCGTACAATCGGTCACCTCGGACCTGCCCATCATGATCCTGCACAACTACGGCGGCGGATCCGTACCCGCCAGCGGGGAACAGTTCGTCGTGATGCAGATCTTCGACCGGCAGGGGGCCCGCAGCGCCCTGGCCGGCACGGCGGACCTTTCCACGCGCGGCCGCTTCCGCCTGCGCGGCTCCAGCACGCAGGGCATTGCCAAGGGCAGTTTCGCCTTCGAGGCGTGGGATGATTTCAATGACGACAAGGACATCGCCCCCCTGGGGATGCCGCCCGAGTCGGACTGGGTCCTCTATGCGCCCAACCAGTTTGATCCCGTGCTCATCCACAACTCCTTCATGTATGAGCTGAGCAACGACGTCGGCCGCTACGCCTCCCGCACCCGCTTCGTGGAGGTCTATCTCAAGGACGACTCCGGCACGCCCGGCTCCATCACCAGCTCCGATTACAACGGCATCTACCTCATCATTGAGAAGGTGAAGCGGGACAACAACCGCGTGGACATCGACAACCTTGAACCCGAACACCTCCAGGCTCCCGAAGTCACCGGAGGTTACCTCCTCAAGATTGACCGGCCCGACCCGGGCGATGGCGGGTTCGGCGCGGCAGGCCAGACCATCCTCTATGTCGATCCCAAGGAGCCGGAGATCGAGACGCCCCAGCGCGATCCGCAGGAGCAGTACATCCGCGGGTTCATGAACGCCTTCGGCACCGCCCTCAACGGGAGCAACTTCGCCGATCCCGACGTGGGCTACGCCGCCTACGTCGATGTGCCGTCCCTGCTGGATCACCACATCCTCAACGTGCTTTCCGAAAACGCCGATGCCTTCCGTCTCAGCACCTACTTCTACAAGCCGCGCAACGGCAAGCTGGAGTACGGACCGATCTGGGACTTTGACCGGTCTTTGGAATCCAAGGCGGACAACCGCGACGACAATCCCTCGGTCTGGCACGATGGCGGCACCGACTTCTTCAACTACACCTGGTGGGGGCGCATGCTGCAGGACACCAATTTCTGGCAGGGCTGGGTGGACCGCTGGCAGGAGCTTCAGGACGGCCCGATGTCGATCCAGGCCATGCATGCCAAGATTGACCGGATGGCCAACGAGTTGCGCGAGGCGCAGGTGCGCGAGCAAAACCGCTGGGCCAGCATCACCGGCCCCCGCGGGACCTACCAGGACGAGGTCAACATCATGCGGAACTGGCTCGCCGCCCGCGTGAACTTCATCAACAGCGAGTTCCTTGAACGGCCGGTCTTCAGCCGCGAAGGCGGGGACGTTGCGCCCGGCGAGAATGTCTCCCTGTTCGCCCCCGAGGGCGGCGCCCTCTATTACACGATCGACGGCACCGACCCGCGCAATCCCGATGGGACGCCCTCCGGCGCCGCCCGCGTCTATGACGGCAGCCCCATCACCATCGGGTCCAATGTCCGCATCGTGGCCCGTGCCATGGATCCCTCCCACGCAAACATGACCGGCGGCGACAATCCGCGCGTCTCCACCCCCTGGTCCGGCCGAAGGGCCGTCTCCTTCATCGTCGCCGCCCAGCCGCTGGTCATCACCGAGATCATGTATCATCCCCTCCCTCCGTCCGGTGGAAGCCTCTACACGGATGAAGATTTTGAATACCTCGAGCTGAAGAACACCGGGGCCGCCAACCTTAGCCTGGCCCGGTTCCGCCTCGTCAACGGTGTCACCTTCGACTTCACCGGCGGGCGTGTGCCCGTGCTGCTGCCCGGGGAGACGGTATTGGTGGTGCGCAACGAGGCCGCCTTCACCAGCCGTTACGGAACCGGCTTCCGCATCGCCGGCGAATACGTCGGTGCCCTCGACAACAACGGCGAGCGGATCGAGTTGATCGGGCCGGCGGAGGAATCGGTGCTGGACTTCTCCTACAACGACGCCTGGTATCCCATCACCGACGGACTTGGAGCCTCGCTGCAGATTGTCAATCCCGAAGGGGCACCAGGCGCCTGGGACAGGAAATCCGGGTGGCGTCCCAGCCAGGCCCTGGGCGGATCCCCCGGGGCGGACGATGCCCCGCCGCCCGGCTTCCCCGCGGTCCGCGTCAACGAGGCGCTCACCCACACCGATCTCCCGCAGATCGACGCCGTCGAGTTGCACAATCCCACCGCGGCGACGGCGGATCTGGGCGGGTGGTTCCTGACCGATGACCTGGCGCAACCTGCCAAATATGTCTTTCCTCCCGGCACCCTCCTTGGCGCGGGAGGTTATCTGGTCGTGTATGAAACCAACTTCAACGCCAACCCAGGCCTGCCCGGCAGCTTTCTCCTGAGTTCGAAAGGGGAGGGGATCTACCTGCTCTCCGGCAATGGAGCGCAATGGACGGGCTACCTCGACGGGTTTGAATTCGGGGCCGCGGCCAACGGCGTGAGTTTCGGACGCCACCTCGACAGCCAGGGCAGGATTCACTATCCCGCCCAGTCGGCCCTGACGTTGGGCGGGCCCAACGCGGGTCCGCGCGTCGGGCCGGTCGTGGTCTCGGAGATCATGTATCACCCGGCCAATCCGCCGCCGCCGCTGGATGAGGCGACCACCGAGTTTGTGGAATTGTCGAATGTGTCCGGCGCGCCGGTTCCGCTCTATGACGTAATGTTTCCGACCAACCGCTGGCGCCTGCGGGGCGCCGTGGATTTCGATGTGCCGCTCAACACCACGCTCCCGGCCGGCGGCCGGCTATTGGTGGTCGGGTTTGACCCCGTCACTGCGCCGGCCACGCTGACGGCCTTTCGTTCGCGCTACGGGATCGACGGTTCCGTGACCATCCTCGGGCCGTTCGATGGCCGCCTCAACAACGCCGGGGACGCTGTGCGCCTGTACCGGCCCGACACGCCGGAGCCGCCTCCCGCACCGGCCGCCGGCGAAGTGCCCTTCATCCTGGTCGAGGAGGTGGCCTATGGCGACGCGTCGCCGTGGCCGCTGGCGGCGGACGGGTTGGGGCTTTCCCTGCAACGGGTGAACGAGCTTGCCTTCGGCAACGATCCGGCAAGCTGGCGCGCCGCGCCGCCCACCGCCGGGAGCGCCGGCGCCGGAGGCCAGGCGCCCGTCATTTCCGTCCACCCCGTGGGGCGCGGCGTGGTGGCCGGCGAAACCGTGATGTTCGCCGTCGGGGCTTCAGGCAGCGGTCCGCTGCAGTATCAGTGGCGCTTCAACGGTGCGAACATCTTCGCCGCCACCAACAGCACGCACACCCTCACCAATGTCCAATCCGGCCAGGCCGGAGGGTACCAGGTGGTGGTGCTCAACGCCGCCGGCGCCACGGACAGCCTGGTCGCCGCGTTGCAGGTCGCCGCCCCCGCCACCATCCGACAGCAGCCCGCTTCGGTGGTGGTCAACCCGGGCGCCAACGTGACCTTCACCATCGACGCCACAAGCAACACGCCCATCTCCTACCAGTGGCGGAAGGACGGCGTTCCCATCCCGGGCGCCACCAATCCTTCCCTTACCATTTTCAATGCGCAACTCGAGGACGACGCACTGTATGACGTGGTGGTCACCGACGGCATCGGATCGGTGGTGAGCGCGCCGGCCCTGCTCGGCATCTATCGCCCGGTCGAAGTGGTCCAGCCCCCCGTCTCCCAGACCGTCGCGGAGGGGAGCCGCGTGGTGCTCAGCATCGAGACCACCGGGTTGCGCCCCATCTCCTACCGCTGGCGCCGCAACTTCTCCACCATCGACCTCCAGAACATCTACTCGTATCAATCCTTCCTGGTCATCGAGAGCGCCCAGCTCAGTGACATGGGCAGCTACACGGTGGCCCTGACCAATCTCGCCCTGCCGCAGCCGGGCATTCTCAGTGCGGCCGGCACCTTGACCGTCCTGCCCGACACCGACGGCGACGGGATCGAGGATGAATGGGAGGAAGCAAATGACCTGAACCCGCTCAGCCTCGTGGACGGCGACATGGATGCCGATGGGGATGGCATGACCAACCGTGAGGAACGGATCGCCAACACCGATCCGCAGGATCCCTCCAGCTACCTTCGCATCACCGGGTTGGATTTGGATGGCGGCGTGGACGTGGTGTTCGAGGCGGCTCCCAACACGACTTATTCCGTGGAGTATTCCGACATGGTGGAGGCCCTCTTCTGGCAAAAGCTGGGCGATGTGACTGCCGGCCCGACCAACCGGGTCGTCTCGATGCCCGATCCCGGCGCCACAGCCCAGCGCTACTACCGCCTGGTGACCCCGAGGCGATAACAGGGAAAGCGCTCGTAGCCGCCCACGTAGCCGCCGACGTCAGGAGGCGGTCCCCCGCGTGAGAAGAAAGGGAAAACGTTCAACGTTCAACGTTCAATGGTAGAAGACGTCACGTAGCCGCCGCCGTCAGGCGGTGGTCTCCCTCGTGAGAAGAAAAGGTAAAGAAGCGAGAAACGCTCAACGGTAGAAGGCGGATGTCACTGCCTTGATCGCAGAAAACCACCTCCTCACGTCGGCGGCTACACGTGGAAAGGGGATTTCATCCCGCCAAGCCGCCAAGCCGCAAAGAGCCCTACAAGTTCCCGCATCCTTGGCGCCTTCGCGGCTTGGCGGGAGATCATCATTCTGATGGGTCTTCACGTGCGTTGTCCCAACGGCGCGCGACTCTCCAGAGTCGCAGCGATGCGGTCGAATCCGGTCGGGGAAAGCACCCTGCCCCCTGCGGACTGCCATCACCCGCTGCGGCTCTGGAGAGCCGCGCGCCCCTGGTCAGGGGACGAGGCGGAAGTTGCTTGGCCGGGAGGGGCCTGCAGGAGGGTGAAGAAATCCCCGATCGACTGGTCGGCCATCAGGAACGCCACATCCATGCGGTCCTGGTTCACGTCCACGACAAGGGAACCGAGCTGGTTCAGGGAGATGAACATATGGCGGGGTGATTGAGTGAGGCGCCGGAGATCTTGCCCGAGCTGCCGGCGGTGATATAGACCGAGCCATCGCCCCCCGACGACGGCTACTCACATTCCACTCGTTGTTCAACGGGCTGATCGGTCGTCGGTGTGCCGATCCTCGGTTTGGCATTGCCCATTAACCCCTGGCGCGGGTTACCCTCCCGGGCATGGCCAAGAAATCGCATACCCTGCTCCACAACTTTGATCCCGATCGAAAGGTCAGCCTGAAGGTGGGCAAGGGGAAGGTGGTGTTTCGTCTCAATGACATCCTCGTGCCGCCCGGGAAGAAGATCTCGTTGCGGAAGGATTACGACCCTGAGTTCACGGGAGGGTATCGGGACAAGGAGGCGGCCCTGGAGCATGTCGCCTCCAACGTTGATCGGCTGCAGGAACTGCAGGAGATGCTGTACGCCCAGGACCACTACGGCGTGCTGATGATCTTTCAGGCCATGGATGCCGCGGGCAAGGATGGCGCCATCAAGCACGTGATGTCCGGAGTGAATCCGCAGGGCTGCCATGTCACCAGCTTCAAGGCGCCTTCCACCGAGGAATTGGATCATGACTACCTGTGGCGCGCCGCGAAGGAGTTGCCCCGCCGCGGCATGATCGGGATCTTCAACCGATCCTACTACGAGGAGGTCCTGGTGGTGCGCGTGCATCCGGAGCTCTTGCAGAAGCAGAAGCTGCCGCCGGAGTTCATGGGCAAGGACATCTGGCGCCGCCGCTTCGGGGAGATCAACCACTTCGAGCGCTACCTTTTTCAGAACGGCTTCCTGATCCTGAAGTTTTTTCTCAACATCTCCCGCAACGAGCAGCGCAAGCGGTTCCTGGCCCGCATCGATGAGCCGGAGAAGAACTGGAAGTTTTCTGTGGCCGACTACCAGGAGCGGAGTTTCTGGAACGATTACCAGGCGGCCTACCAGGACATGCTGCGCCGTACCAGCACCGAATGGGCGCCCTGGTTCATCATTCCGGCCAACAACAAATGGTTCTCGCGGCTGGCCGTCTCGCAGGTGGCCTGCGCGGCGCTGGAGCGGCTGGACCTGCACTTCCCCAAGGTGAGCAAGGCGCGCAAGGCCGAGCTCCAGGAGATCCGCAAGCAGTTGGGGAGGGGTCAGACTTGACTATTTGACTATGAACCGGGCGCCGGCGTGCAGGCATGTTGCCCCGCTCGACCCGGTTCATAGTCAAATAGTCAAGTCTGACCCCTCCTCAAGGCATGGTCGCCGCCTGGGCCAGGCGCGGGTCGTCGGACTGCTGCGCAATGACTTGCAGGGCATCCAGTGCCGCGGGGGAACCGACCCGGGCCAGGGTGGTCACCGCGGTCATGCGATGAAGCAGATCCGAAGTGGCGAGCGCTTCCTGCTGGAGAAACGGCACCGCCGTGCTGTCAAACCAGGCCGATCTCTCCGGTGCCCCCCCGCGTTGCAGCGTCATCGCCAGCGCTTGCAGCCCGGCCAGGCGCACCCGGGGGTGCGCTTCCCCCTCCACCAGGGCCATGAGACGTGGGGCATCCATGCTCTGCTGGTTTCCCAAGGCATCATAAAGGCGCAGCCGAACGCCGGGATCAGATTCGTTCATGAGCGCATCCAACACCCAGGGCGCCGCCGAGACGGCATGCTCGTTCACGCTCAGGGACCAGGCCGCCGCTTCCCGCACTTCAGGATCCCCATCCCGCAGGATCGGAGTCAGCAGCGAGCTGACATCCTCCGCCGAGCCGGAAAGCGATTCAATGGCCGCGAGACGTTGGAGGTCATTCGGGACGGGGGACTGAACCATCTCGCGCACGAAGTCGCCCGTCTCCAGGATCGGGCGCATCCCGATGGCGTCCCAGAGCTGCGCGCGCAAGGATTCGCTGGCGGCTTCACGAAGCGCTTCGATGAGGACACATGACGCGGCAGGGTCGGGCAATGTTCCCAGGATCAGGGCCGCTTCACTTCGGATGCTTTCCGGGCGTCGGGCATCGTTAAGCATGCCGCCCAGGAGCAGGGCGGTCTCGGCGCTGGGCGCGGCGGCCAGGCCTCGCAGGGCGCCCCGCCCGACGGCGGGATCCGGGTCATTGAGAAGGGGCAGGAGAATGTCGCGGGCCTCGGGCAACGGGCTTGTGCCGAGGGCTTCGGCGATGAGGGCACGCAGCCGGGGCGGACCATTCCGGGCTGATTCGGAAAGAAAGGCCAGGGCGAGGGGATCATCCTGCAAGGCCAGTTCGCGCGCCGCCATGCGGCGGGCTTCCGGAGTGGCGCCGGGATCCTGCAGTCGCTGAATCAGATCCCACACATCGCCCGAGGGGGCCTGCGTCGAGCCGCCAAACAGGTCGGCCAGCGTGGCGGCGATGCGGTGCGCCTCCTCGGGGGAGACGCTGGAAAGGGGGACGGTGTTGGTGGCGGCCGGCGGGGGCGGAGGCGTGTCGGGTTTCTGGCGGGCCGACACCACGCGATGAGGCCGGTCATGCATGAACTGAAAGCCGGCCACAATGAGGCCGATGCCGATCGCGGTCCACAGCCACCCGGTGTGGGGGGCTCGCTTGGGGGAGAAGGGGCGCCAGTTCATGGGGGCCTTACGGGTTGGCTTGCTGCAGTTGCCTGAGGAGCACCCGCTGGCCCAGCACCCGGATCATGACGCGGTCCACCAGGAGATCGTCGCCGCCCTCGGACCACAACATGGCGCTGACGCCGCGGCTGGCCAGGTTGGTGCGGCTGCCCCGCGCGGAGAGCATGGTGGTGCCGCGGATCGAGTTGAAGTTGCCGCGCATCGAGTCGAGGGAGAAGCTGCGTCCATTGGACAGGTCGATGCTGGCCGTGCCTTCCAACCGATTCAGGCGCGGGCCGGAGGCCGAGATGTCCTGCAGGCGAAAGGTCCACGCTCCATCCGCAGGAGCCGGCACCGGCATCGAAAAGTCCTTTGACAAGATGCGGCTGATGACCGGGCGCTGGCGATCCACCCGCACCAGAAGGCTGCCGCGCAGCGTGCCGTGCATTTCCGACTGGGATGGGTCCATTTCCGACATCACCGACAGGCTGGAACGGAGGGCGATGGGAGTGCCGAGGGAATCCCCGGCGCCTTCGAAGCTGAGACGATACGTGGCGCGGAGCACGTCGCGCACGGAGGATATGCGGCCGCGGATCGTCACGGTGCCGCGCATGCTGATGGGCCGGTCCGGGTTCGAGATGTTCAGGTCGAAGGTGCCGGTTCCGTCCATGCGTCCCATGCCGTCCACTTCCATCACGTAATCCGCCTCAAGCCGGTTGGTGCCATCATCGTAGAGCACCTCATCATAGTAGCCGCTCAAGTCCCAGAGGAGGGCCTGGTCCGAGTAATCCTGTTCGAAGTCACCGAGAGGAGGCAACGTGCCGGTGTTGCCATTCCCGTTCCCCGGGGTGTCGCGCCCATCCTGGAGGATGATCTGGCCATCGTTGGGGCCCGACGTGATGACGGTGACGCAAGCCTCCTGGCTGAAGCCGGATTCGCCTCCGGCATTGAGCGCGGTCACCACGAAGCAATGGTCCCCGACCGGCACGTTCAGCAGGGTGGCCACGTTGGTTTTGACGAACCCGAAGTAAACGTGCTGGTTGCCCAGGCGCTCATAGACGCCGTAGCGGATCACGCGCTGGGTGTCGGGATTGGGATCCCAGGTCAGGAGGACGTTTCCCGCGGAAGCGGAGCATGCGATCATCATGATCGCTATGGATAGGTTGGTCTTCACGTCACGTCCGTGACTAGCGAGCAGCATCCCTGCCAAAACCGGCCAACCGACATCGCCCGGGCCTGGCCGTCTCGTGGAACCTTGGCGAGTGCTCCACCCTATCGCGCTTTGCGCGCGGGTCAACTGCCGCTTTCAGCCCCTGCCCACCCAGGGCCCCCTCCGCCCGTGCCCGGGCGCCTCATCGGTACGGTAGGGAAGGAAGGGGAGGGATCGAACCCTCACCGCTGGCGGCTGCATGGAACAGCGTGGGGAAACGCCTCTGTGAGAAGCAGATTAGTACTGCGGACAACGCCGGCGTACCGGAGGGGCGGGATGGCATTCGGGGAGGGCATCGCGCGCGAACCGGTCGAGGTTGTGAATAACTTTCTGAGATGCTACAACGAGCCGCCCGCGCCCGTCCCCTCCTGGGACAGGCCCGGGCTTGGCCACCCTCAACCCCGGAATCAATTTGGACTACAACCTGTTGGGAACGCTTTTCCTGCTCCTCGGACTCGAACTGGTCCTGGGCGTGGACAATGTCCTGGTCATCGCGATCATGGTCTCGCGCCTGCCCGAACGCATGCGGGCCCGCGCCCGATTCATCGGCCTGGCGCTGGCCATGGTGGCCCGGCTGGTCATGGTGGTGCTTGTCCTGTTCCTCGCGCGGTTGGAGACGCCGGTGCTGCTTCATTTCTCGGTGCGCGACCTCATCCTGCTGAGCGGCGGCATGTTTCTCCTCTGGAAAGCGGTCCGCGAGATTCATCATGTGGTGGAGTTGAAGGAGGAGCCGGCCGTGGATGAGGCGAATGTGTCCGCCACCTTCCGGACCGCCCTCATCCAGATCGTATTGCTGGACCTCGTGTTCTCGGTCGATTCGGTGCTGACCGCGATCGGACTGACCAAGGAGGTCTGGGTCATTGTGACGGCGGTGGTGGCGGCGTTTGTCGCCGTCCTGTTTTTTGCCGGGCCGATCGGTGAGTTCATACTGCGCCATCCCAGCCTCAAGATTCTGGCCCTGGCCTTTCTGGTCACCATCGGGGTGACGATCTTCATGGAAGGCATGCATCAGGAGATCCCCAAACCCTACATCTACCTGCCCATGGGGTTTGCCCTGGTGGTGGAACTGTTGCAGATGCGCTACGCGGCCAACCGGAAGAGGCGTTTGGGCGCGACAGAAGACGAAGGCTTGAAGTAAGGTCCGACCCATGACGGAATCCGCCGCGCCCAAAGCCCATTCGCTGTTTCAGTTCGTCGTGCTGGTCGCCGCCCTGGTGGTGTTGGTGGCGGGGCTCAAGGCCGCCTCCGGCATCGTGGTGCCGTTTCTTCTCGCCGTCTTCATGGCGGTGATTGCCACGCCCCTGTTCTTCGCCCTGCAACGCTTCGGCCTTCCCTCGGCGCTGGCCCTGCTGTTGATGATTCTGCTGCTGCTCCTGGTCGGCCTGGCCGGAGCCGGGGCGGTGCGCCAGTCGATCAACCGCGTGACCAAGAACCTGCCCGTTTACCAGGCCAAGCTGGATGAACAGCGCCAGCACGTGGTGAGCTGGCTGCAGAGCAAGGGATACTACGCGTCGGACCAGTTTGGCGACTCGATCAGCCCCGAGTTGTTCAACAGCGCGGTCACCAACACCGTCGCCGCGCTCGGCGCGCTCCTCAGCAACAGCTTCCTCATCCTCCTCATGGCCATCTTCATCCTGCTTGAGGCGGCCATCCTCCCCAAGAAGGTCAGGGCCCTGCCCGGGTTGTCCGAGGAGAATTGGAATCGGATGCAGAACATGGTCACCGAAATCCGCCGTTACGTGGGGCTCAAGAGCATCACCAGCCTGTTGACCGGCTTGATGGTGGGAGTCTGGCTCTTGGTCATGGGCGTGGAACATCCCATCCTTCTGGGCCTCCTGGCCTTTGTCCTCAATTACGTCCCCAACGTGGGATCCATCATCGCCGCCGTCCCCGGCGTGCTTCTCGCCCTGGTCCTGCGCGGAGGCGGGACCGCCGTCATCGTCGCGATCGGATACCTCGTCATCAACCTCGGCATCAGCAATGTGCTGGAACCCCGGTTCATGGGGCGCGGCCTTGGCCTCTCCCCGACCTTCATCGTCCTTTCCATGGTGTTCTGGGGATGGGTCCTCGGCCCCATCGGCATGCTGCTCGCCGTCCCCCTCACCATGACGGTCAAGGTGGCCATGGAAAGCGATCCCCAGACACAATGGGTCGCCGTCCTGCTCGGTGCCGGCTTTCCCAAGGGTGACAAATCCCATGCCGACACCAATCCCGAAGGTCCCGCCGCCTCCTGACTCCCACGCCCGCGCCCACGTCTGCCGGCGCGGTCTCGGTGGGCTCCTGTTCCTGCTGCTGGCGCCCGCGGTGTTTGCCGCCGATCCCGCCACTCCGCTTCCCGATCGCATCCCCGCGATCGAGGCGGACCGCGCCCCCCTCCAGGTCTTCCTCTACATCGATCCCTTCGAAGTGCGAAAGGAGATCACCGTCCGTCCCGATGTCCTCCAGCGGTGGATGGACCTCGGTCTCCCAGAAGGCGGCGTCCTTTCCATCGCCGACCAGGACCGGGTCCGGGAACAGGCCGCCGCTTTCCTCGCCGTCATGAACCCCGTCACCATCGACGGCCGTTCGATCCCGCCACGACTGGACCAGGCGCATTTCCTGGATCCCAGCCTTCCGCAGCCCGGGCTTCTGAACCCCGGACAGGAGGTGGACCTGTCGAGGGCCCTTCTGGGTTTGAGCTTTTCCTATCCGTTGAGCGCGGCACCCGGGCATGTGCTGCTGGAATGGGAGTTGTTTGATGACAGCCTGACGAACCTGCCGGCCCTGGTGCAGGATGAGCGGGGGCAGGTCTCCTCATCGCTGGAGGCGGCTCATCCGGTACTGGAATGGCGCCGCCCGACCGATCGGGCGGAAGCCTACGAATGGGTGACACTCCCCGCGCCTCGCCGCGCCACCCTGCCCCTTCCGTTGGCAAGTCTGCTTTGCACGGCCCTGGCTCTGGCCTGGATGGTGTGGCGGTCCCTGCGAAAGCGCCCGTGGCCCGCGGCCCGGTGGCCGGCTCTTCTTCTGTTGGTGGGGGCGGTCCTTCTGCTTCCCTTCGGTCGGCTGCCCATCCCGCATCCGTTGTCGCGCCCCGCCATGGTGAACGACGCCGAAGCGCGCCTCCTGGTCGAAGGACTGCTGCGCAACCTCTATCACGCCTTTGACTACCGGGAAGAGAGCCGCATCTACGACGCCTTGTCGCGCTCGGTGGCCGGTGACCTTCTGGAGCGAACCTATCTCGAGACAATGCGCGGCCTGGCACTGGAAGAGCAGGGCGGGGCATGCGTCCGTGTCGATACGGTCAAGGTGGTGGATGTGCAGCCTTCCCCAACGCAGCGCAGGGAGGGGTTCGTGGCGCGCTGCACGTGGGAGGTGTCCGGATCGGTCGGGCATTGGGGCCACGAACACCAGCGGCACAACCGCTACCGCGCCGACCTGACACTGCGTCCTCATGAGGACGCCTGGCTGTTGACCAACCTGAATCTCCTGGACGAGGAACGCCGCTGAACCCGGTTGACGCAAGCGCCGAGGAAACGAGGCGGATGTGGCTGGATGCATTCCGCCCGGGAACCGCCTCGTGACCTCGGCGGCTACGTTGATCCGGGGTTGGATGGGTTGACAGAAGGCAGGTGGCACAAGATCATCGCGCAGTGCTGATGTAGCATTGCGAATCCAGCCATGAACCGATCTGACCTACCCATGAAGCGGGACAGTGGCCGTAATCTTCAAAGGCCCCTCACCCCAGCCCTCTCCCACCGGGAGAGGGAGACTCGTCCTCTCCGCGGAGAAAGGCCCCTGCGCTCATCAGTCTCACCCATCCCGGCTCGCTGTTCCCTATCCCTGTGGGAGAGGATTAGGGTGAGGGGCTTTTGCATGGTACGGTTCATGGTTCCTTTGCGCGTCCATCTTTTGGGTTTTTTGCTCTCCACGAACGCACGTGCAGGAGATGCCGCCGGGACAGTCGCTTCCCGAGGGAAGCTTTGGCGCGCCGGACTGGCCTGTGGTCCGGCCTTGCTGGCGGGGTTCGGGTGTGGGGATGCTCCAGAGCATCAGGCCAGTAGCCGAGACGCCACCTCGGGCAAGCCGGTGGTCTTCGCCGTGAACTACCCGCTGGACTACTTTGCCCAGCGCCTGGCCGGCGACCGGATCGAGCGGCTGGACCTCATTCCGCTCGACGTGGATCCCGCGTTCTGGCGGCCCGGGCCGGAGGCCATCGGGAAGATTCAGTCCGCCGACCTGATCCTGTTGAACGGGGCCGACTACGCCAAATGGGTGCCCACCACGACATTGCCGGAGTCGCGCATGCTCAACACCTCGGCCACCCTTGCCGACCGGCTCATCCACGTGGCGGACCTTGTCACGCACAGCCACGGACCCGAAGGGGAGCATTCCCATGGTGGCGTCGCGTTCACGACGTGGCTGGATGCCTCCATGGCATTGGAACAGGCGCGGGCGGTTCACGACGCGCTGCGACCTCTGCTGCCAGGCGCCCAGACGGAGCTGGCCGCGGGCTGGGCATCGCTGGCCGCGGACCTGGAGGCGTTGGACCGGCGCTGGCAGGGCTGGGGCGCTGCGGTGGGCTCCCGGCCGCTCTGGGGATCTCATCCGGTCTATCAATACCTCGCTCGTCGCTGCGATCTCAATCTGGTGAGCCTCGATTGGGAACCCGATGCCATGCCGGACGAAGACTCCTGGCAGGACCTGGCCAAGCGGCGCATCGATCATCCCGCGACCTGGATGCTCTGGGAAGCCGAACCGTTGCCGGCTGTGCGGGAACGTCTGAAAGCCATGGGCATCGGTTGCGTGGTGGTGATGCCCTGTGGCAATCGGCCCGGGCAGGGGAATTACCTGGAGGTCATGAAGGGGAACCTGGAACGCCTGAAGGCCGTCACCGTCTCGGGACCTTGAGGGCACGCCGTGGAAGGGGGTGCGGTTGGAAATGGGTGATGCTGGGATGTCATTTAGCCGTTGGTTTTGGAACGGCGTACGAGGAAGAGTAGGTCATTCCCCAGACGCGACTGGGGAAAGAAGGCTGCGCAGCGGGTTGCGTCGCCATTGGAAATAAAGGCGAAGGGAGCACCCTGCACCGCACCCTATAAAAGGCCCCTCACCCTGACCCTCTCCCGGGGGGGAGAGGGAACAGCATGCCACCCCAGGGCGAAGGGATCAGGGCAGCAGCCGCTCTCCGCGCGGAAGACAGGTCCCCCTCTCCCCCCGGGAGAGGGCAGGGGTGAGGGGCCCAGTAAAACGACAACATGGTGGTCTTTTTTTTCGGGTAAAGAGTAAGAGCAAGAGCGGGAACTGGTATCTTACTCTTCCTCTTACTCGCACTTCGTTGGGTCGCCCACCTTTAACCACGCACGGTGGACGCCGCGGCCCGTCAATCCTCCTCGGCGGCGATCTTGAGGGCCCGGACGAGGTTGCGTTCGGACCGCTTTTCCATCTCGTTGCTCACCGTCCAGTGGTATTTCCAGACCGGGTTCTGTGGTTGGTCCTGGGTTGGATTGACCACCATCAAGGTGCGTTGGAAATCATCGTAGAGGGTCTGGGCGGGCAGGCGATCCAGTTCGTTCAGAAGCCGCTGGTAAAGCCGCTGCGCCTGGTTGGTGTAACCGCGGGAGTGCAGGAGGATGAAGGCGTCGAGCAGTTCGGCGTGGCGCGTCCGGTTGGCCTGCATCTGGCGGATGACCATCACGCTGCAGAAAACAAGCAGTCCCAGGAAGATCAGCGTGAATGTGTGCTGGCGCAGGAACGGCATGCCCTGTTTGTAAGCCACCCCTTTCCCCGCGCGCAACCACGAAGGGAGACGAGTCCACGCACCACACGAACGCGAACGCATGCCACGTGGCCGTCCCGCGGCCGCCGTGAGGCGGCGGACTCTGTCGTGATGGACAACGTGACAATCCACCCCCTCACGGGAGGTGGTTACATGTCCCGTGGCGGATATCCAAGCCGGCTGAAGCCGGGACTACGAACGCGGCCCTTTGGGATCCGGATTAAGGTCCGCGGGACTTTGGCCGATGATAAGCCTGAAGTGGGTCAGGACCGCCTGGCCCGCAGGTGGCCCTTATGTCGTCGTCCGGGCTGAAATCGACATCAAACACGTTTGTCATCGATGAAGTCATCATTGATTGTCAGGCCGAATTTGAAGCTGTTTCTGATGGGAGCGGCCCTGTTGATCGTGATCAACGACCTTCTGGTCGGATCCGGCACCCAGGCGGCCGCGCGCACCGTTCCCCTGGTGGGCAAGTCGGGGCCGGTGACGGACGCCGAATTTGAACGGCTGCATCGGCATGTCGTCACGTTCCCCAGCTTCGAAGGCTACATGCGCCTGGCGGACTGCTACGAGGAACGCGGGGACTTCCGCGCCGCCATGGATTGCCTGGTTCGGGCCCGCCTGTTGGAAGAGGCCTTGCCGCAGTTGGACTGAGGCACGCTTCGCCCCCCATCACCTGCCCTCCGGCGCCTCCTCCGCGACCTGGAGATAAAATTCGATGGCTCGATGGAAGGTTCGTTCCGCCGCCTCACGCTCCTCCTCCGCAATGGTCCCCCCGCGCGATCGCCAGAGTTGGCGGATGCATTCGGCGCACCATTGGGCGCTGCGTCGCGAGGCGCGAATGGGCTGGGCATCCACGGTGACATCCACCGGGTTGGTGTGAAGCTGGGGGAACTGGCGCAGGGCCAGCCAGCTGCTCCGGCTCACCATCACGTCAAACTCCAGCTCGTGTACCTGGTCATCGGACGGCACCTCCCGCGTCGCGACCACCTGGCCGTTCATGATCAGCTCCACGCGACGCAGCCCGCGCGCATACAACGCGTCGGCTTCGATGGCCTCGTGCCGGTTGACGGTGTCCCCGGCCAGGCGTCGTCCGCCGACCGGCTGCACCGCGCCGTGCGCGACCTCCAGCGGGGTTTCGGAGGAGAAGGCCACCTCGGCCGTGACCCGCACCACGCGCGGCGTTTCCAGCGCCACGCGCTCCCCCGGCCGGCGCCCATTGATGGCGAAGTCCAGGGCATGGGCGTAGCCGTCGGAGACGTAGGAATGTCCGCGCGCCAGTCCCTCGCACCATTGCTCGAAGTCCACATGATCCACCCGGCCCAGCCGCACATAGACCCGGCCCTGGCCCACGCGTGTGCCGCTCATGCAGGGGAAATCGGTCTCCCCGCTCACCTTGATGGGCAGCCCGCAGTTCAGGAGGTGATACCAGCAGTTCCATTCCAGCAGGCGGGCGGTGTCCATCGCGCTGATGAAATCACACAGTCCATGGGCGGCGGTGACGAAGATCTCCTGGGCGCCGACGCTGTCCAGCTCTGGGATGGCGACGTTGGGCAACTGGTCGGCCACGCGATCGATGCTTTGGATGATCTCGCTTGGCGCCAGATGCTGGTCCGCGTTGGCGTCGATCCGATCGAATGGTTCGGTGAGGAGCCCTTGCGCGGCCTCGTCCCGGCTGAGGAGTCCGTCCCGGTCGCGGTCGAGCTGGCTCATCTGGCGTGGGCCTGACGTGTCGGGCCGGACCTGGAGGCCGCTGCCGGAGTGGGCATAGCCGGTGAAGGCGCCCTGCGACTTGGCCCAGCGCAGCACCGGGGTGGTCCAGGTGGGCCAGCGCTGCGTGCCTTCCGCGCCGGGATAGATCTGGTCCTTGAGGTTGAGCAGGCAAACGTGCCCCAGCGCCTGGGAGCCGAACCCGCTCACCTCGATGTCATACTTCAGCACCGTGAAGGGTTCGCTGATCGCCGCGACCACCGGGCTGAAGAACTGGTGCTGGTGCTGAAATCCGGGTCCCCATGTCAGGACACACCCCACATTCAACCCCTCGCCCTGCACCTGCAGAAACATCTCCTCCGGACCGATGCCTTCCGATGGGTTCTGGTAATGCGCGCAGCCCGCGGCATGAATGTGGTGGTCGCCCGAGAAGAATCCATGCGCCGCGGGATCAATCCAGCGTTCCAGCGCCACCACGATCTGCGCATCTCCCGAGTCGGGCACCGTGACGCGCTGCTCCTTCCAGCGGTATTCCGGGCCCCGGCCGTAGCGCATCGTGATCGGTCCGGGCGGCAGCAACACCACCTGGCCGTCCCGGCGATAGATCTGCTTCTGGAAAAAGAGGTCCGGAGCCAGACGCTTGGCCTGCGGGGGAAAGACGTGGCCGGCCGCGTCCTGGAAGACAAAGCGGCCGGAGGTGGGTTGGCCGTTCTCGTCGCGGACGCGCAGCTTGACGGGCACGGCCGGACGAATGTCGAAGAGGATGGGCACCTCGCCGCGAAAGCCCAGGTCCTGGCTGCCCTCGCCGGCATCCACACGCAGGACGGCCTCGCGCTTTCCCGCCTCGCTGCTGTAGAGCAGTGCCAGCACATACTCGACCTGCAGCCCGCTCAGTTCGGCCGCCATGGGCGGGGCGGTGAACAGTTCCCACTCCAGGAAGCGGTCGGTGCGCCCCTCCTTGTTCTCGTTTTGCTTGAGGAGTGTTTGATGTTGCCGGGTCAGGCTGCCCAGGGAGGGGCCGGCATAGACAGGGCCTGCCTGCGGGCTGCCCAGGCGCAGCGGCTTGGTGGCCGTGCTTTCGTTGATCACCTTCAGCAGGAACGGCACGTAGCCGCCCTGCTGCAACCGGGGCGGGGCCGGACCCCGGCGCGCCTTCACGCGCACCTCAGGATTGATCTCCACCACCAGAAGCGTGAGCGGATCGAGGAGTTCCTGGATGCGACCGGGATCCTGTCCGCGGATGGCCTCCTCCAGCGGCCTTCGCACATCCGCCGCCAAGGGCGCGCCCAGAAAGTCCAGCGATTGCATCACGCGTTCGGCCTGCGCGGCGAGCGGTTGGCCTTCCACCACCATCACCCGCACAGGCTCCGCGGCCACCAGCGGGACCGACGTCAGGACCCCCATGAGCAGGACACGGACCTGCCGGCCTGCGCTGCCGGAAGGTTTCCAGCGTCGGACCAGGGCCTCGAGGTTGGGGTGCGGGTTCATGTCTTGGGTTGGGGCGGTGCGGCGTGTTTGGATTTGAGGATGGCCAAGCCCGGGAAGGTCCATCGCAGGCGCATAGTGTCGGGCCGAAGTCTTTCCCAGACGCCCGCCTTACGCAACGGCCAAATCCCGGGTTCACCTTGCGCTTTTCACCCCCCGGCGACGTACCTCCCCACCCCGCCTTGCCGCCCCTGGCACCCACACAAACAGAAGCGACACCTGTCGCTTCTGTTTGTACGACGCGGGAACCGGTGGCGGGGCGGCTTCACCGGGACCCTCCACCACCAAACAGGATGATTGGCGCCCATGGAGCAGGAACCACTCACAGCCCGGACCGGCTAAAGCCGGGACTACGAACATGGCGGCCTCCGTTTGTAGTTCCGCCTCTTAAGAAACTCCTTGTGAAACGTGTTGGAGTCACGGGCATGCAATCTTGCACCACGAATTCAAAGGCCCCTCACCCCAACCCTCTCCCGGGGGGAGAGGCCTGCGACGAGCTCAGTCGAGCGGAGGATCGGCTTCCGCGAGGAGAAAGACGTTCGATCTGAACCCGTACCCTCCACCGGGCATGCTGCTCCCTCTCCCCCCGGGAGAGGGTTGGGGTGAGGGGCCTTCGCACAGTCGTGGTCCTTGGTGTTCCTTCCTTATCCAGCTCGTCGTGACAGGTTCCGCCTTTAGGCGGTCCGGGTCCCATGGTTCATGGGGAGAACGAGGCGGATGGCGGGGGATACGTCTCCGAGTCCGCCTCCTGACCACGTGGAACGTGGCTGGCCAGTCGGCGGCTACTTCCCTCGGCGGCTACTTCCCTCGGCGGCTGCCTCGAGGGGGTGTGCCTGACGATGTCGCTAGCAGCTGGTCGGGATTTCCTGCAGCACCTCGACGCAATGGGGGATGGCCTTGACCACGAAGCCGAGGCATTCCACGGCGCCGCTCGGCTTGCCGGGCAGGCAGAGGACCAGCGACTTTTCCACCACGGCGGCGAGGTTGCGGGACAGAATCGCGTTGGGCGTGATCTTCATGGACTCCATCCGCATCACCTCGCCAAAGCCCGGCAATTCCCGAACCGCCATCTCCCGCACCGCCTCGGGTGTGACATCCCGCAGGGCGACACCGGTGCCGCCGGTGGTGAGAATGAGGTGGCAGCCCTTGTTGACGTGCTCACGGATGGCGCGTTGGATGTCGCGCTTCTCATCCGGCACCAGCGCCTCGGCCGCGACCGTCCAGCCGTGGCCCTCGGCCGCCTTTTTCAAGGCAGGCCCGCCGAGGTCGTCGTAGAGGCCCTGGGTGGCGCGGTCGGAGATGGTGATGATACCCGTTTGAATCTGCATGCCCCCATTTAGCCCGGCCCGGCGAGGATGTTCAATGCCAAGCAAGAGGGGATGCATGACCGCTTACAAAGTCCGCAAGTCGAGGCGTCGTAGCCGTAGGACCTGCCGGTATCATCTAACTCCTTACCCGAAAAGAACGACCAAGATGTTGTTGTTTTTGTCGGGGCCCCTCACCCTGGCCCTCTCCCGAGGGGAGAGGGAACAGCGAGCCGGGATGGGCGAGAGGGATGAGCGCGGGGGACTTTCTCCGCGGAGAGGACGGGCCACCGCTCGACTGAGCTCGTCGCAGGTCTCTCCCTGCGGACCTTCGCCACGCCGTTGCGGCTTCGGCCGCGCAGGCGGGAGAAGGCCGGGGTGAGGGGCCATTGATATGGTGAGATCCAGTGCCAAAAAAGTCGATCGCGGTGACGCGGTGGATACGCGCACGCCCAAGCCCGCCGAATCCGCGCCCTCATCCCGCGGCCACGGGACGGCTGCCACCTGGTCAGTGGTTCTTCAACGGGCGCCTAGCGCTTCTGGATCTTCGGTCCGGCCAATTGAAGGACTTGGCCTTCGGCCAGCTTGACCTCCTTGCCATCGCTTTTCACGACCCGGCCGTCCGAGAAGACTTTCGATCCGTCGTTCATCATCATGGTCTGGCCGGGACGCAGCGGAAACTGCGAACCGTCCCGTTGCACAAAGACCTTGCCGTCGCGCAGGGTCACCGAGTCGCGCGGTGGGATGATGGTGCCATCCAGTCCGACAATCTGTCCGTCGATCAGCCGCTTGAGCTGGTTGTTGGGCAGGCGCACCTCGCCACTTGGCTGGATGCGGGTCCCGTTGGGCAGCACAAACTCCTTGTTGAGCACGGTGTCCTTGCCGTCCTTGAAGAGGATCATCTGGCTGCGCTCGCGTCGGATGTGGTCGATGACGGGTCGGACCGTCCCGCCGGCCGTGGTCAGCATGCCTTCGGCGTCGAGGGTGTCGCCTTCGGCCAACTTGCGCGGTTCCCCCTTGTTCACGGAGTAGGTGCCGTTGGTGATGACGGTGATGGTTGAGGTGAGGTCGAGGTTCTCCTCCAGCGGTTTGTATTGCCCGTTGTCCATGACGGAAGGCTTGCCGTCCTTGAGGGTCACCCGTTGCGCCCCCGCGGCGTGGACCGGCGGTTGCAGGGCGAGGCCAAGGGCCAGGACCGAAAACGTGATCAGTGGTGCCAGATGTCGCTTCATAATGCCTGAGTGCGGAGGGTGTGCCCGACCCGCGATGACGGTTGCTCGATCCTGTTTCCGGATCGGATAATGCGCTTGGGCGCAGTCTATCACAGGCTTGCGGAGCAGGACGGGTTCCATTTCAGGGATTGAATCGGGCTTTTTCCGCGGCGGCTCGATCGATGTGCCGCATTCCCTGGGGTGTCCATGTACGCTGCTGACAGTCAGAGACTTGAGTGTGGGTCAGCAGGGAGGCCGCCCCATGGGACGTGGGTCCGGTCGGACAGCTCGCCGGGACAAAGGGTCTCCTTGGCCGCCCCAACTCAGGACGTCTGCCCACACGCCGGCAAGGTCGCATTCCTTTGGCATCGCCCCTCCGATCCGCGGGTGTTACGGTCGCCGCACGCGAACGGGTCATCCACCAGCATGAGTGCCTCCTCAACGCCACCCAAGGGATCGGACGGCGGTCGTCCGGATCAGAACCTCCTCACCGGCACGTTGCATCAGTTGGGTCGTGCCGTTAGCTGGGCGCTGCCGGGCATCCACGGCGCAAAGTCCCGGGTCGCCGCCGCGGCTCCCGGCATGGCACCCGGCATCGAATCCTTCACCGACCGGGATCAGGCGCCCGAGCCGGACAAGGTCCGGGTCCGGGTCGTGGATTATGCACCGGAGCGCGTGGAAACGATCGAGGTCGGTCAGATCGAGTCCTTCCTGGCCCGCCCGCGCCCGGAATGGGTGAAGGTGCGATGGATCGACGTGGGCGGCACCAGCCCCTACGTGATGGAACGCCTGCGCCGCGCCTACGCCTTCCACACCCTGGCCGCGGAGGATGTCCTGCGCGTGCCGCAGCGTCCGAAGATGGAGCCCTACGAAGGCTGCGCGTTTGTTGTCCTGCAACGATTGCAGCAGGCTCGGGAACACATCCAGACCGAACAGGTGAGCCTGCTCTTGTTTGCCGACGCGCTCCTCACCTTTCACGAAACCCCGGAGGAGCCTTGGGCGGCGATCCGGGCCCGCCTGGACAAGGAGGGGTCGCGGCTTCGTTCGCATGGCGCCGACTATATGCTCTATGCGCTCCTGGATGCGCTCGTGGACCAGTCGTTCCCGGTCCTGGAGGACTTCGGTGAGTATCTGGAGGAGTTGGAGGAGCGCATCATCGAGTGCGCGGACGCGCAGGCGCAGCGCCGTGTCCATGCCACCAAGCGCGACCTGATCCATCTGCGCCGGCTGGTCTGGCCGGTGCGCGAGCTGATGTCCTCGCTCCTGCGCGAGGAGGCACTGCCCATCACCCACGAGGTGCGCACCTACCTGCGCGATGTCTATGACCACGCCATCCAGGTGATGGACATCATCGAGACCTACCGCGAGATGGTGGCCAGCCTCAACGACCTCTACATGTCCGCCGTGTCGAACCGGATGAACGAGGTCATGAAAGTCCTGACCCTGATGGCCAGCTTCTTCATCCCCATCACCTTCGTGGCCGGCGTGTATGGCATGAACTTCGAGTTCATTCCGGAGCTGGCCTGGCCCTACAGTTACGGCATCTTCTGGCTGGTGTGCCTCTCGATTGTGGCGGGGTTGGTCATCTATTTCCGGCGCAAGGGCTGGCTGGGTGGCGGCCCGGAGTGAAGGAGTTGCCGGTAACAATCCGGTAACATGGTCCCGGTAGAACCGCGTGCATGAAAACCATTCTCTCATGCCTTGTCCTTGTCCTGATCGCATTCGGTATCCGCTGTCCCGCGGCCGAGCGCAGTGCCTCCGACCTGCTTGAGCGCGGGCTGTTCCTGGAACAGACCAGGGGGGACCTGTCGGGCGCCATCGATGCCTATGAGCGGATCATCGAACAGCAGCGCGCCAACCGCCTTTTCGTCGCGCGCGCCTATTTCCGGCTCGGCGCCTGCCACCTGCGCCTGGGCCAGAAGTCCAAGGCGGTCGCCGCCTTCAAGAAGGTCATCGACGATTATCCCGACCAGGCGGAGCTTGCCGAGGACGCCCGCCGCCAGATGCCGCTCGTCTTCGAGGAGACCTTCGAGCAGATCGAGGAGAACTACTTCCAGGACGTCGATCGCGGCGAGTTGATGGAGGCGGCCATCCACGCCATGCTCTCCAAGCTCGATGCCACCTCCGATTATCTCGATCCGGTCCGGCTGAAGGAATTCCGCCAGGTCACCGAACGATCCCTTTCCGGCATCGGCGCGGCGCTGAACTTCGAGGCAGAGACGAAGCGGCTGCTCATTGCCAAGCCGCTTTACGGTTCGCCCGCCGCCGATGCCGGCCTTCTGCCCGGGGACCGGATTCTGGAGATCGATGGCCGCTCCGTGGAGGGGCTCGACATGAGGGAGGCGGTGAACCTGATCCGGGGCCCGGCCGGCGAGCCGGTCACGCTCGGCATCCAGCGCGGCGACCGGCGATCCGCCGTGCGCATCGTGCGCGGCCCGATCCGCCTGGACCGTGTGCGCGGCACTCACCGGAATGCCGATGGCACCTGGAACTTCACCTTCCGCCCCGAGGACACCACCGGCTACATGCGCATCACCGATTTCGCCCAGGGCACCGCCGACGAGGCGCGCGCCGCCGTCGAGGCGTTGAGCCGGCAGGGGATCAAGGCGTTGATCGTGGACCTGCGCGCCAATCCCGGCGGGCTCCTGGCCGAGGCGCTCGGTGTGGCGGACCTGTTCGTGTCCGAAGGCGTCCTGCTGACCAGCAAGGGACGGCAGGAGGAGCAGAGCTGGTCGGCGACCCGGGAGGGGACGTTCGGTGACCTGCGCCTTGTGCTGCTGGTCGATGGCGCCACGGCGTCCGCCAGCGAGGTGGTGTGCGTGGCCCTGCAGGACCATGACCGCGCCGCCGTGGCGGGCCAGCGGACCTACGGCATGGGATTGATCAAGAGCCTCCTGCCCCTGCAAGGCGGAGAGAGTGCCCTGCGGCTTCCGGTCGCCACCTACTTCCGGCCCAACGGCGGCAACATCCACCGCCACGCCAACGCCACCGAACAGGATGTGTGGGGCGTGCTCCCCGATCCCGGATTGGCCATGTCGATTTCGGAGGAGGAACGCAAGCGGGTGATCGCGGTGTGGGAAGGACTGGAAACGTCCCGCGAAGTGGTCGCCTCCGACATCAACGATGCGCTCTTTCAGTTGGCATGGAAGCATCTCAACCAACCCTGACGTGAGCCTGCGCGGGTCCAAGCCCGGTCGCCCGGGAGATGTCGGTTTCCGGAGGCGGTTGCCTCCGGAAGCATGGCCGCTTCTTCTGGTCGTGGTGGTGCTCGCCCTCCCGTCCGCGTCGGTCCTCTGGTTCATGAACGAGGCTCTGGACAATGCGGACCTGGCGGCGCGCCAGCGCATCGCCGAGCTCTACCAACACCAGGTCTCCGCCGCGCAACGGCGATTTGAACGCGCGTGGCGCGAGCGGCTCGCCGCACTTGAAGAAGTGGTTCGCACCAGCCCAAACGGCGCCGCCGCCTTCGAGGTGGTCGTGTCCTCAGCCCTTGCCGACAGCATCGTGCTTCAGGGGGACACGGCGGAGGCGACGTATCCCGGCCTGCCCGAGGCGCCACGGGCGCCGGTCGATCCCGACCCGCGTTGGGAGGCGGCCCGGACATGGGAACAGTCCGGCACCAATGTCATGGCCGCCGCCGTGATGTATGAGCGGATCGCCTCGGAATCCTCCCGGCCGGGCGAGGTGGCCCGTGCCCTCCAGGCCCAATTGCGTTGCCTGGTGCAAGGCCGGCAGTTCACCGCGGCCATTCGCCTGGTGGAAGGCCCCATGCAGGACCATGCCGGCGTCGTGGACGAGCAGGGTCGTTCGATGCTTCCCAATGCGGAACTGCTGGCCATGGAACTGTCCCGGCAGACCGGGGATCCGGCCTTCCAACCGCTGGCCGACCGGCTCCGGGCGCGGTTGGTGGATTATCGTTCCGGCAACCTGCCCGGGCACCAGCGCCGGTTCCTCATGCTTGAATGGGAACGGCTGACGGGGGATGCCTCCGCGTTTCCCACCCTCGAAGCGGAACGACTGGCGCAGCGGTTTGTCGATCAGTCGGACCCTCCTGCGCCCGCCGAAACGTTGCGGCCTGTTGAAGGGGGCGAGCTGTGGCAATGGCGTCCGGCCTCCGGGACCTTGATCGGGCTCTTCCGTCAGGACACCCTCCGGCGTTGGTTTGGCAAGGCGGGGGATGAATCGGCTCTGCCGGAAGAGGCGCGCGTGGAACTGATGCCGCCCGAGTCGGCAGACGAGCGGGCTCTCGCCTCCCTGCCGGCCGGAGACGCCTTTCCGGGGTGGCGCATCGTGGCTCAGGCATTGCCGGGCCACGACGGGTCGCTGATCGTGCGAGGCGCCTCCCATCCCTACGTCTGGATCGCCATCGTCGTGAACGGAAGTTTCATCGTGGGGGCGTTGCTGGTGGGCGGTTGGATGCGGCGCAAGATGCGGTTGGCGCGAGTGGAGCAGGACCTCGCGGCCACCGTGTCGCACGAGTTAAAGACACCCCTGGCCTCCATGCGGGTTCTGGTGGACACCTTGCTTGAAGCGCCGACATCCGATCCGGCCCAAGTCCGTGAATACCTGCAGTTGATCGAACGGGAAAACACGCGACTGAGTCGGCTGATCGACAACTTCCTGGCCTTTGCCCGACTCGAGTCCCGGTCGCCGGCCTGGCACTTCGAGGATCTCCCGGCGGGTGAGATTGCCCGTCGTCTCCAATCCGCGTTGCCTCCACCTCGCGCGGATCAATGTCCGCGAGTGCGCCTGGAGGCCGCCCCCGACCTCCCCAGGATCCGCGCTCATCCGGATGCGCTGGTGTCGGCGCTCCTTAATCTGGCGGATAATGCCTGCAAGTTTTCGGGCGAGGCACCCGAGGTGGTCATTCGCGCCTCGGCCACCAATGGCCATGTGCGGTTCGACGTGGAGGACCACGGCCCTGGCATTCCCCGGCCTCTGTTGAAGAAGGTGTTTCGCCGTTACTACCAGGTTGAACCTGGTGCCGGCGGATCCAAGGGCGGGTGCGGGCTGGGGCTGAACATTGTCCAGCGCATCGTCGAGGCCCACCAGGGACGCGTCGAGGTCCGGAGCGTGGTGGGGCAGGGCAGCACCTTCAGCGTGGTGCTGCCCGCCCTGCGCGCCACGCCGCCTCCCGCCTGACCTGCCATTGCACGCACATGCACGCCCCACGCCTGTTGATCATCGAGGACGACGCCACGCTGGCGCGCGGTCTCAAGGACAACTTCGAGGCGCGCGGCTATCAGGTGGAGGTCGCGCACGATGGTGAAGATGGACTGGACCGTCTGCTCAACCGGACGCCCGATCTGTTGCTGCTGGATCTGGTGGTGCCGCGCGTCAACGGGTTTGAACTCTGCCGGGCCGTCCGGCGCGAAGGACTGGATCTGCCCATCATCATGGTGACGGCGAAGGGGAGGGAGGAGGATGTCGTCCGCGGCCTGGAGCTGGGTGCGGACGACTACGTGACCAAGCCTTTCAGTGTGAAGGAACTGGCGGCCCGCATAAAGGCCTTCCTGCGCCGGCAACGCGCGGAACTGCCCCGCTTCTTTCGCTTCGGGGAGTGCTGTCTGGACACCGAATCCCACAAGTTGTTCCGGAACGAGCGCGAGGTGGTGCTGACGGGCAAGGAGTATCATCTCCTGGTGTTCCTGGCCCAGCGCGAGGGACGCGCACTCACCCGCGACCAGATCCTGGCCGGGGTCTGGGGCAACAGCCTGATCGTCACCGCGCGCAGCGTCGATCGCTGCGTCACCACCCTGCGCGCCAAGCTCGAGCCTCAGCCCAGGCACCCCCGCCACATCCTCACGGTTCGCGAGATCGGGTATCGGTTTGAAGCCGGCTGCCCATGAACCGGGAACCTCGAGCACGAGCACGAGCGCATGCCACGTAGCCACCGCCGTGAGGCGGTGGATCTGCAGGTGAAGAACAACGTGAGCATCCACCCCCTTACGGGAGGTGGCTACGTGTCCGGTGGCGGAAACGGTTCAAGGTGGAGGGCCCGCAGCGCCGATGGGAACCTCGAGCACGAGCACGAGCACGAGCACGAGCGCATGCCACGTAGCCACCGCCGTGAGGCGGTGGACCTGCAGGTGAAGAACAATGTGAGCATCCACCCCCTTACGGGAGGTGGCTACGTGTCCGGTGGCGGAATCGGTTCATGGGGAGCTCGCCCTACTTTGGCAAGGCAAAGCAGTAATAGGTGTCCCCCGGCTTGGTGCCCACCTTGCCGCCGCCTCCGGCTGCGATGAAGATGTATTGCCGGCCCGCCACCTCGTAGGTGCACGGCGACGCATAACCGCCCGTGACCATCTGGTATTCCCAGAGCAGTTCGCCCGTCTCCTTGTCGAAGGCATGAAACCGCTCGTCCGCCGCCGCCCCGATGAAGACCAGTCCGCCGCGGGTGACGAGCGGCCCGCCGATGTTGAACGTGCCGGTGGGCGGTATGCCGCGCGCTTCGAGCTTGGGATAGGTGCCCAGCGGCACCTGCCATTTCACCCTGCCCTCGTTCAGGTCCACGCAGTTGAGCGTGCCCCAGGGACGCTTGTTGACCGGGAACCCCTCGGGATCACGCCAGTCATGGTGTCCGGTCATCGTGAACGGGTATTCCGCGGCGTAGCTCAGGTCCAGGTCCCTGGTCTCGACCATCTCCCCCTGTCCGTCGCCGAAGAGGAACGCCAGCACCGCCTTGGTCTCCAGTTCGCTGAAGCTCGCGAAGGAAGGCATCTGGCCGCGCCCGGTTTTCATCAGCTCGCGGATCTGCTCCTGGGTGAGGCGTTCCCGCACGTTCATGAGCGAGGGGGAAGCCGGATTGAGAGGTGATGAGGTGCCGTGACAGAAGGCGCAGGTGCCTTGGTAGATGTGCTGGCCCAGTTTGTTGACCGAAATGCGCGACTCCGGCCGGGTCGGGCGCATGGACGACCACTCGGCCTCGTTGCTGACATTGACAATCACCGTGTTGCGTTCCGGATCAAAGGCCGCCCCGCCCCACTCGCATCCGCCGTTGAACTGCGGCATGACCGCCTCCGGCTGCAGGCTCGGCGGGCTGAACATGGGGGCGGGATGAATCCGCTCCAGCTCCTTGAGCACAAACTCGCGCGCGGCCGGGTTGAGGTCGGTCACGTCGTCCCGGGTGAAGCCCTGTTTGGCCAAACGAAAGGCCTCGGTCGGGAAGGGCTGGGTGGGGGAGGATGCCTCGCCCGGGAGCGTGGACTGGGGAACCGGCTTTTCCTCCACGGGAAAAAGCGGTTCGCCCGTGACGCGGTCCAGGACGAAGAGGTGCCCCATCTTGGTGGGTTGCACCACGCAGTCCACCTTGCGTCCGTCCCGTTCCAGCGTGGCCAGCACCGGCGGCGTGGGGAGGTCGTAGTCCCAGAGGTCATGGTGCACCGCCTGGAAGTGCCAGAGCCGTTCGCCGGTCTCCGCGTTGAGGGCCAGGGTGGTGTTGCCAAACAGATTATCGCCCACCCGGTTCCCGCCGAAGCTGTCGTAAGAAGGCGAGCCGGTGCCGCAGAAGACGATGCCCCGCTCATGGTCGAGCGTGAACCCGGCCCAGACGTTGGCGCTGCCCACCGTCTTCCAGCTTTCCTTGGACCAGGTGTCGTAGCCGAACTCGCCGGGGTGGGGAATGGTGTGGAAGATCCAGCGGCGCACGCCGGTGCGCACGTCAAACGCGCGAATGTGACCCGGCGCCGTGGGTTGGGGGCCCTCGCCCGTGGTCGAGCCCAGGATGAGCAGATCCTTCCAAACCAGTCCCGGTGTGTTGTTGCCCACGCTGAAGAAAAAAACATCGGTGTCAAAACCGTCCCGGTGAGGAATCCGTCCATCGGTTCCGAAGGAGGGGATCGGCTTGCCCGTGCGGGCATCGAGCGCATACAGGTAGTCCCCTGCCGAATGGAAGATGCGATGGTCGTTGGTGCCGTCGGACCAGTAGGCCACGCCGCGGTTGAGGCCGCCGCCGCGCCGGCCTTCCCAGGGATCAAAGCGCCAGGCCAACTCTCCCGTGTCCGCCCGCAATGCCGCCACATGCAGGCGAGGCGTGGTCACATAGACCAGTCCGTCCACCATGATCGGATTGCACTCAATGGTGTTCGCCGTATCTCCCGAGTTCCAAGTCCAGGCCACCCTCAGCATGCGGACATTGCCCCGCTGCACCTGGTCCAGCTCGGAGTAATGAGAGCCGCCGTAGTCCCCGTGATAGATCTGCCACTCGCGCCGGCTGGCCTTGGGATCGGATTGGGCAGAGCCGGAATCCGGCAGGGCCCATGCCCAGATCAAAAGCGGCAGGAGAGGAAGGCGGCGACACGGGTGCATCGGCACGGTTTACGGAGGTCAGGAGGCGCTGTCAAGGCGGTGGGCGGGAGGAGAAGGCGGAAGGCAGAAGGCAGAAGGCAGAATGTTGAGCGTTCCCCGTTTCATCAACGTGGAGACCACCTCCTGACGTCGGCGGCTACTTCACTTCTCGTTGAGCGTTGGGCGTGCGCCGCCTCACGGCGGCGGCTACGGGGTCCAACGAGGTAGCCGCCGAGGTCACGAGGTGGAACGTGATGGAACGGGTTACGACTGGGTCCACCGCCTCACGGCGGCGGCTACGTGGCGCCCGGGCGTGGAGCGATCGCGCACTAGAACACCCACGCCACGGCCTTGCGCAGCGCCTGGATGGTGGCGGCGCACGCCGCGTCGTTGTCCAGGTCGTTGAGCGGGCGGTTGAACGGTTCGGCTCGTGCCGGGCCGTCGTAGCCGATGCGGGCCAGGGCGCCGAGGAAGGAGGCGATGTCGATGACGCCGGTGGCGGCCGGCAGTTCGCGGCGCCCGTCCTGTTGGTCGCGCTTCTCCACTCCCGCCGGGGCATCATTGAGGTCCACCGCCACCACCTCTGCGTTCTTCAGCGACATGATATCTTCCGCGGTGTCTCCCGCCATCCACCAATGCCAGGCATCCAGGATGACGCCCATGTTTTTGCGGTCGATCTCCGAGTTCAATTCGCGGGTTTCCGCCAAGGTGTGGACAAATGGGTATTTGAGCCGGAAACGGGATTGGATCGTGCCGACGAATTCGAGTCCGAACCGTAGCCCGTGATCGTCGAGTACCGTGGCGACTTCGCGCAGGCGCGCGGTGTGCCGCCGCAGGTTCTGCATGTAGGTGAGGTTGTTGTCGCCCGGCATGAGCCAGGTCCCGACGCGTTCCGCCCCGGCGCGCTGCAGAGCCGCCGCCAGTTTGGGCAGGCTGTTCATGTCTTCGCGGAAGCGCGCTTCCTCACGCCGGAACTCGACCGGCAGCCCGGCCGAGCCCCAGCGTATATTGGCCATCTGCATCCGGGCCTGCAGGGCGGCGAGCGCCTCGGCTTTGTAGGAGGCCAGATCGGCCGGCTTGGGTTCGATGGATTCGAACCCATGTCGCACCGCCAGAACCAGCAGTTCGTTCTGGTTGGCGGTCACGCCGATGGCGCCGCCTGTCAGGTCGAGGGTCATGCGACGCACCGGCTTGGTCTCTGCCTCCGGCAATCCAAACGAGGGAAGCGTCCAGGCGGCCGTGGCGGCGGCGGCGCTCATCCGACCCAGAAACGTGCGGCGGGTAAGGGGATTCATGATGGGTGCATAGGAGCATGAAGCCCGTGGGATTCCAAGGGCGCATGCGGACCACGAACCCAAGCAACGACGGAACTGGCTAAAGCCAGAACTACAAACGTGGGCCGCCACGTTTGTAGTTCTGGCTTTAGCCAGTCGCGAGAGCGCCTTTGTATAGTTCGTCCACTGTGTTCCGGTGCATAGGTAGCGCGAGCAGCCACGTAGCCACCGCCGTGAGGCGGTGGACTCCCTCGTGATGGGCAACGCGACGGTCCACCCCCTCACGGGAGGTGGCTACGTGTCCCGTGTCGGATCCCGGTGCCAGGAGAGCCCTGATATCCGACCGCCTTCCGGCGGTCCAAGCTTGCCCGCAGACGCAAACCTCTTTCTGATGCCCTCATGTCACTCCGATATCGTCTTGCATGGTCTCTTCTCCTCACGGCTTTCCTGGTTCCCGCCGGACTTCACGCTGCAACCAAGCCGAACGTGATCGTGATTTATGCCGATGACCAGGGCAGCGCCGATGCCGGCTGTTATGGATCCAAGGACCTGGTCACGCCGGGGATCGATGGGTTGGCGGCGCGCGGGATTCGATTCACCCAGTTCTATTCCCCATCCCCCGTCTGCTCTCCCTCCCGGGCTGGATTGCTCACCGGGCGCTACCCGTGGCGAGCCGGGATGCCCAACAACGGCCCCGCCGCGCCATCCGAGGCGGATGATCGACTGGAGACCCTGACGGGGGGAGGGCTGCCTGCGGGCGAGATGACCATGGCCGAGAGGTTCCGGGCAGGCGGCTATGCCACCGCCCATATCGGGAAATGGCACCTCGGGCTGGGCGAGGGACACAAGCCGCTGGACCAGGGGTTTGATTACTCCTTCGGGTTCATGGGCGGGTGCATCGACAATTACACCCACTTCTTCTATTGGGGCGGACCCAACCGGCATGACCTCTGGGAAAACAACCGGCGCGTGCGGATGCCCGGCCGATTCTTCCCCGATCTCATGGTGGAAAAGGCCGGGGACTACATCCGTGCCCACCGGTCCGAACCGTTCTTCATCTACTTCGCCATGAACCTCCCGCACTACCCCTACCAGGGCGATGTGAAGTGGCTGGAGCACTACCGTGACCTTCCTTACCCGCGCAACCTTTACGCCGCCTTCCTCTCCACGCTCGACGAGCGTGTGCAGCGATTGCTGGCCGTCCTGGACGAGACGGGCCTGCGCGAACAAACCATCGTGGTGTATCAATCCGACAACGGTCACTCCGTCGAGGAACGCGCCCATCGGGGCGGCGGGAGCAGCGGCCCCTATCGTGGCGCCAAGTTCAGCCTGTTCGAGGGCGGCATCCGGCTGCCCGCCATCATCTCATGGCCCGGACACCTCCCCGAAGGCGAGGAGCGCAGCCAGGTGGCGCACGGCTGCGACTGGCTTCCCACCCTGGCCGAGTTGTGCGACATCGGCCTGCCCCGCACCGAACTGCAGGGCCGCAGCCTGGTGCCCGTGCTGCGCCATGCCGCGGCACCCAGCCCGCATGATCTCCTCCATTGGAAGCTCGGCAATCAATGGGCCGTCCGCCAGGGACCCTGGAAACTCCTGCACCGCCCCAACGACGAAGCCGATGCCGTCAAGCTCGCTCCCGCCGACAAGGAATGGTTCCTCGTCAACGTCGAGGAAGACCCGGGGGAACGAACGAATCGGCGCGACACGGAACCGGGGGTATTTGAGCGGCTGCGGGGGTTGGAGCCTGAGTAGGTGGGCCAATGGGGGAATGGGCGAATGGGCCAAAGGGCGAATGAGTGGGCCTGCCCTCCGAAGCGCGCAGCGCGCAGGAGTGCACCAGGCCACCGGGTCACGAAGTCACCCAGTCACCGGGTCATTGGCTGAGTGGTTGGGCCAAAGGGCGAATGAGTGGGCCTGCCCTCCGAAGCGCGCAGCGCGCAGGAGGGGATTAGCACTCGATCACGTTCACCGCCAGGCCGCCGCGGGAAGTTTCCTTGTACTTGGTGGACATGTCGGCGCCGGTGCGGCGCATGACCTTGATGACGCGATCAAGGGACACGTAATGGGTGCCGTCGCTGCGCAGGGCAAGGCGCGCGGCGTTGATGGCCTTCACGGCCCCCATGGCGTTGCGCTCGATGCACGGGATCTGAACCAGGCCGCCGATCGGGTCGCACGTCAGGCCCAGGTTGTGTTCCATGCCGATCTCCGCCGCCTGTTCCACCTGGCGCACGCTTCCGCCCAACACTTCCGCCAAGGCCCCGGCGGCCATGGAACACGCCACGCCCACTTCACCCTGACAGCCCACCTCCGCCCCGGACAAGGACGCGTGTCTCTTGTACAAATAGGCAATGGCTCCCGCCGTGAGGAGAAAGCGCACGACGCCATCCTCCGTCGCGTTCGGACAGAAACGCTCGTAATAGGACAAGACGGCGGGAATCACGCCGGCCGCCCCGTTGGTCGGAGCGGTCACCACGCGGCCGCCCGCGGCGTTTTCCTCGTTCACCGCCAGCGCCGCCAAGTCCACCCAATCCAGAATGGAAAGCGGATCGGCCTCCACCTCCTCTCCCCGCGCACACAGGTCCCGGTAAAGACGGGGCGCGCGCCGCGCCACCTTGAGCCCGCCCGGCAGCGTCCCCTCGGCATGGCAACCCCGCTCGATGCAGCGCTTCATCTCGGCCCACACCCTGAGCAGCCGGGTCCGGACTTCTCCCGGGCTGCGTTCCTGCGTCTCGTTGGCCAGCATGATGTCGCTCACCGGCAGGCCGGTCCGGTCCGCGATGGCGATGAGTTCACGGGCGCTTTCAAAGGGGTGAGGTGGAGGCGTCTCGTTGGTTGGGGGCGGCGCGTTGAGTTCCTCCTCACTCAGCACGTAGCCTCCGCCCACCGAGTAGTAAGTGCGGCAGAGACGTTCCCTGCGGTCGGGGCCGTAGGCGGTGAACCGCATCCCGTTGGGGTGTCCTGGAAGCGACTTGCGCTTGTGCAGGAGCAGGTGTTCCGAGTCGTGAAAGGCCACCTGCAGATCCGGCGCCAACGACAGGCGGCCCGCGCGCCGGATGCCCGCCGCGCGTTCGGACACCGTCCCGGGGTCCACCTCTTCCGGCGTCTCCCCTTCCAGTCCCAGGAGCACGGCCTTGTCGGTGCCGTGGCCGATGCCCGTCAGGGCCAGGGACCCGAAGAGTTCCGCCCGCACGGCGGTGATGTCGGCCCGGTCCGGGTGAGCCAGAAGTTCCTTCCGGAACCGATGGGCGGCGCGCATCGGGCCCACCGCATGGGAACTCGAAGGTCCAATGCCGATCGTGAAGAGGTCTAACACGCTGAATCGCTGCATGAGCTTGAATGTGGCATGACCTGGTTCATGGGGAGGATGCATGCGCCTAAGTCAGGCGCATGCAAGTTGAGCCAGGAGCACCCGCCATTTCAAGGACGATTACGAGCATGAGCACGACCACGAGGGTGAGTAGTAGCCGTGTTGCGGCCAGGGGATTAGGAGGCGGACTCTGTCGTGAAGGACAACGTGAAGATCCACCCCCTGACGGGAGGTGGCTACGTGTCCGGTGGCGCCTCCGTTTGTAGTTCTGGCTTTAGCCAGTCCCAGGTTCATGGCGCGTTCCAAACTTCGCGCTTGCCGCCGGTGCCACGGTCGCGTGAGGTAGGCGGGATCATGTCCGGCCGCGTCCCAACCGCTCGTCTCCTGCAGGCGTATCGCGCCGGGATTCTGACCGCGCTCATCCTGCTGGTCCACCAGCAGGACGTCTGGCTCGAGGCGCAGCAGGCTCCGTCCATTTCCCTGCGCCAGGCCGGGCGGTTCTTTCCCGAGGCGCGGCGCATGAGCATGCCGGATCCGGACCAGGGACTGCACGTGGTCACGGACCCGCTGGGGCGGACGGTGGGCGGGCTCATGATCACCGCGCCGTGGACCGATCACATCATCGGTTATTCCGGCCCCAACAACCTTCTCCTTGTCCTCGAACCCAACGGCACCCTCCAGCGCGTGGAGCTGATCTCCTCCGAGGACACGCGGGAACATGTGGACATGGTCCGCAACGCGGCGGAGTTCCTGCCCGCCCTGTCCGGATGGCGTCCCGGGCGCGAGCCGCTGCCGGAGGTGCAGGCGGTCAGCGGCGCCACCCTGACGAGTTTCGCCATGCTCGAGTCCTTGCAGGCGCGTTTGGTCGGCGCCGCACCGTCCCTGCGCTTTCCGGAACCGGTCACCCTCGACGAGGTGCGTGCCCTGTTTCCGAAGGCCGAACAGGTCGAGGCCAAGGATCACGGACTGCGCGTGCTGGATGGCTCCGGCCGGTTGCTGGGGCATGTGCTTCGCACCTCGCCGCAGTCGGACAACGTGTCCGGATACCAGGGCCCCAGCGAGAGCCTGCTCGCCCTGGACCCTGAAGGCCGCACGGTGATTGGGTTTGTCCTGCGCCGTTCCTATGACACCACCTCCTACGTGGACAAGGTGCGGGAAGCTTCGGGCATGCCCGAGTTGTTCTTGGGCAAGGATGTCGATGACCTGGCTTCCCTGTCGTTTCCCCGCCGCCAGCCCGAGGGTGTCAGCGGAGCGACGCGCACCGCCGAGGCCGTGGTGGAAGGGGTGCAGCGTCGCATGGCCAAACTGGTGGAAGCGGACCATCCCGAGCGCGGGTGGCGTCCGCGCGGACGTGATCTCGCCCTGGCCGGCGTGGTGGCGATGGGGGTGGTCATGGCGTGGAGCCCCTGGCGGGGCCGTCCCTGGGTGCGGGTGGTGTGGTGCCTGTTTCTGGTCGGCTACGTGGGGATGGTGCATCACGATATGCTTTCGTTGTCCCTGTTGTCCGGGTGGAGTGCGCACGGTGTGGCTTGGAGGGCGGCGCCGGGATTGGTGCTGCTGGCGGCCGCCGCAGTGATGCTGCCATTGATGACCCGCCGCCAGGTTTACTGTCACCAACTCTGTCCGCATGGCGCGGCTCAGCAGTTGTTGGGACGCGTGCTGCGCCGGCGTTGGACATTGCCCGGGCGGCTTTCGGACCGGTTGGAGGTGTTGCCCGTAATTCTGCTGGGCGCGGCCCTGGCGTCCCTGGTGGCGGGGTGGGGACTGAATCTGGCATCGCTGGAGGCCTTTGACGCCTGGAACTGGCGCAGCGCCGGATGGGCCACGCTGTCCATCGCCACGGTGGGGCTGGTGGTTTCCTTGTTTGTGCCGATGGCCTACTGCCGGTATGGCTGCCCGACCGGCGCCATCTTCTCCTTTGTGCGTTCCTCGGGGCGGGCCGATCGCTGGGGGCGGCGGGATGCGGTGGCGCTGGCGCTGCTGTTGTCGGCGGCAAGCCTGGTCGCCGGGGTGCGTCTCTGGCCCCGCGCCGAAGCGGCCACGGAACCGGTGCTGGTGACCGGCCACGCCATGGGCACGACCTGGTCGGTCAAGCTGCGCGATGAAGTCGCCTCCCCGCCCGCGCTCGAGGAAACCATCGGCAAGGAATTCGAATGGGCGGAGGCACTCACCTCGAACTGGCGCACCAACACCCAGCTCTCCATCTTCAACCGCGCGCTGGGCACGAACGCGCAGCGGGTGCCCTGGCCGGTCATGACCCTGGTGAAGTGGTCCGCCGAGATCAGCCGTGAATCCGGCGGGGCCTTCGACATCACGGTGGGGCCGCTCGTGCGCGCCTGGGGATTCGGACCGGGCGCCACACGTGGACACATGCCCGATGACCGGGAACTCGACACCCTGCAGGACCGCGTCGGGTGGGAGAAACTGGAGTTGCTCGACGGCGGGTTGCGCAAGAAGCATCCCGCGCTCGAGGTGGACCTTTCCGGCATCGCCAAGGGTTGGGCCATCAACAAGGTGGTCGATGAACTCGTGTTCCAGGGCTACACCAACATCCTGGTCGAGGCGGGCGGGGAATTGCGCGCCGTGGGCACATGGAAGATTGCGATCGAGCATCCCACGCGCACCGCCGTCCTGCGGGACGAGTCCATCGCCAGCTCGGGCACCTATCGCCAACGCTTCGAGGAAGGGAACCGGCGATCCAACCACCTGATCGATCCACGCACCGGCCGTCCCGTCCAGCACCGGACCGTGTCGGTCAGCGTGCGTCATCCCGACTGCGCGCAGGCGGACGGATGGGCCACGGCGTTCAACGTGCTGGGGCTGACGGAAGGGATGCCGATCGCCACGCGGCTGGAGTTGGCGGTTCAGTTTGTACAGGAAGAGTCAAACGGCGCCCTCAAGGTCGTCTCGAGCCCGGCCTGGCAGCAGCGCGAGTACGAGGTTGAGAGGTCGAAGTAGGTCATTCCCCAGACGCTGCTGGGGAAAGAAGGCTCCGCAGCGGGTTGCGACATAAGGTGAAACAGGGGCGACGAGAGCACCTTACATCGCACCCCATCAAAGGCCCCTCACCCCATCCCTCTCCCGCGCGGAGAGAGGCTGAATTCCTGATTCCTTCCCCCCGGGGTGGCGTGCTGTTCCCTCTCCCCCCGGGAGAGGGTCAGGGTGAGGGGCCCGGCAAAACGACAACATGTTGGTCGTTCTTTTCGGATCAAGGGTAAGAGTATGAGCAAGACGGGGACTTCATACTCATACTCTTGCTCTTGCTCTTGCTCTTGCTCTTGCTCCTTTTCCCACCCGTACCCTTTTGCGTCACCCACATGTCTTCCCCTCCGCTTCAATTGACTTGAGCCTGTCGTGGGGCGGGGGCATCGTCATCGCCATGACGACTTCCCGGTTTGCCTCCCTCGCCTCGGTTCTGGTTATCTTCCTGGCCATGATCCTTTCCTCCACTACGGGTCGTTCGGCTGAAGGACCGGCTCGCTACGTCATTGTGATTCACGGCGGGGCGGGATCCTCCTCCGCCAACCTCACGCCCGAGGAGAACGTGTCGCGCCGCGAAGGACTGAGCCGCGCCTTGCAGGCCGGGGTGGCCATCCTCAAGTCGGGCGGCACCAGCCTGGACGCCGTCGAGGCGGCCATCCGCGTCATGGAGGACGATCCGCAGTTCAATGCCGGGCGCGGCGCGGTCCTGAACGCAGTGGGACAGTGTGAGCTGGATGCGTCGATCATGGACGGGCGCACGCGGGCCTGTGGCGCCGTGGCGTCCATCACCCGCGCCAAGCACCCCATCACGGTGGCACGCGGCGTGATGACAAAGACGCGGCATGTGCTCCTGGGGGCGGCCGGGGCGGACACCTTTGCCGAGGAAACCGGGGTGGAGATGGTGGAGCGCGAGTATTTCATCACCGACAAGCAGAAGGCCCGGCTGGAGCGCGTGCAGGCGCGCGAAAAGGAAGGGGCCGCACTGGATGACGCCGACCCGAATTGGAGCTGGATCGGAACGGTCGGCTGCGTCGCGTTGGACACGCACGGCAACCTCGCTGCGGGCACCTCGACCGGCGGTCTGGTCAACAAGCGATTCGGCCGCATCGGGGACTCGCCGGTGGTCGGAGCGGGCACCTACGCCGACAACGCCACCTGCGCGGTTTCGGGCACGGGCATCGGCGAGGAATTCATCCGCAATGCCGTGGCCTATGATGTGTCGGCCCAGATGCGGTACCGTCAGGCCAGCGTCCAGGAGGCGGTCAAGCGCGTGATCCACGAGACCCTCAAGAAGGGGCAGGGCGGGTTGATCGCGGTGGATCGCGAGGGGAACGTGGCGATCGAATTCAACACCGCCGGCATGACCGCCGCCGTCGCGGATGGTTCGGGACGATTTGAAGTGAAGTGGCCCTGACGGGTGCACGGCTCTCCTGCGCCGGAGCGGGTGGGATTCCCCTCCATGAACCGGGACATTGGACGTACTCTTCAAAAGGCCCCTCACCCTGACCCTCTCCCGCAGGGAGAGGGAACAGCGAGCCGGGGTGGGTGAGAGGGATGAATGCAGAGGCCTTTCTCCGCGGAGAGGACGGGTCCCCCTCTCCCGATGGGAGAGGGCAGGGGTGAGGGGCCTATTGCATGGTACGCTTCATGGTCGCTCTGCAGGTTTAAACCTGATTGAATGTGGCTGCTCTCTCCATGAACCGGGGGCATTGGACGTACTCTTCAAAAGGCCCCTCACCCTGACCCTCTCCCGCAGGGAGAGGGAACAGCTAGCCGGGG
>Ga0302046_10000452_pt1 | contig 41928 bp, 26 predicted proteins | sample RVTome_11_FD_200261 | JGI IMG/M metagenome (GOLD analysis project Ga0302046, IMG submission 200261) | Soil microbial communities from uranium-contaminated site in the Upper Colorado River Basin, Wyoming, United States - RVT147D111 (version 2) ...
GCCTGGCGGCTGCGGCGGGATCCGGCGACGGAGGCGCCGTCGTGCTCGACTACGACAACGACGGATTCCTCGACATCGCGGCTCTCGCGGCAGGTCGTCTGCGGCTCTATCGCAACACCGGGCGCGGCGAGTGGAGCGATTCGACCAACGCCGTGCTCGGCGGCGCGTCGAGCCTCGGGAGCGCGATACCTCTGGCCACGATCGATCTGGATGCCGACGGCGACCTCGATCTGCTCGTGCAGGTCGCCGCGGGCTTCACCTTCCTGTGGAACGACGGCGGGAACGCCAACCGCTGGATCTCCATCGCGCCCGACGGCGTGCGCGACAACAAGTTCGGCATCGGCACGAAGGTCGAGGTCCTGGCCGGCGCCCTGAGGCAGAAGTTCGAGGTCGCGCAGCCTCTTCCCGTCCATGCCGGGCTGGGTTCGCGAGATCATGCCGACGGAGTGCGCTTGCTGTGGCCGGGCGGAGTCCTGCAGGACGAGATCGATCTTCCCGCCGGGGAGCACAGCGACATCGCACAGCTCGATCGCAAGGGAACGTCGTGCCCGCTGCTGTACGCGTGGCGTGACGGCCGTTGGCAGTTCGTCACCGACTTTCTCGGGGGGTGCGCGATCGGCTACCGCCACTCTCCAACGGAGCTGAGCGTCCCCGACACCGACGAGTACGTCAAGATCGAGGGCGGTCTCGACGCCCACGACGGCGTGCTTCGCGTCCGCCTCAACAATCAGCTCGAAGAGGTCATCTGGTTCGACCGGGCGGAGCTGGTGGTCGTCGACCATCCCGCGGGCACCGAGGCGTTCCCGGACGAGCGCCTGATGCCCGGGCCTCCGTGGCCGGAGTTCCGGATCTTCGCTTCGGCGCGAGTGCAGCCGATCGTCGCGGCGCGCGAGGTCGAATCGGGACGGGACGTCACGACGAGGCTCGCCGCGCTCGACCGCGAGTACGTCGAAGGTTTCCGGCTGCTTCCGTTCAAGGGGTACGCGGAGATGCACACCCTGGAGCTCGACCTCGGCGAACTGCCGCCCGGGGAGAGGATCGTGCTGCTGCTCGACGGCTGGATCGACTACGCCGACTCCACCGCCAACATCGCCGCGTCGCACGCCGGCGCGAGTCTCGTCGCGCCGCGCCTGCTCGTGGCCGACGGCCGGGAGGGGTGGATCGAAGTCGAGGACCGGATGGGCTTCCCCGCCGGCCTTCCCAAGACGATGACGCTCGATCTCTCGGACGCTTTCCCGAGCGCCGACCGCCGGCTGCGAATCGCCACCACGATGCGCATCTACTGGGACCGTGCGCGCGTGATGGTCGGTGGAGCCGACACGCCGCTCCAAGTGTCACGGCTGACGGCCCGAGACGCCGACCTGCGATTCGGGGGCTTCCCGGCCGGGTCGAGCGTCGACGGCGATCGCCCGTTCGGCTACGACCCCGAGCGGGTTTCCACGGTCTCGCCGTGGAAAGCCCACGCCGGCGCCTACACGGCGTTCGGGAGCGTGCGCGAGCTGCTCCGCGAGATCGACGATCGCTTCGTCACGACCCGGAGCGGAGACGAGATCGAGCTCGCGTTCGACGCGCCCGCGCCGCCACCCGCCGGGCTCGTCCGCACCTACCTGCTGTACGCCGACGGCTTCGGGAAGGACATGGACCCCAACTCGGCGGCGAGCGATCGGGTCGGTCCGATCCCCTTCCACGGCATGCCGGTCTATCCCTATCCCCACGAGAGCGGCGCGATGGCGCGGAAGGTTGCGGAGGAGGATGACCGGCCGCCGCGCATCGTCTTGGACGTGGGAGACGGCGCGCCGGGTGCCGTGCCCCTGGCGCTCAGAATCGAGCGCCGGCAGCCACGCAAGTAGCAAAACAAAGACAAGAGAAGAAACGAGAACGCAAGGGGGCGCACCCGGAGGGAGGTCCGGGTGCGCTCGCCCTGGGGACACTGTCGGACAGGAGCCACGTCGCGTCGCGGGTCCCCACGGGGACGTATAGCCCCAATCTCGACCGCGCGTCGCGGCCCCACTCGAGAACGTGCTGAGCAGGCATCCGCACTCGCCGCCGTTCTTGCCTTGTTGCAAATACTCCTTGCTGATTCGGCATCATCGCCGAGCCGGCGCCGACATCTCCCGACGCGGTGCCGGACGACCCTGAAGCAAGACGTCCCTTCGGACGAACGGGATCGGTGCAGGGGGTTGCATTCTGCGGGGGGGGGGGAGCTATGGTGGCGTCAAAGTCAGGAGGTCCACGATGAAACAAGTAAGCGTGGTTGTGTTGTTTTCGGTGGTCGCGTTGTTGGTCGGAGTGTTCCCGGCCGCCGCGACAAGTTGCGAAGATTGCGGGCAGTCAGCTTTTTGTTCCTGCAAGGAGAGTTGCGGCAATCTCAGCGGAGAACAGGTTAGGAATTGCGATGGTTGTTGTCAGAACCAATACTCCCACGACCCGACCTGGTGGGAATGGCTCTGGGGCGCAAGGAAGAAAACACTGCAGGAGGCGAGGAAATGTGTCTCTGCGTGCTATGCGTGCGGCATCAATGGACAGTATTGCGCATGAGGAGGCTGGTCATGATGGGTAAGTTGTTCACGGGATCGGCTTGCGTGTGCTGCTTGGTCAGCACATCGCTTGCAGGCGACATGAAGCTTCATCGGGTAGTCACCACTGCCCCCGGTGCTTCGACGGTCGTCGCGGAACTCACGAGCATCTCATCGAATCTGGACGAGCTTCCCGCGACGTATCGAATCCTGTATCGGGACTCCCAGGGGCGGCGACTCGTGATTCGGGATCTCTACACCGACGGCGAAGGCTCCGGTACCTTGTCCATCGAGTGCGTGAGCTCTGGCGAGATCGTGGAGTTCGAGACGGTGGCCCAGGAGTCGATCACCGCGCGGTTTGGCCCCAATTCCGTGACGGTCAACGCGACGGACGTGTCTATGGACGCAACCGCGCTGCCTGAGAACGTGCGGGCTGAGTGTGCCACGGTGTTTGACAGCCTCTCCCTGCCCTGTCGTTTGACCCTGAGGCGGCTCGCGGAGATCGGCGACATCTATTCAATGGAGCTTTCGGAGGCCGGATTCATGGTGGCCACTTTCGTGCTTACCGGAAGTCTGGCGATCGCCGTCGACGGAGGTCCGGCGGTTGAAACGACCTCGGCTCCGACGGAGGTGGTCGTCGAGTTCGATCCGGCACAGGCGCCTCCGAACGAGTTCGAAGAGGGGTTCGGCGCGGCCTATTACGAGTGAGCGATCGGCCCCTGGCTAGAGGTCGTCGTCGTCAGGGGCGCGTCCCACACCGACTCGCATGGCGTCGACCGATGCAAGCTCCCATCGGAGCGCGCCCGTTGCGGATCCGCAACGCATGGCCTGTTTCATTCGCTGCTGCCGCGTCGCGTTGCGCGTATCATTACCTTGGTTCGGTCAGGTCCCGCGATCGAAGCCGATCCCTCCTCACGGACGTTCGCCGCACGGACCGGAAAGCGTTCATCGTGCGACGGAGGCGATGACACCTCGGCTGCGATTCCCGGAGGCGCCGGGGCGGCGGTTTCCTCGGGTCACTCGGCCGCGATTCCCGAGAATGCCTGGGCCGCGGCGCCGTGCGCGGTGGCCGAGAACCTGGCGACCTACACGCCAGGGTGCGAAACGTTTGCGCATCCGTCCGGGCCGGATGCGCTGCGAGCGACCCTGGTCTCGGTGGCCGAGCGGCACGGGGCGGGTGCGATCGAGGACGGCTCCGGGCGGTCACGGATGCGCGAGAGAATCCCACCTCGGTGGCGATGTGAGTGCCGACAACACGCTATGCCAAGGTCTTCGATGAACAGAACGAATCCTAGAGCAGGGTCCCCCGAAGCACGAGCGCGGCGATCGTGAAGTAGATCACGAGCCCAGTGACGTCCACCACCGTCGCGACGAACGGTGTCGATGACGTCGCGGGATCCGCTCCGACGAGCTGCATGACGAACGGCAGCGTGGATCCGATCAGGGTCCCCCACAGCACGACACCCACGAGGGACAGCGCGACCGTCAGCCCGAGAAGCGGCCAGTGCTCGGCGTAGTTCTCGGGGTGGAAGAGCGCGATGGCCCCCACCCACAGAAACCCCACGGCACCGACGATCAGCCCGAGGGCCAGGCCGGAGACCGCCTCGCGCCGGACCACGCTCCACCAGTGCGCGCCTTCGACCTCCCCGAGCGACATGGCGCGAATCACGAGGGTCGCCGCCTGCGATCCGCTGTTGCCGCCGCTCGAGATGATCAGGGGCAGGAACATCACCAGGATCAGCGCGGTGGCGATCTCCGCGCGGAAGTAATCGAGGGCGCCCGCGGTGAGCATCTGACCGAAGAACAGCACGATCAGCCAGCCCGCGCGCTTGCGGACCATCTGGGCGAAGCGCGTCTTCAGGTACGGCTCGTCCAGGGCCTCCATGCCGCCGATCTTCTGGATGTCCTCGGTGGCCTCTTCCTCGGCGACGTCGAGCATGTCGTCGATGGTCACGATGCCGAGCAAGCTGCCGGTGGAATCGGTGACCGGGAGCGCCACGCGATCGTACTCGGAGAAGGCCTGGACCGCGCCTTCCTGGTCGTCCGTCGCCTTCAAGGACACGAAGTGCCCGTCCGCGATGTCGCTGATGCGCGCCTCGGGCTGGGCGAGGAGCACCTGCCGCATGCGGAGGTCGTCGATCAGCTTCCCGCCTTCGTCCACGACGTAGATCACGTTCAACGTCTCGCTGTCGTGACCGTAGCGCCTGATGTGCGCCAGGGCCTGGTCGACGCTCCACTCGGGCCGCACCGCGATGTATTCCGGCGTCATGAGCCGCCCGATGCTGTCCTCCGGATACCCCAGGAGCGTCTTGGCGACGGCGCGCTCCTCGGGCGTGAGGATCGAGATCAGCTCGCGGGTGACCGACGCCGGAAGCTCCTCGAGGAGCGCCGTGCGGTCGTCGGGCGACATGCCGTTCAAGATCTCCGCGACATGCTCGTGCCCCAGGGCCTTGAGCACCTCCTCCTGCAGCTCAGGCGTCAGATACTCGAAGGTCGAGGCGGCGACGTCGCGCGGGAGGAGACGGAACAGGACCGCGCGGTCCTCGGGCTCGAGCCGTCCGATCAGATCAGCGAGATCCGCGGGCTCCCACCCGGAGAGCAGCGGGCGCACGGCCGCGAAGCGGCGGTTCTTGATCGCCTCTTCGATCTGCGGCTGCACCTCGGCCGGGCTCATCCGCGGTCACCTCTCGCTGGACGGGTTCGGACATCGATCCGCCGCTCGCCTCCGTGTCGCGCACCGCCGCGCGTGCGGATGCCTGGATGCGAGCCGTTATTATAGACATCCATGCCCTCCGAATACCCGGCTCGATGGACCCCCGCGAGCGTGCTGCTGTTCGCGCTGTGCGCCTGCGCGCCGCGCGCGACGACCTTCGACGTGGTGGTCCGCGGCGGACTCGTGCTGGACGGCTCGGGTGCTCCGGGGGTCCGGGCCGACGTGGCGGTGGCCGGCGGGCGCGTCGTCAAGATCGGCACCCTGCCGGATTCCGTGCGCGCAACGACGGTGATCGACGCCGCGGACCTCGCGGTCGCACCCGGCTTCGTGGACATGCACAGCCACGCCGACCTGATCCTCCTGGCGGACCCCGGCACCCAGCGGGACCTGCTCGCCAACAAGCTGCGCCAGGGCGTGACCACCCTCGTCGTCGGCAACTGCGGTCTCGGGGTCGCGCCCACCGACGCCGCCTCCGCCGATTCGGTGGCGGGAATCAACGGCTGGATGACCCCGGTGGGGGTCGTGGCGGGTCCGATGTCCGTGGGCGGGTACCTCGATCGTCTGGAGTCGAACGGCGTGGTCGTGAACGTCGCGACGCTCGTCCCGCACGGACCGCTGCGCGTGTCGGTCATGGGGCTGGCCCAGGGCGCCCCCGACCCCGACCAGGCCGAGCGGATGCGCGCCGCCGTTGCGAACGCTCTCGACCAGGGCGCGTTCGGCCTGTCGGCCGGCCTGATCTACCCGCCGGGGATTTACTCGGCGCCCGGCGAGCTCGTCGAGCTGGCGGAAGAGGTGTCGAGCCGCGGCCGGCTGTTCGCGTGTCACGTTCGCGGGTCCTCGGAGACGTTGATTCCGGCCACGCGCGAGTTGATCGAGATCGGGCGCGCGACGGGCGCCCGCGTGCACCACTCTCACCTCGAGGCGGTCGGCGAGTCGTTCTGGGACGACGTCGGCGCCGTGCTGTCGATGGAGGACGCGGCACGCGCCGCGGGCGTGAGCTTGAGCCACGACGTCTTCCCGTACACCCGCGCGGCGACGATGATGGCGGCGATCTTCCCCCCGTGGTCGCTCGAGGGAGGCGTGCCGGCGCTGATCGCGAGGCTCGAGGACGCTGCGATCCGGCAGCGAATTCGCGACGACATCGCGAGCCGGTCCCCGGAATGGCCGCCGTGGGTTCCGGGGGGATGGCCGCACAACCTCGTCGGCGCGGTCGGCTGGGACGGCATCATCGTCGCCAGCGTGCCGGAAGATGGCCCGACCGATCTGGTCGGCCGTGACCTGGCATCGATCGCCGCGGAGCGTGGGCTCGACCCGTTCGACGTCGTCGCCGACCTGATGATCGCCCACGGAGGGAGGATCGGGCAGCAGGTGGACGAGGTCTCGGGGCGAGGCGAGGCCCCGGATGCGCTGCTCGCGATCCTCGGCCATCCGGCCGCCGCCGTCGTGTCCGATGCCGAGGACTTCGGCCGCGGCTCGCCGCATCCCGCCCACGCCGGAGCGTTCGCGCGAGCCCTGCGTCTGGTCCGCGATCACGACCTGATGACGCTCGAGGAGATCGTCCGCCGGATGACGTCGTTCCCCGCGGCGGTCGTCGGACTCCCCGGCATGGGCGCGATCCGCGAGGGCGCCCCGGCAGACCTGGTGGTCTTCGATCCCGAAGCCACCGTGGACCGCGCGACGTGGGAGTCGCCTCGCCTCCCGGCGAGCGGGGTCGAGTGGGTGGTGCTGGGCGGCGTGGTGGTGGTCGAGAACGGGGTCCTGACCGACGCCCCGCCGGCGGGTCGAGTGCTGCGAGCGTCACCTGCCGGAAGCGGAGACTGAATGAGCGCCTCCCGCCGGCGGACCGCTCCCTTCGAGCTCGGCTCTCGCCGTGGGCCGAGGTAGCGTCACGTGGCCGATCGGATCGAGCTCGCCTTTCGTCGTGCGGCGCTTCGGCTGCTTCCCGACGGCGCTCGCCTCCTCGCGGCGGTGTCCGGCGGGGCCGACTCGGTGGCCCTGCTCCACCTGCTCGCTCGACATGCACGCGGGCGGCGGCTCGAGATCGCCGTGGCGCACCTCGATCACGGTCTTCGGCCCGGGTCGGCCGGCGACCGCACGTTCGTCGAGCGGCTGGCCTCCGACCTCGCGCTGTGCTGCTTCGCGGAGCGCCGCGACGTCGCCGATCTCCGCCGCCGGGACGAGTCGCCCGAGGAGGCCGCTCGTCGCGTGCGCCGCGGCTTCCTCCTGGCCGCCCTGAAAAAAGCGGGCGCGGACCGGATCGTCACCGGCCACACGCTCGACGACCAGGCCGAGACCGTCCTGATGCGCCTGGTCCGAGGGGCGGGCCCCGCTTCGCTTGCGGGCATGGCCGAGTCCGGGCCGGGCCCGTTCGTCCGCCCGCTGCTGCGCGTCGAGCGCCGCGACCTGCGCGCCTACCTCGAGCGTCACGCCCTCCCCTTCCGCGAGGACCCGACGAACCGCGATCTGCGGTTCGACCGCAATCGCGTGCGGCGCCTGGTTCTTCCGCTCCTGGCCGAAGCGCTGAACCCCCGGGCGGCCCGGCACATCGTGGAGGCGGCCGAGCGTCTGCGCGACGACGCGACGGCGCTCGACGCCCTCGCGGCGGAAATCTACTGCAAATCCCGGAGGAGACTCTCCGAGCGCAGGCTGCGCGTCTCCGCGAGTCGGCTCGCCGCCGCTCCGGCCGCGATCGCGTCGCGCCTCGCGAGGCTCGCGCTCGTGGAGGCCGGCGCCGACCCACGCCGGATCGCCGCCCGGCACCTCGAGGGAATGCGCTCCCTGGCGCACGCTTCCCCGGGAAAGACCGTGGATCTTCCCGGGAAGATCCGGGCCCGCAGATCCGGGAACGGAATCCTCCTGGAATCTCCCGCCGCCGAGCGATCCCGCGAATCCTGACGGCGATCCCGGGCGAATCCCGATGCCCGCGGGCACCGCTTCGCTGGACATCAAGAGCGGGCAGGTGGTAGAAGGGCCGTGGCCGTGGGAATAGTCGAGTCGGCGCGCGCGTATTCGGTGGTGACGGCGGCGCCGTGCAGGAACCCGTCGATGAGCCGAGAATGGCACCGCCAGGTTCGGTCCTATATCTTAGTAGGTGCCTCGTGATGATCGGCCCCCGACGAGGAGGACCCGCGTGAGCTCGCAGTTGAAAACCATCCTGATCTGGCTCGTGGTATTCGCGGCCCTGGTGGTCGGCTACCAGATCTTCAGCACCGCCGGCGGGCAGAGTCAGCAGATGGACCAGAGCGGGTTCTACGACCGTCTGGCCGCGGGGGAGGTCGCCGAGGTGGTCATCACCGGCGACGCGGTCGGATACGAGATCGTGGGCAAGTTCAAGTCGCCCCAACCCGGCCCCGCCGGCGGCACCGTCAAGAGCTTCAAGACCTACGTCATCAAGGACGAGGAGCTGCTCGGCGTGCTCCGCGAGCAGGGCGTCGTGGTCAAGGTCGACAAGCCCAAGGACGGCGCCTTCTTGACCACCCTCCTGATGTGGTCCCCGATGCTGCTGTTCCTCGGCGTGTGGATCTTCTTCATGCGCCAGATGCAGTCGGGCGGCAACAAGGCGCTGTCGTTCGGGAAGTCGCGGGCCAAGCTGACCTCGTCGCAGGGCAAGAAGGTCACGTTCAAGGACGTCGCCGGCGTCGAGGAAGCCAAGGAAGAGCTGCAGGAGATCATCGAGTTCCTGCGCGAGCCCCAGAAGTTCCAGAAGCTCGGCGGGAAGATCCCCAAGGGCGTGCTGCTCATGGGACCTCCGGGAACGGGCAAGACCCTGCTGGCCCGCGCCATCGCGGGCGAGGCCAACGTCCCGTTCTTCTCCATCTCCGGATCGGACTTCGTCGAGATGTTCGTGGGCGTGGGGGCATCGCGGGTGCGTGACCTGTTCGAGCAGGGCAAGAAGAACGCGCCGTGCATCATCTTCATCGACGAGATCGACGCGGTCGGCCGTCACCGCGGCGCCGGGCTGGGTGGCGGGCACGACGAGCGCGAGCAGACTCTCAACCAGCTCCTGGTCGAGATGGACGGATTCGAGACCAACGAGGGCGTCATCCTGATCGCCGCCACCAACCGCCCGGACGTCCTGGACCCGGCTCTCCTGCGACCGGGTCGATTCGACCGCGAAGTGGTGGTGGGACGGCCCGACGTCCGCGGCCGCGAGGAGATCCTGAAGGTCCACATTCGCAAGATTCCGATGTCGCCGAACGTCGACCTGTCCGTCCTGGCGCGCTCGACGCCCGGCTTCAGCGGCGCCGATCTCGCCAACCTCGTGAACGAGGCCGCGCTCCTCGCCGCCCGCAAGGAGCACAAGGCGGTCTCGATGGAGGACTTCGAGCTCGCCAAGGACAAGGTGCTGATGGGCACCGAGCGGAAGTCGCTCATCATCAGCGACGAGGAAAAGAAGATCACGGCCTACCACGAGGCCGGGCATGCACTGGTCGCGTTCACGGTTCCGTTCGCCGACCCGCTCCACAAGGTCACGATCATTCCCCGCGGCAGGGCGCTGGGGGTGACCATGCAGCTCCCGGTGGACGACAAGCACACCTACTCGCGGGAGTATCTCGAGGCGATGATCGCCGTGCTGATGGGCGGACGCGTCAGCGAGGAGCTGCGCATCGGGAAGATCACCACGGGCGCCGGAAACGACCTGGAGCGCGTCACCGACCTCGCGCGCAAGATGGTCTGCGAATGGGGCATGTCCGAGAAGCTCGGGCCCCTGACCTTCGGCAAGAAGGAGGAAGCGATCTTCCTGGGAAGGGAGATCGCGCAGCACCGCGACTACAGCGAGTCGACGGCGCAGTCCATCGACCTCGAGGTCAAGGCCATCGTCCTCGAGGGATACAGGACGGCACGGACCATCCTCCAGGAGAACGGCGAAGCGCTCGCGCGTATCGCGGAGGCGTTGCTCGAGCGCGAGGTGCTCGACGCGGAGCAGATCTCGGCGCTCGTGCGGGGCGAGGCCCTGCCGTCGAAGCCCGCTCCGGCGCCCGACGCCGAAGCGCCCGAGGCGGCCGAGACCGCCGCCGCGCGCCCGAAATCGAAGAAGAAGGGCGAGGGACCGGGAGTCGTTCCCGCGCCGGGCAATCAGCCCGCGTAGCTCCTTGGAGCCCGCTCCTTCTCCCGCGCCACGGTCACGCCTCGAAGCCCGAGAATGAGCATCTCGTGCCCGCCCATCCGGTTCGCGGACGGAGGGGTATGGACCCTTGACGCGTGCACGCGGGTGATGGGCGTCTTGAACGTCACCCCCGACTCGTTCTCGGACGGCGGCACGGTTCGAGGCCCGCAGGACGCCGTCGCGTCGGCGAAGCGCATGGCGGAAGCCGGGGCCACCGTGGTGGACATCGGCGGGGAGAGCTCGCGGCCGGGCGCCGCGCCCGTTTCCGCGGACGAGGAGATGCGCCGGGTGCTGCCGGCGATCGAGGCGGTCAGGTCGGCGGTCGACGTCCGTATCTCGATCGACACCGTCAAAGCCTCGGTTGCGGCTCGCGCGATCGATGCCGGGGCGGACGTCGTCAACGACGTCTCCGCCGGCTCGGATCCCGAGATGCTGCCGCTGTGCGCGGCACGCGGCGTGCCCGTGATCCTGATGCACATGCGCGGCACGCCGCGCACCATGCAGGACGACACGCGGTACCACGACCTCCTCGGGGAGGTCGTGGGATTCCTGCGTGCGGCGGTGCAAAGGGCTGTCGCCGCGGGCGTGGCGGGTGATAAGATCTTGGTGGATCCGGGCATCGGCTTCGGGAAGTCGCCGTCGGGGAACCTGCAGATTCTCGGGGATATCGCGGCGCTCAAAAAGGTCGGGCAACCGGTCGTGGTGGGAGCGTCGCGAAAGTCGTTCATCGGTTCCGTCTTGGACCTGCGCGTGACGGAGCGGCTCGAAGGGAGTCTCGCCGTCGCGGCAGTGGCCGCGTGGCAGGGAGCCCATGTGATCCGGGCTCACGACGTGACCGAGACGGTGCGGGTGGTGCGGATGGTGGACGCCATCCGCCGTCCCTGAGCGCCCGCGGTTCCCGCGCTCCTCGGCATGCCGGGAAGCGCGGGGCGCGGGGGCGACGGCGGGCGATCGAATCGTCGGCCCGGCCGGAATTTCCATGGTCGACTCGCTGCTATCCGTGCTGCACCTTCGAGAGCTGAACGGGCTCGCGCTGGTCGACATCCTCCTGCTTGCCTTCCTGATCTACCGCTTCCTGCTGGTGGTTCGAGGCACGCGCGCCATGCAGGTCATGCTCGGCGTGGTGGCGGTCGTGTTCGTGCACTTCCTGACGAGCCCGGGCTTGATCCACCTTCGCGCGATCCACAACGCCCTCGGCTACCTCCTGCTGTACATCCCCTTCGCGATCATCGTTCTCTTCCAGAATCCGATCCGGCAAGCCCTGGCGCGGTTCACGTGGAACCCCCTTGCGGCTTTCACTCGCCGCCGGACCCACGAGCGCCTCGCCGAGGAGATCGCCCTCGCGGCGACCTCTCTGGCGAGCAAGGGGGTGGGAGCCCTGATCGTGATCGAGCGCAAGCTCGGCCTGCGCGCGTTCTACGACACCGGCATCGCCCTCGATTCCCTGGTGAGCTACGACCTCCTGCTGAACATCTTCACGCCGGGATCCCCCCTCCACGACGGCGCGACGATCATCTCCGACGGTCGCATCAAGGCGGCGTCGTGCTATGTCCCGCTGACCACCGATCCCGACTTGTCGAGCGCCTATGGAGCTCGACACCGCGCGGCGGTGGGGATCACGGAAGAATCCGACGCGGTGGCCGTCGTGGTGTCGGAGGAACGCGGCGAGGTCTCGCTCGCAGCCGGCGGCCGGATCATCGAGGATCTTGGCGCCCGCGAGCTGACGGCGCGGCTCGAGGCGGCCCTGACTCCGGGCGGCGACGGACGACCGCTCGGAGGACAGCGCACGGAGACCGCCGTCGTGGATTCGGGCCATGCTTGAGATCGTCTTCCGGAACTGGCACTTCAAGCTGCTGTCGGTCGTGCTCGCGTTCGCGCTGTGGGTCGCGGTCACCGGCGAGGGCGTCATCGTTCAGGACTTCACCGTCCCGCTGGACATCGCGCTCCGAGACGGCTACACGCTGCTCGGATCGTACCCCAGCAACGGCGAGGTGCGCCTGCGGGGCCCGGAGACCGTTGTGCGGCGAATCGACCCCCTGCGCCACGAGATGGAGCTGCTCGTCGATCTCAGCCAGGCGAGTCCCGGGGAGCGGACGGTCCAGCTCGGGCCCGACACCCTGGTGGGCGTGCCCCGCGGTGTCGAGGTGGCGCAGATCACCCCGAATCGCCTGAGCCTCGAGGTCGACGAGAGCCTGACCCGGGAGATCCAAGTGGTGGCCTCGGTTCTCGGCCACCCCCCGCCGGGCTACCACTTCTACGGTGCGCGGTCGACGCCCGAGACCCTGACCATCGACGGTCCCAGATCGCAAGTCGAGACCCTGACGCGGATGCGCACCGATCCCATCAGCCTCGAGGGGCGCACCGACCCCTTCGTGGTGCGCGTGGGAGCGGTGCCCGACAGTCCCGAGGTCCGCGTTCTCGACACGCGACTGATCACCGTCCAGGTCGACGTCGATGCGGCACCCGAGGATCTCACGCTCGGCTCCGTGCCCGTCGTGCTGGCCGGCCAGGTCTACGAAGCGGCGATCTCGCCGGCGACGCTTCGAGTGGTTCTCTCGGGCCCCCCCGCCCTGCTCGACGGCATCGGACCGGGTCAGATCCGGGCCGTGGTCGACGTTTCCGGGCTGGCGCCGAGATCCGGTTCGTACCATCTTTCCCCGCGGGTCGAGTTCGTGGATCTTCCCGCGAGCGATCTCGCGCGGATCGGCGTCAAGTCGGTCAGCCGGGACAAGGTGGGCGTCGTGTTGTCCGAGCGGAGGATTTCGCCGTGAAGCGCCTGTTCGGCACCGACGGTATTCGAGGCGTCGCCGGGGAAGCGCCCCTCGATCCGTCCACGGCGCGGAAGTTCGGCCGTGCCCTGGCCGAGGTCATCGAGCGACCTCCGGGGCGCGCCGCCACCGTCGTCCTGGGCCGGGACACGCGCGAATCGGGTCCATGGCTGAGGGACGCGGTGGTCGCCGGGCTCAGGTCCCGCGGCGCCGAGGCCACCGACGCGGGCGTGATCACGACCCCGGGTCTCGCCCACGTCACCCGCAGCCGGAGGTTCGATGCGGGGGTGATGATCTCCGCCAGTCACAATCCGTTTCGCGACAACGGGCTGAAGGTCTTCGCCGCCGACGGCACGAAGCTGCCCGACGAGCAAGAGAGCGAGGTCGAGGAGCGCATTCTCCACGCCGGGTTCGACGATCCGGGCCCCGTGTGCGGGGTCGCGGCGGTCGAGGACGGCGCTCTGGTCCGGGACTACGTCCGTCACCTCGAGGAAGCGGTCTCTCCTCCCGGCTCGCTGCGGGGAATGCGCTTGGTGCTCGACTGCGCCAACGGAGCTGCGACCGGGATCGCGCCGGAGGTGTTCCGTCATCACGGGGCCGAGGTCGAGACGGTGGGAGCCGCCCCCGACGGCCGGAACATCAACCTGGATTGCGGCTCGCTGCATCTCGACTCCCTCGCCCGCCACGTGCAGGCCGGCTCGTTCGATCTCGGGATCGCCTTCGACGGCGACGCCGACCGTGCCCTGGCGGTCGACCGACGCGGGCGGATCGTCGACGGCGACTACATCCTGTACCTGGCGGCGCGGAGGCTGCACCGCGAGGGGCGGCTCGACGGCGATCTGGTCGTCGGCACCGTGATGAGCAACTTCTGGCTCGAGCGCCGATTGGCCGCCGATGGGATCCGACTCCTGCGCGCGCCGGTCGGCGACAAGTACGTCTTGGAGCGCATGGTCGACGAGGGGGCGGTCTTGGGCGGTGAGCAATCCGGGCACATCATCTTCTTGCGACACTTCCCCACCGGGGACGGCATCCTCACGGGCCTGCTCCTCGCCGATACGCTGCGCCGCGGGACCGTGCTGGAGTCGGTGCTGGATGAGATTCGACCCCTGCCTCAGGTCCTGCTCAACGTCCGGGTTCGCGAAAAGCCCGACCTGCGGGCCCATCCGATCATCGGCCCGGTGGTGGCCGACGCGGAGCGGACGCTGAGCTCCGAGGGCCGGATCGTCCTGCGCTACTCCGGCACCGAGCCCGTGGCCCGGGTCATGGTGGAGGGCGCCGACTCGGCCGTGGTGAATCGGGAGGCCGAGCGCCTGGTGGCGGTCATCCGAGCCGAGCTGGGTTGTTGACGGGCCCCTTAGAATGGGGACGTGAGAGTACTCGGAGCCGACCTGGCGCGGGGCCGGAACGACGCGGAGCCGGGCGCGAGCACGCTCGTGCTGCTCGACGACGAGGCCCACGTCGCGGTCGTGCGTCACGTCTCGACCCTGCCGGAGCTGGCGACCACCGTCGCGAGGCTGGCGGATCAGGAGCCGTTCCTGCTCGCGGTGAACGTCGCGCTCGTCACGCCTCGACGCGGCTCCAAGTCCCGGCCGGTCGACAACCTGGTGCGGCGTCGATTCGGGTTCCGCCTCGCCGCAGCGGCGCGCGGCACGGCTCTGTCCTCGGACTCGACCGGTGACGCGTTGCTCGCCGCCCTGGCGGCGGCCGGAGCACCGTCGCTCCCCTACCCGGATCGCGACCGCCGGAGGTCCGGCCTGGCCGAGATCCACGCCGGTCTGGTCCTCAAGGTGCTGCTGTGGGAGGGTTCTCCGGCCGCGCGGGCTCCGAGCCACCCCTTCCGCCAGGAGCTGTTTCGAGCCTACGCGGCACCGTCGTATCGCGCGGCCCCGGGCCGCGGGACGTGGATGGAGAGCTGCGCGCGGATCGACGTGCTGCTCCGAGCGCTCTTAGGTGCCGAGGGCTACGACTTCGAGCCGGCCCGCGAAGCGCTCGCCGGCGCGAGCTCGGACGCCGACGTCGCGCGGGCCGGGTCGATCCTGGACGCTTCCTTGCTCGCCGGCACGGCGCGGCGCTACCTCGAGTCGCCGGAATCGTGCGTGTTTCTCGGGGATGCCGAGCGCGGCTACACGATCCTGCCCGCCGACAGCTTCGTCCGCAAGATCGGCCTGCGTGAAGGCCCGCCGGCACGCGGGCAGTTGTTCCCGCGCGCCTCGCTCGGCGAGCGCCTCTCGGGATTCGCGGAGATCCGTCCGCTCGAGCTGCTGGCCGTGCCCGGCCGTCCGCAGAAGCTCGAGGCGGTGTTCCGCGAGGCTCCGGTCTACGAGTTCGACAACCTCGACGAGATGCTGTGGTGGAAGCACTGCCGCCACCTCTCGGGTCCGCCGCTTCCGACCGAGGGTCTGCAGGAGCTGAACGTGCGCCTCGAGCCCGACGAGCCGGCGGGCCGTCCCGCGCTGCGGCTCGTGCGCAGCCGGCACCGCACCCTGTCGTTCCGGTTCGACCCGGCCGACACGTGGCGCTCGCGACTCCCCACGCGAGACGGGAAGACCTACCCGTTCCGCGTCTTGCGCGCGAGCTACGACGTCCTCGCCGCGGCGGAATGACGCCCGCGGCCCCGCCGCGGGGTAGCGTTGGCCACGGGCTCGAGCCGGGCCGCTTCCGCCCTGACCTTCGACTGCTATGGAACGTTGATCGACTGGGAATCGGGGATCCTCGCGGCCGTACGACCGGTGCTCGACGCTCACGGCCGCGAGCTCGACGACACTTCCGTCCCGTTCCCGGACACCGTCGAGGCCCTGCGTGCGCTCGAGACGCGGTACCGGCTCGGCGTCGTCTCGAACGTCGACGACGATCTGTTCGCGACCACGGCCGCCGGGCTCGAGGTGCCCTTCGACTGGGTCGTCACCGCGCAGCAGGTGGGCGCCTACAAGCGATCGCCGCGGATGTTCGAGGCCGCGATCGAGCGCCTCGCCCTTCCCCGCGAGGCGATCCTGCACGTGGCCCAGAGCGCGTACCACGACGTCGCTCCCGCGCGCGCCCTGGGACTCGCCACGGTCCTCGTCCGAAGGCGAGGGCTCGGCGCAACGCCGGCGAGCCCCGCGGTGCCGGATCTCGCGGTGCCGGACCTCGCTTCGCTGGTGTGGGCTCTCGGGCTCGACTGAGTGGCGGCTCGTGCCGCCTCGTGGCGCGGACGCTCGCCCGCGACCGTGTAGAAGCTCGCCTGCGGGCAAGAACTACCTTCCTCTACATTCCCGCCACTCGCGTCGGCGACCGCATCGACACCGGAAAACCGCCCGCATCCCGTGTCGGTCCGCAGTCCGTGCGGACTCGCGGTCCGTGGCACACGCCTTGCCGTCTCAGGACCTCCTTCAGGGGGTCCCATTCGTCTTCCACGCGCGCCTCGTTCCGAGGCTGGAGTCAGTCCCTCAACATTGACCCCGCTCCGCACCACGCCATCCCCCGCACGGCGCTCGCGCGCTGCCCTGCTCCTATTCCTCCTCGGCACCGCCGGGGCGATGGCGGCGGAGCCGTGCCCCCAGCCTCCGCTGTTCGACATCGAAGGGGCGGCGTGTTCGGCCGACCGACAGGAAAAGCCGTGCGCGTGCTCCGAGGTCCTGACCTGGGACCCGGTCGCGGCCGCCGAGTGGTACGAAGTCTGGCGCTGCGACGTTCTGACCAACGAGTGCCTCTTGGTCGGCGACACGCGGTGGAGGAACCGCGGCGTCACCGTGGCGCAGGACGGCACCTATCACGCCGACATCCGCCCGTCGTTCTGGATCGTGGCGTGGGACACTCCGTTCCCCGAGCCGCTGCGCGTTTACGACTACGCGGTCCGGGCGTGCAGGGAGGGGAGCGATCCCGGAAACCCGACGTGCGGGCCCACGTCCTCCGAAGGGGTGCGCTACGCCGCAGCGCCCTACATGTGCTCCGAGGACGGCCTGGAGGTCGTGTGCGCCGCGGCGTCGGGCCCTCCGGCCGTGAGGTCGGGTGATGTCGACGGCGACGGGCTGTTCGACGACGACGACGTGGACGACGACAACGACGGTGCCGTGGACACGGTCGACAACTGTGCGCTGGACGCCAATTCCGGCCAACGCGACCTGGATGGCGATGGGGCCGGGGACGTGTGCGACATCTGCCCTCGGGCGTGGAGCGCGCAGCAGGCCGACACCGACGGCGACGGCCTGGGCGATGCGTGCGACAACTGCCCCGGCGTGGCGAATCCGGACCAGAAGGACACCGACGGGGACGGCGCCGGCGACGTGTGCGACAACTGCGCGACCTCTTCCAACCCCTCGCAAGCGGACGGGGACGGCGACCTCCTCGGTGACGCCTGCGACAACTGCCCCGGCATCGCGAACCGGCCCCAGAAGGACGGCGACGAGGACGGCGCCGGCGACGCGTGCGACACGTGCATCGACGTGCCGGATCCCGAGCAGCGCGACGGCGATTCGGACGGTGCCGGAGACCTGTGCGACGTGTGCATCGACGTGCCGAACTCCGGGCAGCTCGATCGCGATGCCGACACCGTCGGCGATGCGTGCGACACGTGCCCCGAGGCCTTCGATCCCGAGCAGCCGGACACGGACCTCGATGCCAGAGGCGATCTGTGCGACAACTGTCCCGACGCCCCCAATCGCCACCAGGACGACTCGGATGGGGACGCGGTCGGCGACGCGTGCGACGTGTGCGGCGACGACTTCGACCCGGCGCAGAGCGACCTCGACGCGGACGGCGAGGGCGACCGCTGCGACCTGTCGGACGGGATGATCTACGTGTGGTTCGAGAGCACGACCTCGGTGCGATGGCAGGAGGAGGACTGGGCCCGATACTGGAACCTGTATATCGGGGACCTCGGCGTGCTGCGCTCCGGCGGGCCCTACACCCAGATCCCCGGTTCGAACCCGCTCGCGGGACGACTGTGCCGCGAGCGGGATGCGTTCGCGACGGTCGGCAGTCCGCCCCCGGGCCGGGCGATGTTCTTCCTGGTCAGCGGGAGGGCCGACGGGTACGAGCACGACCTCGGATACGACGGCTCCGGGACGCTGCGACCGAACGCCAATCCCTGCGATTGACGCGCGCTACTCGTAGCGCAGCGCTTCGATGGGGTCCAGCTCCGAGGCGCGGAAGGCCGGGTAGATCCCGGACGCCAGACCGACGCTGATCGAGACCCCGGTCGACAACAGGATCGAGGCCGGCGTGACGACGGTGGGCCAGTCGGCATAGGCGGCGACGATGCGGGCGATGGCGATTCCCATCACCACTCCCGCCGCGCCCCCGACGAAGCTGATGGCGAACGACTCGATGATGAACTGTACCCGGATGTCGGCGCGCCTGGCCCCCACCGCGCGGCGGACACCGATCTCGCGGGTGCGCTCCAGCACCGTGGCGAGCATGATGTTCATGATGCCGATCCCACCGACCAGCAGCGAGATGCCCGCGATGCACCCCATAACGATATTGAACAACCTCTGGGTGCGGCGGCGCTGCTCCAGCAGGGCCTCGGGAACGACCAGCTCGTAATCGTCCACGCCTCCATGAATGCGGTCCAGCAGGCTGCGGATGACCGTCGCGCTGCTCTGGGGCGAGACGCCTTCCTCGAGGCGCACGACGATCTCGTCGAGAGCGGCCTTGAACGGGTCGCGGTCGAACTTCCGGATCGCCGCCGTGAACGGGACGTAGATCTCATCGGCCACCGACCCGACCGCCACGCCCTCGAGCGACTGCCCGCCTCCGGCGTCGCCCAGCAGCCCCACGACTTCGAACCACACGTCGTTGATCTTGATCTGGCGTCCGAGCGCGGCCTCGGCCCCGAACAGGTCCCGTCGCGCGCCGGGTCCGATCACGGCGACCTGCGCGTGACTTCTCTCGTCCATGGCGTCGAGGAATCTCCCCTCGATCACCTCGAGGTGCGCGAGGACGGCCTGGCGGTAGGAGACGCCGAAGACCTTCGACTCGCTCTTCGCTCCCGGGGCCATGATCTTGTAGGCGTCGACGATCACACGCGGCGTCACCATCTCGACGCCCGGCACCCCTTCCTCGATCGCCTGCACGTCCCGGCGCGACAGGCCGATCGACTTCTTGCGGATCTCCTCGAGCTTGTTGCGATCGACGACTCCCGTGTCGCGGATGATGATGTTGCGGATCCCCATGCGGTCGATCAACGCCATGGCCTCGCGCTCGGCTCCCGCTCCGATGGACAGCATGGCGATCACGGCGCCCACGCCGAAGATCATCCCGAGCATGCTGAGCCCCGAGCGCAGCTTGTGCGCGGCGAGATTCTCGAATGCCGTGCGCAGGCCCTCGAGGAGCTTCACGACGGCACGGGGGCGGTCACCGCCGTCTCCCGCCGGGCGACAACCCGACCGCCGAGGACGGCTCCCGCGGCGCGTCCTCGACCGTCCGACGGGGATTCTGGAGCGCGATGACGTCGTCCTCCTCCAGGCCCGATTCGATCACGACTCGCCCGAGCGTCGCGGCACCGATCTCGACCTCGACGGCCTCGAAGTCCCAACCCCGCTTGACGTAGACGACCTTCTTGTCGTCCTCCTCGAACACCGCGTCGCGGGGGATCACGAGCGCATCCTCGACCTCGTCGAGCATCAGGATCGCGCTGACGCGCTGACCCGGCTTCATGGCGGGATCGTCGCGCTCGAGCTCGAGGGTGACCTCGAAGTACTGGATGGGAACCCGTGGGTCCTTGCGCTTGGCGAGTGCGTCGACCTGCTTGACCCTTGCGCGCAGGACCTCTTCCGGGCGCGACTCGACCGTCACCTCGGCAACCGTGTCCACGACCAAGCCGCCGGCATCCGCCTCGAGCACGTAGACCTCCGCTTCCATCTTGTCGAGATTGGGGATCTCCGCGATGGGCTCCCCGTTCCACACCGATTGGCCGACCGCCGGCAGCTCGCCTCTCCAGTCGCGCTCGAAGACCAGGATGCCGTCGTGCGGGGCCGTGATCTCCAGCGACTGCAGCCCTTGGCGCGCCTCCTCGATCAGGAGGTCGGCCTTGCGCCTGTCGATCTCCAGCAGGGCGAGATCCGCCGCGGCGAGATTCCCCTGGATGTCGCGGGTCCCCGTCGCGCTGGCCTCGCGACCGATGGCCAGCTTCTCGTCGATCTCGGACTCGATGATGTCGGTCTTGGAGAAGATCTCGGGGTCCTTGGTCTGGAAGTCCTTGGCGTACTGCAGCTCCAGACGCGCGATCTCCGCGTCGCGGGACAGGGCTCCGAGGGTCGCATCGCGCTCCACGCTGCGCTGCACCGTCTTGTGCGTGGCCGTCTCCTTGTCGGACTTGCCGTCCTCCAGGTTCTTCTCCATCGCGGTGGGATCGAACCGGACGACGACCTCCCCTGCGCGGACCCGGCTCCCGTCCGGGGCGAGCCATGCGATCTTGAACGGCCCCTCGACCTCCACGGGCGCCGTCACGGGCGTCGCGTCGACCGCCGCGAGGTGGCCCTCGGCGTAGACTCGCCTGACGAAGTGATCGCGGGCGACGCGCACCACCGAGACCCCGCCATCCCAGCGCAGGCGGCTCACCGAGGGAATCGCGACGGCCAGTGCGGCGATTCCGAGCACCGAGAACGAGGTCAGCGTCCACTTCCCGCGGCGGTTCATGTTCGTCCCTGCTCGGGGGCGCTCTCGGGCTCGGTCCGCGACACGCGGTCGCCGTCACGAAGCCCGTCGAGGACCTCGACGCGGTCGTCGTTGCGCCGCCCGAGGCGCACCGGCACCCGGTCGTATCCGATCAACGTCTTGCGGTACACGGTGGGCCCGCCTTCCCCGGGGAACACGGCATCGAGGGGAATCACGAGGGCGTCCTGCACTCGCTCGATCTCGACCGTGCCGCGAAATCGCATGCCCGGCCGCATGCGGCGCACGTCGGTGCGGTCCAGGTCGATGTCGAGGCGAACGACCTTGAGGGGGTTGCGCCACGACTTGCGCTGCACGGTGCCCCAGATGTTGGACACGGTCCCGGTGAATTCCTCGTCGGGATGCGCATCGAGCAGCAGAGACAGCCTCTGGCCGGCGGAGATCTTGGAGGCGTCGGCCTCGTCGACTTCGCCGTCGGCCATCATGCGATCGAGGCTCGGGATCTCGACGACCTTCTCGCCCCTCCAGCACGAGTCGCCGACCTTCTTCTTCTCGTCGCGCCAATTGGTGACGTAGATCACGGTGCCGTCCCGCGGCGCCTTCACGGCCATGCTCTCGATGGCGGCCATCATCTCCGCGACCCTGTTCTCCGCGCGCTCCTTGCGACCCTGGAGAGCCTTCAGCGCCGCCTGGCCGGCTCGCTCCCCGTCCTCCAGCCGCTTGTCGACGTACGCGATCTCCTTGCGGGCCAGCTCGAGGTCGAGCTTGGCCTCCCGCAGGTCGTTCTCCGAGGTCAGCTGGCTGGGGACGTCCACCTTGAGACTCGCCTTGCGGAAGCGCGCATCGGCCTCGGCCAGGAGCAGCGCGTTCTGAGCCCGCTGAAGCGCGATCTCCGCTTCCTTCTTCTCGATCTCCGTGCGCGCTCCTTCGGCCTCGGCCTGGTAGGTCTGGAGCTGGCGTTGCAGCTCGCTGGAGTCGAACGCCAGGACCGGTCTGCCCTGTTCGACGCCCTCGCCCTCCGGCGCCAGCATCGCGATCTTGTACTCCGAGATCCACGGGATCGGCGGCGGTCCCAGGGAACTGGTTTCGACCGCCCGCAGGGTACCGGTGACCTCGACGCCGAGCACGAGGTCGTCGCGCGCCACGGCGGTCCACTGCGCGTCGTCCGTCGAGCGCAGGGCACCCGCCACCCACCATGCGCCGAGGCCGATGACGGCGATCGCGACCGCCGCGCGAACGATCCGCCTCCGGAGCGGGTTCCTGGGCTGGTCGGTCATCGCGGCTCCTCAGCCTCTCTCGGTTGCCCACGTCGGGGTCAGGCGGTCGCCCTCGGCGAGGCCGTCCTCGACGACGCACTCGAGCGCGTTGCACGATCCGATGCGCACTTCCCGCTCACCGCCGCCGGCCAGGTGGGCGATCGGCGGCTCGACGCCGAGATCGAGCCCGCCGCGCGGGGCCAGCAGCGCATCGGGGAGGCTCGAGGCCTCGACCTCCACCTTGACCGACATCCCGGGCCTCATGAGCGCCGTCTCGGTTCGCTCCAGGGCGACCGAGACGCGGAACGAGCGTCGCACGGACTGGCGGTCCCCCTCCTGCGCGATCGGAGTGAAGTCGACGATCTCGCACGGGATCGGCAACTCGGGGTAGGCATCCATGGTACACGTCGCGCGGTCGCCGACCGCGATGCGGCCGTCGTCGACGTCGTCGAGCTTCGACTCGATCCTCATCTCGGAGAGGTCGGGGATACGAGCGACGGTCAGGCCGGTCCATGCCGAGTCTCCGACCTGGAACTTGCGGTCTTCCCACGGATTCTCGGCGACGACGAACAGGCCGGCCCGGGGCGCGTGCAGCGTCAGGGTCGTGATGGCTCTCTCCGCGGCTTCGAACTCGCGCCGCGCCTTGTCGAGCGCGATCTCGAGCACGCTCAACTCGGACGCCGACGCCTCCCGGAACGCCTCGAGCTCCTCGAGGGTTTTGTCGTATTCGTTCCCGGCGCGGCGGAACGCGAGTTGGCGCTCCTGGTACTCGCGGCGCTCGACGATCGACTCCGGGATCGAAGCCTCGATCTCCGCCTTGGCGAGCTCGACCCGCTTCTGCTCGAGCTGGAAGACCTTGTCCTGCTCTTGTGCCGCGAGCGTCGCCTTCTTCTGGTCCCGCTCGTCGATCTTGTCGAGCACCAGCAGGTACTTCTCGTCGGCCTCGCTCAGAAGAGCGGTGTTGTCGAGCTCGACGACCTTCCGGCCCTCCTCGACGCGAACGCCGTCGGCTTCCATCCATCGGATCTGAATGTTCCACGACGGGTTGCGCGGAACGATGATGCTGTCGGAGCGCACGGCCTCGAGCTGACCGGTCATCAGGAATCGCTCGACGAAGTCCCCCCGGCGAACCGTGTAGTCCGCCGCGGGCGCACGATCCGGAGCGGAAGGCCTTTCGGCCTGCGCCCCGCCGCATCCGGAAGCGGCGACGATCCACAGCCCTACGCCGGCCAGCAGCGCACGTCGCATTCCTTGCCCCTGCCCGGACGCGCCGAGAGTGAAGATGGCCTCCAGTATCCCGCCATGCCGAGGTCGGGTCAAACTCGGGGCTCCGGGTGGTGGTTCTGAGCCACCACCGACCTCCGCATCGTGGTACGCGGGGTCCCCGGCTTTCGTCGGATCGGGCGCGGGCCGGCCGGAGAACCCTGCGTGCGCACACCAGGATTTCGTTCTACCATCTGGCCGCCGTGCTCGCGAGTGGCGCGCGAGGAGCCCCCCATGATCCGACGAGTCGCCGGGCGCCTGACGATCCTGCTGACGCTCGCCGTATCGGCCGTCTCGGAGCTCGGGGCCGCGCCCGCCGACAAGGTGCGGCAGGATTCCTTCGAGCTCCTCAATCAAGGCGTGGCGGCGGTCAACCGCGGCGACTACAAGACCGCCGTCGAGAAGCTCGAGCAGTGCGCCTCGATGGCGCTGAATTCGTTTCGCGCGCACTACTATCTGGGCATCGCCCTGATCGGCGATCGTCGTTACGCGGACGCCATCGCCGCGCTGCGCATCGCGCTGGACCTCGATCCGTCACATCTCCAGGCTCACGTCGCCGTCGGGGACGCGTTTCTCAACCTGGGCGATACCGACGAGGCCCTGGCCGAGTACTTCCGCGCTCTCAAGCTGCGACCCGAGTTCCCGCAGGCGCTGGACGGCATCGGCCGCGTCTACGCCGCGAAGGCCGATGACGTCAGGGCCGAGGAGCACTTCAAGCGGGCCATCGAGAGCAACCGCGGGTACGCCGAGGCCTACACGCACCTCGGGGACCTGTACCTCAGGCTGGGGCGGCTCGATGAAGCCGTCGCCCTGCTGGTCGAGGCGGTCAAGGTCCGGCCGGACTTCGGGGACGGGTTGAACCGCCTGGCCCTGGCCTACTCTCGCCTGGGCCTGCACAACGAAGCCGTCTCCACCATCCAGGAGGCGATCGACCTCGAGCCCAAGGTGCCGGACCACTGGGCGACGCTGGGAGAGATCGAGCTCGACCTCGGACTGCTCGACCGTGCCGCGAGCTCGTTCGAGTCCGCTCTCGCCATCGATCCGCCTCATCCTCAGGCCAGGGCGGGCATGGCCGAGATCGCTCGGCGCAGGGGCGACTACGACCAGGGATCGGTCGATCTCGGGATCGCGCTCGAGGACGATCGTCTGAAATCCACCACCCGCAAGTGGCTCGAGGGGCGCTTGGCGGCCCTGTCGGCCGAGAGGGACCGCACCGCGGAGATCGAGGCGCGGATCGCGAGCGGCGCGGCCGGGCCCGGCGACTACCGCGCCCTGGCGGCGATCTACGCGGAGCGCCTGCTGTGGGAGACCGCGGCGCACTACGAGGCGCTCGGCGAGCCGACCGGCCCCGAGGAGGAGCGGCTCGCGTACTACCTGTTCCGTGCCGGCAGCTACCGCGAAGCCCACGGTCTGTACGTCACGTTGGCGGATCGCCGGCCGACCGCGGATCTCGAGGTCAACGCCGGCGTCGCGCTCGCGCGCCTCGGTGACGATCTCGGCGCGCACGAAGCCTATGGCCGTGCGCTCGCGATCGCGCCGGGCCATTCGCTGGCGCTGCTCTACCAGGGCAACGCCTTGCTCCGGCTCGGGCGGAAGGACGAGGCCGTGCGAGCGTACCGGGCGTTCCTGGAAGGCGGAGGGCGGGGCGAGGCCGCGGAGCGGATCCGGCGGATCCTGCAGCAGATCGATCCCACCCGCGACGAACCCGCGACGCCCGCCATCCCGGCCCTGGTGGAGGGCGAGGAGCCTGCCTCATGAGGGCATGCAAGCGCGCGGTCGAGTTCGCGGTCCTGACCGGCCTGGTCGTGACGCTGGCGGCGCCTCCCCTCGCGCAAGATGCCGAGCGGCGGCGCGGCTTCTCGATCACGATCACCGATCCCCCCGGGATCGTGTTCGGCAAGAGCCGGATCGCGGCCGAGGTCGAGATCGACTCCCCCCAGGACCTCGACAGGGTCGAGTTCCTCGTGGGGGACGCCGTGGTGTTCGTGGACCGCGAGGCGCCGTTCGAGTGCCTCTACGATTTCGGGCAGGGCTCGAAGTCGTGGATCATCCGCGCGGTCGCCCACCACGTCGAGGGTCTCAGCGTGAGCGACGTCGTCGTGACACGGCCGGCCGGCTTCGTGTACGTCGAGGACGTCAACCGCGTCATCCTGTGGGCCACGGTCACCGACAAGCAGGACAACCTGATCACCGGGCTCACCAAGGACGACTTCAAGGTCTACGAGAACGGCGTCGAGCAGGAGATCCTCGAGTTCTTTCCGGAGGACCGGCAGATCACGCTCGCCATTCTCCTCGACACTTCGGGATCGATGCGGGAGCAGATGAAGGAGGTCCACCAGGCCGCGGGCGCGTTCGTCGAGACGCTGCGACCCGAGGACCAGGCGCTGGTGATCGACTTCGACGACAAGGTGTTCCTGATCCAGGATCTGACCTCCGACCAGGAGGATCTCCGGGAGGCGATCACCACCACTCAGGCGCTCGGAGCGACCGCGATCTACGACGCGCTACACGCGGCCTTCCGGAAGATCAAGGACATCAAAGGCCGGAGGGCCATCGTGCTGCTGTCGGACGGGGACGACACCGCAAGCCAGTTCGGCTACCAGCGCGTCCTCGAGGAAGCCAAGGCGCACAACGTGATCATCTACGGGATCGGTCTCGGCGGCGGGGACAAGCGGGTCCTGAAAGAGTTCCCCGAGGTCACCGGGGGCCGCGCGTTCTTCGTGGAAAAGGCCTCCGAGCTCGCCGGAGTCTACGAGCAGATCGCCCTCGAGCTGCGACGCCAGTACTTCCTGACCTACTCGACGACCAACGAAAACTGGGACGGCCGCTGGGTCGAGGTGAGCGTCGAAGCCCCCGACACGAAATACAAGGTGCGCGCCCGGCGGGGTTACTTCGCCGTGAAGTCCGATTCGCTCGGCACCCTCGGGAGCTGACGGGTCGATCGCCCAGCGCTATTCACGAACCCCCTGCTGCGGGCGCGCGCTCGGCGACGGCGTCGATCGCGGGCTCGGGCACCGCCGGGGGCGGCGGAATGGGCATCTCGGGGGGCATGAGATCGAGCGGCGGAGGCTCGTAGCTCGCGGGTTGCTCGACGAGCAGGGCGGTCAGCGTCGCCCCCCCGGTCAAGGTCACGGGCACCCGGATCGGCAGGAACCCGGCGCCGAGAATCTCCAGCCGCCAATCGCCCGCCTGAAGCCCCGGCATCGCGAACTGGCCTTCGGCCCCGGTCATTCCATCGCGCGGGTCCACCGATCCGTCGGCACGGATCAACCGAATCCGCACCTCGTCGAGCGGCTGCCCGGCGCGCGCGCGGATCGTGCCGTCGAGGCTCGTCGCGGCCTCGGAGTCCGGCGGCTCGGCGGCGGCCGGGCCGGCCGGGGTCACGCTGGGTTCCATGACGACCTCGACGACCGCCCGGAAGGGAAAGCGCAGCTCGACGGCGCTCTTGGTTACCGGAGCCAGCCCGCCCTTCGTGATCGTCACGTCGTACAGTCCTTCGGGGAGGGTCTCGAAGAAGTACGAGCCCTTCTCGTCGGTGGCGGTCACGTAGATCCTCGGCTCCCCCGAGCTGGGAGTCACGAGCACCGTCGCCCCGGTGACCCAGCGGTTGCGGCCCGTACGAGCGTGTCCGAGGAGCCAGGTGGACTTCCGGCCGTCGCCCTCCGAAGCGGCCGGCGCGTCGGACGGCGTCGCGGGCGCGGCACCGAGAGGCCAGGCCGGCGCGAGCGCCAGCATCGCGATGACCGTGCGCGCGAAGCGAAGGCTCATGACCTCGCATTATAGGACCCGGCGTCGAACCGGCCCAGGGCGCAGGGCCCTAGGAGCCGCTCTTGGGGGCGAGGATCGGGTCGTCGTCCCGCCATGGCACGCGGCACGGTTGTCCGCGCCGGTAGCGCTCCAGGTTCTCGCGCAGATCCGGGAGCAGGTCGGCGCGGCCGGCCGCGGTCGCCGCTTCGATCCCGGCCTGCTGCCACTCCACGGCGACCTTGTAGTCGCCGGTCTCGGCGGCGGCCATGGCGAGCGCCGCGACGTGCGGCAGGGAGCGCTCCTCGGCGACCAGGGCGCTCGCGAGTTCGAGGGCGCGCCGGCCGTCGCGAACGCCATCGTCGGGCGCCGCCGCCAGCAGGCGTATCAACACGTGCCGCGCCGGCCGGGACTCCGGGACCGCCTCGACCGCATCGTTCAAGCGTTCCAGCGCTTCCCGGTAGAGGTGCAGGCGGATGAGCGCCAGCGCCTCCGCGATCCGTGCCGTGACGTTGCCCGGGTCGCCCTCCACGACCCGGCGGTAGTGCGCGCGCGCCTCGTCGAAACGCCCCACGCGGCGCAGCGCGTTGCCGAGATTCAGGTGCGCGTTCAAGTAATCCGGACTGGTTTCGAGCGCCGCGCGGTAGTGCTCGATCGCGGCACCGTCGTCGCCGGTCCTCGCCAGGATCGTGCCGAGGTTGAAGTGCGCCATCGCGTGGGCCGGGTCGTGCTCGAGGGCCTCCCGGAACTGCTCGGCGGCCGCGCCGAGATCGCCGAGCTGGGTCAGCGTCGAGCCGAGATTGACCCGGACGATCGGGTCGTTCGGCGCCTGCGCCGTCGCGCTGCGGAACGCGGCCAGGGCCTCGACGTAGTGCGCGTTCCGGAACAGCGAGATTCCGCGGTTCAGGTCGGTGCGCCAGCCGACCGCGAGGTCGTCGACCTGTTGCATCAGAGGGTCGGCCACCGTCGCCCGTCCCGTTCCGCGCTTGGCGAGGGACTCGGACGCCCGGTCGATCTGCCCCAGGTTCCGATGGGCGAGTCCGAGCGGATAATGGACCTCGGTCGCCCGCGGATCGATTCGCAGGGCCGACTCGAAGTGCAGGACGGCCGCTTCGTGGTCCCGCCGCGACGACGCGATCTTCCCCAGACCGACGTGCGCCGGAGCGCAGCCCGGATCGAGCTCGAGGGCACGCAGGAACAGCGGCTCGGCGAGTTCGGGCCGACCCTGCCGGAGCTCGGCCTCCGCGAAATGGACGTGCGCCGGAAGGTCGTCCGGCCGGATCGCAAGGGCCCGCCGGAAGCTCTCGATGGCGCGGTCGGGCTCGCGAGCGGCGTACAGGTGGCCGAGGTAGTACGGCCAGCGGAAGTCTCCTGGGGCGAGTTGCTCGGCGTTGCGGTAGCACGCCTCCGCCGTCTCGTGCTGGCGGTAGGCGTGGAAGGCCATGCCCGCGCGGCCGTAGGCGTCGCTGCGCCCGGGGGTGCTCAGGGTGGGTGACGCCAGGGCGCTGTCCAGGTCGCGGCGCGTCTCGAGGAGCCGCTCGCGGACACTCGCCTCCGCGCGGTCGAGAACCGGATACGGGATCTCCACGAGCCGAGGCGGCTCGGCGGTGCTGCAACCGGCGAGACACACGAGGAACAAGCACCACGCCCTTCCGCGCCGGCGAGCGGACGACGTCATGGCTCGCTCACCGGCCTCCCGGTCCCCCGCCGCAGGATCGTGTAGCGCCCCACGGGGACGTTGGACCACTCCTCGACCTCGCCACCCGGCCACCGCGCCCGGACCGAGCGAATCGCCGAATCGCCTCCGAGCCCGACCAGCACGCGGGGGTCGTTCGCCGACAGGTAGCTGGCCGCGGTTCTCGCCTCGCGCCACAGCGACGGTCCGTCCCGGCGCACGATCTCGACGCGGGTGTTCGGGACGTCCAGCCGGCCGTCGCGGTCCATCATGCGCACTCCGACCCACGAGTTCCGGCTCCCGACCTGGTTGACGAGCAGCCGGGCGGGGCCGTTGTTGTTGAGCACCAGGACGTCCGTGTCGCCGTCGTTGTCGATGTCGCCGAACGCCGCTCCGCGGCCCACCTCCGAGAGCCGGAACGCGTCGCCGGCTTCGGCCGTGATCTCCTCGAAGCGGCCGTCCCCGCGATTGCGGTAGATCTGCTTGGTCTGGTGCAGCGGGTACGGGTCCCCGCGCGCGGCCAGCGCCTCGATCGTCTTGATCTCCCCGTTGACGACGATGACGTCGAGCCAGCCGTCGTTGTCGTAGTCCACCCACGCCGTTCCGAAGCCGGTGAACGTCGTGCTCGGCGCGGCGAGCCCCGCTTCCACGGTGGCGTCGTCGAACGACCCCGCACCGTCGTTGCGATAGAGCGTGGCGGTCTCGTCCGAGAGGTTGGTCACGAACAGGTCCGCGTCGCCGTCCCCGTCGAAGTCGCCGGCATCGACTCCCATGCTGCCCTCCGTCCGCCCGTCCCCGTCGAGCGCGCATCCGGCGAGCAGCGCCTCGTCCCTGAAGGTTCCGTCCCCGAGGTTCACCCAGTACAGGTTGGGGTGCTTGTCGTTCGCGACGTAGATGTCGATGCGATCGTCGCCGTCGAGATCGCTGCACACCACGCCCAGCCCCCCGCCGTAGGCGCGAGCGATCTGGGACGAGGCGGTGACGTCCTCGAACGTCCCGGCTCCGAGATTGCGAAACAGGCGGTTCGGATAGGGCTGGTAGCTCAGCGGGCCGCAGTAGTCGCGGGCGCTGGTCGCGGAGTAGCACGCCCTGGGGTCGGCGAGGGTGAAGTCCACGTAATTGCAGACGAACAGGTCGAGCCGGCCGTCGCCGTCGTAGTCGAGGGATGCGGCGCTCGTGCTCCAGCGATCGTCGGCGGCCCCGCTGCGATCCGTGATGTCGGTGAAGGTGCCGTCGCCCTCGTTTCTCAGGAACAGGTTGGGGCCGAAGTTCGTGACGTAGAGGTCCACGAACCCGTCGGCGTCGAAGTCCCCCGCCGCCACACCCATCCCGTATCCCGTCGAGACGATCCCGGCCTCGTCGGTGACGTCCACGAAGCGCAGCTCTCCGGTCTCGCGAAGCTGGTTGCGGTACAGACGATCCCGGGGCGGGAGCGGGCCGACGGGGGGAAACGTGGCCTCGCGGAGGTCCTTGTCCCGTCCGAGCATGGCGCCCTGGACGATGTACACGTCGAGGTCGCCGTCGTTGTCGTAATCGAACAGGGCCCCGCCGGGCCCGAGAACCTCCGCGATGAAGAACTCGCCCGACATCCCGTTGAAGTGCACGAAGTCGATCCCCACCTCCCGGGCGCGCTCCAAGAACAACGGTCCAGGGCCCGCCGACTCGGAGGCGGGAGCGGTCCCGCCGGCCGTCGCATCGACATCGGACGGGGGGGCCGTGGGCGCGGGTTCGGCGCAGGCGCCGAGCGCAACGAGACCCACGACGAGCGCCACCGCCGCCGCCTCGCGATCCGACATTTACCCCCTCCCACCGCGTGATTTGCCCGGGAAAATAGCACTTCCGATCCTGCCGAGGAAAGGTCGGCACTGCGGCAGCGGGTGCGCGATGGGATATTCGCTTTACAACCGGGGTAATCGGGGTACTTTTTCGGGCGGCCCTCTCGGGGTCGAGGGTGTGAGAGCATCGACGAAGGCACGGGGCCTTGACGCGGGCGGGGGTCGGGTGCGCTCACGGACCGGTGGAGGAGAGCCAGCGATGCGCATGGCATGCGTTTCGGTCCGTTCCGTGATCTTCGTCCTGGCGACCGCCGTGGCGGCGGCCGGCGCGACCGCGACCTCCGCGGCGACGCTCTACGGAGTGCGCCGCGCCGGAACGGGCGGCGCCAGCGTCCTGCACCGCATCAACCCGGCCACCGGCGCCTGGATCTCCGTGGGCACGATCGGCTTCGAGAACGTCGGCGGGGTCGACTTCCATCCCAACGGCACCCTGTACGGCGTCGGGAAGCGGCCGGGTCCGAACGTCTGGGTCTTGATCACCATCGATCCGGTGACCGGAGCGGGGACCGAGGTCGGGCCGCTCAACAACACGCTGGCCACGGGAGGACACTTCGACGTCGCGTTCCGGAAATCCGACGGCGTCCTGTTCCTGATCGCCGCGAGCGCGGCCCACCCGATCGCTCTGTTCGCCGTGGACCTCGCCACCGGGAACGCGACGCTGGTCGGTGACACGACGACCAACGCCGGGGCCAATGCCCTGGGGTTCACTCCCACGGACGCGCTCCATCACGCGACCGACGGGAGCGGCGGGACGTTGTACACGGTCGATCAAGCGACCGGCGCCTCCGGTGCGCCCACCGTCGCCTTGAGCTACGTCGGGTTCCCCGCGCTCTCGACCCCGACGCTGAATGCCATGGACGCCGACCCCGACACGGGCGTCCTGTACGTGGGCGTGAACGACGGCACGCCCACCTCCGGTCCGAATTACCTCGCGACTCTGGACCCCGCCACCGGGATCGTCACCTACCTCGGGACCAGCATCAACGGCCTCGCCGCCCTCGCGTGGCAGCCGACGCCGTGTGTCGTGACCCTGTACGGCGTCGCCCTCGACGGGACACCGCCGTCCCAGGGCGGCATCAAGAAGAGCACCTTGTACCGGATCGACGCTTCGGATGGGAGCCCGCAGGTGGTGGGCCCGATCGGGTTCAACCGCGTCGGGGCGATCGACTTTCATCCGGTCAACGGTGTGCTGTACGCCGTCGGGGATCGGCCGTCGGACGGCACCACCGTCTTGATCAAGATCAACCCGATCTCCGGGATGGGCACGGAGGTCGGCCCGCTCGGAGCCACGCTGGCGGGCGGCGGTCATTTCGACCTGTCGTTCCGCGGCGCGGACGACGAGCTGTTCCTGGCTGCGTTCAGCCCGTCCGGCTCCGGAGTGTTCCTGTTCACGGTCGACGTCGATACCGGACAGGCGACGCAGATCGGATTCACGACCACCTCGGACCCGGGGAACGCGCTGGAGTTCGCCCGGGACGACACGCTGTATCTCGCCAACGACGACAACAGCGGCACGCTGTTCACGGTGGACCCGTCGACCGGGGTTGCGGGCACCCCGGTGCTGATCACCTACTCCGGCTTTCCTCCGCTGATCGATCCGCGCACCAACGCCATGGACGTCAACCCCGACAACGGCCTGATGTACGTGTCCGTCAACGACGGGAGCGGCGGCTTCGGACCGAACTACGTCGGGATCCTCGATCCGGCAACCGGCGACCTCACCAATATCGGAAGCACGGTCACCGGCCTCGACGCCGTCGCCTTCAGGATGGACTGCACGGATTACGACGTCTGCACCGCGGATGCTTGCCGGCAGTGCGAGTCCGCCGGACTGCCGTGCATCCGGACCTGCGCTCTGCTGGGATCCGCGCACGACGGCCCCAACGGGCTGGCGACGCTCCATCGGATCGACACGCAAACCGGGGCCGCGACGGCGATCGGACCGATCGGCTTCGAGCGCGTGGGCGCGCTCGAATTCGATGCGCGCGGAACGCTCTACGGCATCGGCGAGCGCACCGATGGGAGCAACACCACGGTGCTGATCCAGATCGACCCCTCGACCGGCGTGGGAACGGAGATCGGCGCGCCGATCGTGAGCGCCTCCGGCGGCGGCCACTTCGATCTCGCCGCCCGGAACTCGGACGGCACGATGCACTTCGACGCCTTCAGTCTCACCTTCGGCGGCGTGAGCCTGTTCACGGTCAATACGATGACGGGATTCGCCACCGAGGTCGGGGACACCCTGGTCGCGACCGGAGGCAATGCCCTGGAGTTCTCCCCGGCCGACATCCTGTACCACGTCAACGCCGACGCGGGGGGCACGGTGTACGAGCTCGATCAGGTCACCGGATCGGCCGGCTCTCCGGAAGCGCTGAGCTACATCGGGTTTCCCGCGCTGACCGATCCCCGGGTGAACGCGATGGACTTCAGCCGTTGCGAAGGGAAGTTCTACGCAACGATCACCGACAACGCGGTCGGCCAGAGCGGCCCGAACTACCTCGCGACGCTCGACCCCGCCACCGGGAATACGACCTTCGTCGCGCAGGTTGTGAACGGGCTCGACGGCATCGCGTTCTACAGCACGGAAGCGGTGTGCTGTCACTCCCCGCTCGCCGGGCCGGTGCTCTTTCCGCATGCGCTGCACGCGACCAGCGCCACGAGGTTCGACTGGTACCTCCCGGAGGGCGTCGTGATGGTCCAGGGAGACCTCAGCGCGCTCGGCAGCTACGGCACGACGTCGATGACGACGCTGTCCATGGCGACCTCGTTCACCGACGCCACCACCCCCGCGGTCGGCAGCGGGTTCTACTACTTGTTGCGCGGAGACTGCCCGGTGGCGAGCTGGTCGTCGGGCGGGCCGCGCGAATGTGCGGGACCTCCCGCGGTGCCGTGTCCCCCGGGGGGCCGCGACGGAAACCTGCCCTAGAGACACGAGGTCAGGGGCAGCGGGCTTCCGCGGGAGCTACGGCGGCATCCCCGCCAGGATGCGGCGAATCTCCGGCGCGCTCGCGTGATCGGGCGCCAGCTCGAGGAACCGCGTGAACTGCCGGCGCGCGCCCTCGAGGTCCCGGAAGTTCCGGTACAGGATGACGCCGTAGTACAGGCGGCCCTCGACGTGGTCCGGGTCGGGCGCCAGCAACGCCTCCAGGTGCGCGCGGGCCTTGTCCGGTGAGGCGGTCTTGTCGAACGCCACGCCGAGGTTGAGCAGGGCGTCGGGGTTCGACTCGTCGAGGACCAGGCACTTCTCGTAACACGCGATGGCCAGCGGCCAGCGCTCGGCGTGGGCCGCGAAGTTGCCCCACTCGAGGTAGAAATATGGGCTGCGGTGGAGCGAAGGCTCGAGCCGGGCCATGAGGGCCAGGGCCTCGTCGAAGCGGCGCGCCAGCGCCTCCTCGTGCGCGCGCTGAAACTCCTCGTAGACCCGGATCCGGTCCTTGGGATCGGGCAGGTCGTGCGACGCGCCGCTCTCGGCCGGCGGGGCCGAGACGTAGCCCAGGCTCCGAAGCGCGCGCGCGGTGTCCTCGTCGAGCGCGATGCGCGAGGCCGCGTCCTCGCCGACTTGGCGCAGTCGCTCTTCGAGGTCGGTCCCTTCGTCCCGGGCGGCGGACCAGCGGTTGTGGCGCTCTCCCGGGTCGCTCCCGAGGTCGTACAGCTCGGGCCGCGGGGCGCGGACGTACTTGGCGGTCCCCCGCCGCACCCCGCGCAGCGGAGCCCAGCCGAATCGCAGCTCCCCGAACAGACTCTCGAAGTACAGGTCTCGCCGCGGGATCGGCGTCCCGCGCCGAACCTGATCCTCCAGGCTGACGCCGTCCAGGCCGTCGAGCGGCGGCAAGCCGGCGAGGTCGAGCAGCGTCGGGACGAGATCGACGATACCCACGGGAGCGGCCAGGCGTCGCGGCTCGAGCACTCCCGGCCAGTGGATCAGCAGCGGGACACGCAGCGTCGAGTCGTAGACGAACACGCAGTGCGTACGCTCGTCGTGGTCGCCGAGCCCTTCGCCGTGGTCGGAGGTCACGACGGTCAGCGCGCCGCGCCAGCGCGGGTCGGCGCCGAGCGTGGAGCGGAACCGACCCAGCGCGCCGTCGACGTAGGCCAGCTCCCCGTCGTAGCTCGGCTCGGCGGCTCCCGGCAGGGCTCGCTCGTACGGGGAGTGCGGGTCGTAGAGGTGGATGAACGCGAACACGGGCGAAGGCCCGGCGGCACGCAGCCAGTCCTGTGCCGGCCCGAGGACCTCCTCGGCGTAGCGCTCGGGGCGGCGCGCCAGGGCCGAGCCGCCCAGGGAGCGCGCGGCGATGTCGTCGTCGTAACGCTCGAAGCCTCGGGCGAGCCCGCCCGAGCGCAGCAGCGGCAGCCCGCCGATGAACGCCGCCGTGCGTTAGCCCTGCCCGGACAGCGTCTCGGCCAACGTGGTCACGGAGTCGGGCAGGCGGAACGCCCCGTTGTCGCGCACGCCGTGCCGTGGCGGGATCAAGCCGGTGAGCATCGAGGCATGTGCCGGAAGCGTGATCGGTGCCGCGGTGTACGCGGCGTCGAACACGACCGCTTCGGCGGCGAGCGCGTCGAGCACCGGCGTCCGCGCGCCGTCGCGGCCGTAGCACCCCAGTCGATCGGCGCGCAGGGTATCGATGCTGATCAGCAGGATGTCCGGCCGCTCGCTCCCGGCTTTGGCGGTCGCTTCGGTCGCGGGGGCCTCGCGCGCGCAACCGGCGAGCCACAGCAAACCCGGGAGGAACAGTGCGGGGACTGCCGTCGCGCGCCAGGCCGGACACCGAGCGCTCGAGATCGAGTGGACCCTCAACGACGGCCTCACCGAGTTACCGCAGTTCGCTCCCTAGCGTATTCCACGGACCGGCCGGGGACCCTCGATCTTCGACTGCGGCGGTCTGGAGCTGCGGGGCTCGTCCCCATGTCACGCGGTGTCGGAGATGTGACCGAAACAGCACCGAGCGGACTGAAACTCGTGGCGGATTGGGACCTTTTTGGGCCACATGATTGTTGCGGAAGTGCTTGCCCGACCCGCGCTCGCGTGATGTGATTGCGGCCGTCGAGCTCCCACAGCGTAGCCGCACCACAGGGGGGATTGCGGTGTCGAGTGTCGCACTCGTGAAGCGGCCGGGCGGCGTGCCCGTCCGAGCTCGCCAACACTGTGGGGTCTGCCATTCCAACCATCGATCGGCCGGTGGCGCGAGGCACGGCGCTCCCCCCCTACGCAGGTCGAGCGTGACCGGGCGAGTCATTCCCGGGGGCCGCCGTTCATGGTGAAGGGGGGTTACTTGGGAACAGGAAGCAGAAAAGGAGGCCAGATAGATGGGTACGAAAAGAGGCAGAGCGATGGTGGTCTGTACCATGCTGGCGCTCGGCTGCGTCGCATGGGTCCTCGCGTCGGGAGGAACGACCGAGGTCCGGGTCTATGACCCGCAGGGACAGCTTGTCCAGAACGGCAGCATGATCGTCGTGAACGAGGCCGGGGACGCGCTGAAGGTCCTGGCTCGGCCCGACGGCGTGTTCGAGATCGACGCGGTCGTCGGCCAGAAGGTCGAGATCTTCTTCGCGGCGCAGACCATCGGCGACACGGGCGCCAAGTTCAACCAGATCGTCCCGGCGAGCGAGGAGATCAGCCTGTCGCTGGGTGTCGATGCTCCGTCGAACGACCTGTGCGAGGACGCGATCGCGGTCGCGATCCCGTCGGTCACCGCGGGCACGACCCTCGCCGCGACGCTGGACGGCACCGACGCGCCGACCTGCGTCACCTCCACCACCGCCCCGGGCGTGTGGTACACGGTCGTCGGCAACGGCAACACCCTGCGGGCCACGACCTGCCCGAGCTTGAACGCCGGTGCTTCCGCCGACTACGACACCAAGATCAGTGTCTATTGTCTGGACTGCGACACCCCGACCTGCGTGACCGGCAACGACGATGTCACCTGCTCGGTGACCTTCCGCAGCGCCGTGACGTGGTGCTCGCAGGCGGGCGCGACCTATCGCATCTTCGTGCACGGCTTCAGCGCCGCGACCGGCAACTTCAACCTGGCGGTGGACGACATGGGCACCTCGTGCACCTCGACGATCCAGTGCCTGCCGACCGGCGCGTGCTGCACGTGCCTGAACCCGCCGTTCGATTGCAGCGTGACCGACCTGAACTCCTGTCTCGCGCTGGGCGGTATCCCGCGCGGCGCCGGCATCGGGTGCTTCACGCTGGTCGACTCCGGGCCCCAGGTCTACGAGGCCTTCCCGAACCTGGCCCTCGCGGACCCCGGCACCGTTACGCACAGCATCACGGTCCCGACCTCGTACACGGTCGGTGACGTGAACATCGATCTGGGAATCACGCACACGTGGATCTCCGATCTCGACATCCGGATCACGCACAACGGGAAGACGCAGACCATCTGGGACAATCGCTGCGGCTCGACCGACAACATCAACGCCACGGCCGACGACGAGGGCACCGAGACCCTGTGCGCCGTGATCAACGCCGGGCCGATCGATGGCGTGTTCTATTCACCCGTGGTGGCCGGTCTCGGACCACTGTCGATCTTCGACGGCCAGGACGCCGCGGGCGTGTGGACGCTCTCGATCCAGGACGTGTTCGCCACCGACACCGGCACCCTCAACCAGTGGTCGCTGCACATCACCGAAGGCAACCCGACGTGCGACCTGAACGTCGCCGTCTGCCACTACGCGGACGGTCAGGATCCGCACACGCTCATCGTGGGTCAGAGCTCGGTGACCCACCACCTCGACCACGGCGACACCATCGGACCGTGCGCCGGCGACGGCGGCGGCACCGACGGCTCGTTCGGTCGTCACCCCTGACGGCCGAGACGGCTTGATGGCGCGGCATCCGCTCCACTGAACGGTCCGCGCCTTGAGCTCGGGAGCCTGGAGTCGATCCAGGCTCCCCTTTTTGTCGGCGGGGGCAAGGAGAGGGTCCCGCTGTACGCGCGCCGTGCCGCGGTGACCGGAACTGCGGTCGACGAATCTGCGAGTCTCGACCACCCATCTCAACCAGTGCTCGAGATGGCACCGTATAAGTACCCGGAGGAATGGACCAGCCTCGGTTTGGGACCTCCGTCGACCACACAATTGTGGCAGAAAGTGCTTGCCCGACTCTGCCTTCCGTGGTTCTATTACGGTCGTCGAGTTCCCACAGCGCAGCCGCAACGAGAGGGGGGATTGCGGTGTCGAGTGTCGCACTCGTGAAGGGGCCGGGCGGCGCGTCCGTTCGAGCTCACCGAAGCTGTGAGAATTGTCATTTCAACAATCGGACGCCCGGTGGCGTGAGGCGCGGCGCTTCCCCCGTCTATTCGCAGGTCGAGCGTCGCCGGGCGAGTCATTCCCGGGGGCCGCCGTTCATGGTGAAGGGGGGTTGTTTTCCTGGGGAGCAAGAAGAAAAGGAGAGCAGATAGATGGGAACGAAGAGAATCAGAGGGATGGTGGTCTGTACCATGTTGGCGCTCGGCTGCGTCGCATGGGTCCTGGCGTCGGGGGGAACGACCGAGGTCCGGGTCTATGACGCCCAAGGGCAACTGATCCAGAACGGCAGCATGATCGTCGTGAACGAAGCCGGGGATGCGATCAAGACCCTGGCGCGGCCCGACGGCGTGTTCGAGATCGACGCGGTCGTCGGCCAGAAGGTCGAGATCTTCTTCGCGGCGCAGACCATCGGCGACACGGGCGCCAAGTTCAACCAGATCATCCCGGCGAGCGAGGAGATCAGCCTGTCGCTGGGTGTCGATGCTCCGTCGAACGACCTGTGCGAGGACGCGATCGCGGTCGCGATCCCGTCGGTCACCGCGGGCACGACCCTTACCGCGACGCTGGACGGCACCGACGCACCGACCTGCGTCACGTCCACCACCGCCCCCGGCGTGTGGTACACGGTCGTCGGCAACGGCAACACCCTGCGGGCCACGACCTGCCCGACCATCAACCCCGGCGCTTCGGCCGACTACGACACCAAGATCAGCGTGTACTGCCTGGACTGCGACACCCCGACCTGCGTGACCGGCAATGACGACGTGACCTGCACGCCGATCTTCCGCAGCGCCGTGACGTGGTGCTCGCAGGCGGGCGCGACCTATCGCATCTTCGTGCACGGCTTCAGCGCCGCGACCGGCAACTTCAACCTGGCGGTCGACGACCTCGGGACCTCGTGCACCTCGACGTTGCAGTGCCTGCCGACCGGCGCGTGCTGCACGTGCCTGAACCCGCCCTTCGATTGCAGCGTGACCGACCTGAACTCCTGTCTCGCGCTGGGCGGCGTCCCGCGCGGCGCCGGCATCGGGTGCTTCACGCTGGTCGACTCCGGGCCTCAGGACTACGTCGCCACTCCCGGCACCTTCATTCCGGACAACGCGACGGTTTCGCACTCCATCACGGTCCCGACCTCGTACACGGTCGGCGACGTGAACGTCGACCTCGGAATCACTCACACGTGGATCTCGGATCTGGACATCCGAGTCACGCACAACGGCAAGACCCAGACCATCTGGGACAACCGCTGCGGCTCGACCGACAACATCAATGCCACGGCCGACGACGAGGGCACCGAGAGCCTGTGCGCCGTGATCAACGCCGGGCCGATCGACAGCGTGTTCTATTCACCCGTGGTGGCCGGTCTCGGCCCGCTGTCCATCTTCGACGGCCAGGACGCCGCAGGCACCTGGACACTCAGCATCACCGACAGCGCGACCGGGGACACCGGCGTGCTCAACCAGTGGTCGCTGCACATCACGGAAGGCAACCCGACGTGCGACCTGAACGTCGCGGTGTGCCATTATCCGGACGGCCAGAGTCCGACAACGCTGATCGTGGGTCAGAGCTCGGTGACCCACCACCTCGACCACGGTGACACCATCGGACCGTGCGCCGGCGACGGCGGCGGCACCGACGGCTCGTTCGGTCGTCACTGAGGGCTGAGACGCACGTGATGGCGCGGCATCCGCTCCACTGAACGGTCCGCGCCGGTAGCTCGGGGAGCCTGGACTCGGTCCAGGCTCCCCTTTTTTTGTCGTCGCGGGTCCTTGGGGAACCGCACTTGATGCCGGGAGACCGCCGCGCTAGTATGACGGGCTGCCGGAACGGGCGGTTAGCTCAGCTGGTTAGAGCACCTGCCTTACAAGCAGGATGTCACTGGTTCGAGTCCGGTACCGCCCACCACCTTGCCCTGGGCGGTCGCCCGGTCGGTACGTTCGGTTCGGTCCTTGCGAGAGCGGGGCTGTGGTGAAGCTGGTTATCACACTGGACTGTCACTCCAGAGGTCGCGGGTTCGAGTCCCGTCGGCCCCGCCAATAACCTTCCGCAGGACGTGCATCCCGGCGCGAGATTCACATCGACTGGAATGCGCGTCACGGCCGGCGCGTCGACTCCGTCCCACTCTGCGGCTTCGAGCCTCCTTCCTCCCTCGTGCGTCCGACCTCGGTGGTCAGCTCCTCGCGGTAGGCCTCGCGGCTGCGGTCGCGGGCAGGGCCGAACACCGCCTCGAGAGGCGGTTTCTCGCGGTAGAGCTTCAGGACTTCCTCGATCGAGCGGTCGAGCTGCGCGTCCACGCCCTTGGCCAGTTGTTGCGGCAGGTTCTGGACCTCGATGTCGGGGACCACGCCCGTGTTCTCGAGCTCCCAGCCCTGCTGGGGATCCCACCACGCGAACTCGGGCTGGGTCAGGACGCCGCCGTCGACCAGCGCCTTGTCGCCGCGGATGCCGACCACGCCGCCCCAGGACCGCATCCCGATCACGGGTGCCAGGCCCTCGAGCTGGATCGCCTTCGGGAAGATGTCGCCGTCGGACCCCGCGAACTCGTTGGTCAGGACGACGAACGGGCCGTTCAGCGTGCGGTACGGGTACGACGTGACGCCGCCGCCCCGCGAGCGATCGAAGCTGATGACCGCGCGCCGGAAGCGCTCGAGGATCAACTGCGAGACCGCGCCGCCGCCGTTCCAACGGACGTCGACCACCATCGCACGCTTGTCGAGTTGCGGGTAGAACCACGTGTCGAACTCGATGAGCCCGTCCTTCCACATGTCGGGGAGGTGAATGTAGCCGGCGACGCCGCCGGTCTTCTCGGCGACGTAGTCGCGGTTTCGCCTGACCCAGTCCACGTACCGCAGCCGCTCCTCGCTCGGAGCGGTCTTGACGACCACGTCGCGCGCCCCCTCGCTCGAGGGCTTGCCGTTGACGGTCAGGACCACCTCCATGCCGGCCCGCGCCTCGAGGCTCGCGTAGAACGGACGAGCCGGCGAGAACGCCAGGTTGTTGACCGCCAGGATGTAGTCCCCCTCGGACAGACCGGCACCCGGCGCGAGGAGCGGGGATGGCGCATTGTCGGCCGGGTCCCCGCGGTAGATCCTCGAGATTCGATAGAAGTCGCCTTCGCGCTCCAAGTCGGCGCCGAGCAGCCCGGTCGACACCTGTCCCACGGCACGACCCGGATCTCCGCCGAAGACGTAGGTATGCGAGGTGGACAGCTCGCCGATGACCTCCCCCATGAGGTCGCGCAGGTCGTCGCGCGTCGCCAGACGCGGAAGCAGGGTGGCGTACTGGTCGCGGACCTTCTCCCAATCGACTCCGCCCATGCCGGGATCCCAGTAGAAGTCCCGCATGTGGCGCCAGCCCTCCTGGTAGATCTGCGCCCACTCCTCGCGGGGGTCGAGCTCGATCACGATGCCGCCGAGATCGACCTTGGCCTCGGACAGCTCCGCGGGAGGCGCGGCGGTCTCGACGACGAAGATCTCGCCGCGCTCCTTCATCACCGCGACCTTCTTGCCGCCGTGAGCCAGCGCGTACCCCGAGATGCCCTCCACGAACGTCTTGGACTTCTTGGACTCGAGATCGAACAGGTGCAGCGTCGCGTCGGGGCCTTGATCGTCCTCGAAGATCCCGGGTTGCTCGGCCATGCCCTTGATGGGAGCGGAGGCGTAGAGGACGCCCTTGGGGGTCGCGCCCAGCCCGAAATAGCGGCCTCGCGGCACGGGGAGCTGGACGATGCGGTCCGACAGGCCGTCGAGGTCGATCTCGACCGGCTTCGGTTTCTCGTCCTTCTTCTTCCCATCCTTCCCCGCGTCGTCGTCTCCGTCGGACTTTGCTCGGTCCTGCTTCTCCTCGCCTTTCTTGTCGGTCCCCGAGCCCTCGGATTCCTCCTTCGGATCGTCGCCGGACGGGGGCATGCCCGCGAGGTCGGCGAGCGGGTTCTCGGCGTCCTTCTTCAGCAGCACCATGAAGGGAAGCGTCGATTTGATCTCGACGTTCTGGAAGTCGCGGTCGCCCAGAACGGGGTTGGTGGCGCGATCGCTCAGGAAGTACAGGTAGCGCCCGTCGGGATCCCAGGCGGGTCCGTAATCGTCGGTGTACGGGCCGGTGAGCTCGTGGACCTTCTGTTCGCGGGTGTCGTACAGGTAGATCGAGTTGTATTCCGTTCGCAGGGCCTTGGTGTAGGCCAGCCAGCGCCCGTCGGGACTCC
>Ga0302046_10000453_pt1 | contig 41848 bp, 31 predicted proteins | sample RVTome_11_FD_200261 | JGI IMG/M metagenome (GOLD analysis project Ga0302046, IMG submission 200261) | Soil microbial communities from uranium-contaminated site in the Upper Colorado River Basin, Wyoming, United States - RVT147D111 (version 2) ...
GCCCGAGTACGGCATTTGCCCATTTTGCGATCATGGAGTTGTATCGACGCTGGATCACATTCTGCCGAAGGCTTTGTTTCCAGCGTTGGCGGTAGCTCCAGATAATCTTGTCGGGTCTTGCAAGGAGAGCTATGCGCGGAAGTTGGTGACGGCGTGAAGGGGTGAGGCGGCGTATCGTGGGGGTGTTCGAGCCTCCACTTCTCCACTGAAGGAGCGATACGCCGTGTCCGACAATAACGTTTTCAATCTTTCCCAGCCAGGGACGTTTTCCGATCCGCTGAGCGAGGTGCTGCGCAGCGGCGCCCGTTCCCTGCTCGCGCAGGCGGTGGAGGCGGAGGTTGCCGCCTTTCTCGCCGGCCACGCCGAAGCGCGCACCGAAGACGGTCGCCAACGGGTGGTTCGCCATGGTCACCTGCCCGAGCGCGCGATCATGACCGGCATCGGCCCCGTGGCGGTGCGCGCGCCCAGGGTGCGCGACCGTGTCGGCCAGGGCGAGGAGCGTCTGCGCTTCTCTTCGGCGATCCTGCCGCCCTACGCGCGCCGCTCCAAGAGCCTGGAGGCGTTGATCCCCATCCTCTACCTCAAGGGCGTGTCCACCGGCGACTTCGAAGGGGCCTTGGCGGCTCTGCTCGGGCCGGACGCCGGCGGCCTGTCGGCCTCCACCGTGGCGCGGCTCAAGGACGCCTGGACGGACGAGCACGCGCGCTGGCTCAAGCGGGACCTGTCGGCCAGGCGCTACGTCTACTTCTGGGCCGATGGCATCCACGTGCAGGCCCGGCTCGAGGACGCGGCGCAATGCCTGCTGGTCATCATCGGCGCGACGCCGGAAGGCAAGAAGGAGCTGGTCGGCCTGATCGACGGCGTGCGCGAAAGCGCGCTGTCCTGGCGCGAGCTGCTGCTCGACCTCAAGCGGCGCGGGCTCGCGCTCGCCCCGGAGCTCGCCGTCGCCGACGGCGCGCTCGGCTTCTGGCAGGCCATCGAGGAGGTCTGGCCCACGACCCGCGGTCAGCGCTGCTGGGTGCACAAGACCGCCAACGTCCTGAACAAGCTGCCGAAGAGCCTGCACGCCAAGGCCAAGCGGGCGCTCCACGAGATCTGGATGGCGGAGACCAGGACCGATGCCGAGGCCGCCTTCGAGGCCTTCGTCGAGACCTATGGCGTCAAGTACGATAAGGCCGCTGAGTGCCTGATCAAGGACCGCGAGGCGCTGCTGGCCTTCTACGACTTCCCCGCCGAGCACTGGAAACACCTGCGCACCACCAACCCCATAGAAAGCACCTTCGCCACCGTGCGGCATCGAACCGTGCGCTCGAAGGGATGCCTCTCCAACAAGACGGCGCTCGCCATGATCTTCAAGCTCGCCCAGGCGGCCGAGAAGAGCTGGCGCCGCCTCGACGGCCACAACCAGTTGCCGAAGCTGATCCAGGGTGTAAGATTCGTCGACGGTGTCGAAGCCGTCAGGCAACAGCCTCAAGCCGCCGCCTGATCCCACCCGTCACCAAGATTCGGCGATAGCTCTTGCAAGGATTGCAACAAGGCCAAGTTGGTAGCGGCGCCAACCTGTGCGGAGGATACGACCTTACATCCATACTTCGACGATATCTCAGACGAGCGATGGCTCGGCGCGGAAGTTGTCAAAAGCGACGTGGCAGCGATCGTCTTTCACATTATTCCTGTCGCTGGGTGGTCGTATGAGCTAAATGCCAGAATTGGCAATCAATTTCAAGCTCTTGGCCTTGGTTCGCTGTACGCTAGTCAAACGGCCCGGGAAATTAGCGGCCAGCGAAGCGATATTGTTCGCATCTTCAATGCGCGCGGCGAAAATGGAGTTCGCGACGAGCTGGCACGCAAGTCAGAGTCCTGGGAAGCTTACCAGTTGAATTGTTGGCAGGCGGTCACTTTTCGGGCGTTGAGTGAAAGCGAATGGTATTGCCAGGGCGGATTCCAGAATCATTAGCTGACAAAAGCATTCGAAATTTGGCTCCGGTCTAAGATCGGACGTACTTGGCCGGGCTCGCGATCCGCGCAAACGGAAATCGCCCTAACCCTCCCGCTCCAAAAACACGCCTGAATCCGCCCGCCCGCCTCGCTCCCGGGATTTGCCTCAAATCACGGGGGACCTCCATGCTCGCTTTACCCTTGGGCCCTATCCTGACGCGCATGTGGACCGAACCGCTGCGCCCCCGGCACGAGGGATCGAGACCATAGAAACCGCGCTCTTCGCCGCCGCAAGCCTGTCGCTCCTGGCCTGGCTCTATCTGGTCCTTCTGCGCGCCGGGTTCTGGCGGGCCGACCAGCAACTCGACGAATCCTGGCCGGAGTTGGAACAATGGCCCGAAGTCGCGATCCTGATCGCGACGCGGAACGACGCCGAGGCGATCCAGGAGACCCTCCCCGACCTCCTCGGCCAGGCCTATCCGGGCCGCTTCCACGTCTTTCTCGTCGATGACCGCAGCCGCGACGGCACCGTCGAGGCGGTGCAGGAAACCGCCCAGCGCCTGGGCGCCGCCGACCGGCTCAGCGTGGCGACCGTCGGCAAGCCCCCGGCGGGCTGGTCGCGCCGGGCCTGGGCGCTGGCGCAGCTCCACGACTACGCGGCGGCGACCCTGCCGACGGCGCGTTATTTCTGGCTGACCGAGCCGTGGGTCCAGCACGAGCCGTACAGCCTGCGGACCCTCGTGGCGAAGGCCGAAGCGGACCGGTGCGATCTCGTGTCGGTCCTTCCCTGTTCGGGCGGCGTATCCGTCGTCGACCGGCTCCTCTCCCCCGCCTTCGCGTTCCTCTTCCAGGCGTTCCACCCGCCGCGGCGCGTGAGCAACGGCAAACGCGCGACGGCCGCCGCCGCGCCCGGCTGCATCCTCGTCGAGGCCGATGCCTTGCGGGCCGTAGGCGGCTTCACTGCCGTCAAGAAAGCGCCGGTCCTTGAGAGCGCGCTTGCCGCCAAGGTGAAGGCCAATGCGCGACGGATCGGCCACGGAATCTGGCTTGGCGTTGGCGAAAACGCGACGACGGTCCGACCCGGCGATACCTGGAAGTTCCACCGCCGCCTGACCTTCCTCACCGCCGCGACGCAGCTCGGCGGGTCGACGGTTCGCCTGGCGGCGGGGACCGTCGGTCTGGCATTGGCCTGCCTCGCCCCGCCGGTGGTAAGCGTCTGGGCCATGATTGCCGGTCTCTTCCTCGATATCGATCAGTTCCTGATCACCTACCTGGCGCTCCTGATCGCCGGCGTCGCTTGGGCGGGCATGGCGTTTGCCGCGTGGCCGACGTTCAAGCTCTACGAGCAGGAGGAGTGGCGCACCCTGCTGCTGCCGCTGGCCGCCCTCGCCTATGTCCTGCTCACCCTGGCGCTGTTGCCCAAGCTGTTTGGCGTGGACCTCAGGTCGGGCGGAACCCCATCCGCCGAAGCGACGGATCCAGCGCCGCCGCCCTCGGACGGGGCCAAGGTCGAGCCCCGTTTCTAGAGGCCCTCACGGCGCCTGCTCCAGCAGCACGCCCGAATCCGCCTGCCAGCAGATCACCTCGCGCTCGCCCATCCGGTAGACGCGGTCGGAGAGGCCGCGGTGCTGCTCGACGTTGACGATCAGGCCGGGGGCGATCTCGAAGACGTCGGTCTCCAGCGAGCCCTTGAATTCGGTGGTGATGTAGGTGCCCTCGATGCGGTTGGCCATGCCGGGGTGCTCGCCCGTGTGCATGACGTCGGCGCGCACCGAGAAATGCGCCTCGCGGCCGACCTGGACGCGCTGCACGTAGTCGGGCACGCGCACGTAGAAGAGCCGGTCGGCCGCCTCGACGAAGACCATCGAGCCGCTCCGCGACTTCACCACGCCGGTGAACAGGTTGTTGTTGCCGATGAAGGAGGCGACGAAACGGGTGCGCGGGGCCTCGTAAATTTCGCGCGAGGTCCCCGTTTGCTGGATGATCGCGTCGCTCATCACGATGACCTTGTCGGCCATCGACATCGCCTCTTCCTGGCTATGCGTCACCATGACGAAGGTGATGCCGAGGTCGCGCTGGATCTTCTTGAGCTCGATGATCATCGACTGGCGGAGGTTGTAGTCGAGCGCGCCCAGCGGCTCGTCGAGCAGCAGGACGGTGGGCTCGCTGATCAGCGCGCGGCCGAGCGCCACGCGCTGCTGCTGGCCGCCGGAGAGGTCGTGCGGGCGGCGGTCGGCGAGCTGGGTCAGGCCCACCATCTCGACCATCCGGGCGACCCGCGCGTCGCGCTCCTCCTTGGTCACGCCCTGCATCTTGAGGCTGAACTCGACGTTCTGGCTGACCGTGCGGTGGGGGAAGAGCGCGAAGCTCTGGAACATCATCGAGGTGTCGCGGTGCGAGGGCGGCAGGTCGGTGACGTCCTTGCCGGAGATGTAGATCTTGCCGGAGGTGACCTCCTCGAGGCCGCCGATCATGCGCAGCGTCGTCGTCTTGCCGCAACCGCTGGGGCCCAGCATGGCGACGAAGGCGCCGCGCTCGATCTCGGCGTCGAAGTCGATGACGGCGCGGACCCCGCCGGGGAAGGTCTTGTTGACGCCCTGCAGGACGACGTCGAGATCGGCCATCTCGGCCCGCCGGCTCCCGGCCTCAGTCGTTCGAGGCGGTGACGGTCCGCAAGAGCGCCCAGACCCGCTCGAACGTCACGTCGTCGAAGTCGCCCCGGCGCACGAGGTCGCGCAGCACCGCGACCGCCCGGGCCATCGCCTCGTCGCCGCCGGCCTCGGCCTCGAGCGCGTCGACGGCCTGGTCGAGGGGCACGTCGCGCGCCTCCGGGCTGGGCAGGGCGCGGTCGACCAGGGTCGAGAGCTGGCCCACCGTCTGGCGCAGGCTGCCGCTGCCGTAGGGCCGGCCGAATAGGCCGCGCAGGCCGTTGGCGTTGAAGCGGTCGCGCAAGCCGTCGGGCAGCGACTGGGCGAGGCCTTCCATCGCCTCGCCGAGCCCGAAGCCCGAGTTGAAGAGGCCGCGGATCGTGTCCATCGTGCCGTCGCCGTTGCCGTACATGCGGATCTGCGCGCCTTCCAGCGCGTTCCCCATGGCCTTGGCCTGGTCGATGTGGACGTCGCGCTCGGCCTCGATGAAGAGCTTGGCGAGCTCCAGGAAGGTCGCCGCCTCGTTGTACTTGCGCAGCGCCCCGGCCTTGGCTTCGAGGCCCGAGGCCTCGGCCCGCAGCATCTCCTCGGTGTTGCGGACCCTGAGGCCCTCGATCTCGGCCTCGGCGCGGCCGCGCGCGCCGGCTTCGCGCTCGATGCCCTCGGCGGTGATCTTCTGGGCGTCGCTGGTCGCCTTGGCCCTGGTAAGCGTGGCCTCGGCCTCCTGCGCGGCCGACTGCATGCGCGCCTCGGACTGGGTGACCATGTGCATCTTGCTGACCTGGGCCTTGGCCTCCTCGGCGATGCGCTGGGCCTCGGCCAGCTTCTCGGCGGCGATGCGCTCGATCTGCTTCTCGCGCTCGGCGTCGGCGAGGTGGCGCACCGACTCGGCGGTGTGCTCGGCCTTGCGCTTCTCCGCCGTGGTGGCGAGCCGCTTGGCCTCGGCCTCCTCCAGCTCGCGGGTCTTTTCTTCGAGCGCGATCTGGCGGTCGCGCTCCTCGCGCTCGCGCGCCAGGAAGCGCTGGATGTCGGCGCGCTCGCGCTCCTGCTCCTTGGCGATCAGCGCGATCTCGCGCTGGCGCTCCTCGATCTCCAGCGCCAGCGCGCGCTGGATCTCGGCGGCCTCGCGCTTGGTGCTCTCCGAGATCACCGCCGCTTCCTTGTCGATCTGGGCGGTCTCGTAGGAGCGCGCCTTCTCGATCTCCTGCTGCTGGACCTCCCAGCGCTGGTCGAGGATGAAGCGCTGGGTCTGGCTGAGCGCGCGGGCCTTCTCGTTGGAAACCTCGAGCTCCTGGCTGGCCTCGGCGAAGGCCTGCGCCTTGTCCATGTCGAGCAGCGAGAGCCGGGTCTCCAGGCTGCGCTTGCGCGTCTCGATCGCGGTTTCCTCCTGCGCCCTGTGGCGCTCGATGCGCGCGGCCTCCTCCTCGGCGGTGACCTGGGTGACCCGGCCGATCTCGGCCTTCTGGCGGTCGATCTCCTTGGCGATCAGGGCGATCTGCTTGTCCTTCTCCGCCTTTTCGCGGGCGAGCGTGCGATCGATCTCCGCCAGCTCCTCCTCCTTGGCCTTGGCGATGATGGCGATCTCCTTGTCGCGGCGCTCCTTTTCAAGGGCGAGGGACTTCTGGATCTCGGTGGCCTCGCGCTTCTTGGCCTCCTCGGTGATGGCGACCTCGCGGTCGGTGCGCATGCGCTCCAGCGTCACCTCGTTCTCGATCTCCTTCTCCTCCACCGCCATGCGCTGGTTCAGGATGAAGACCTGCTTCTCGCGCATCTGCAGCGCTTCCTCGTTGGACACGGACTTGTCCTGGTTGGCGCGCGCGTAGGCTTCCTGCTTCTCGATCTCGAGCAGCTCGAGCTGGGTGTCGAGGTCCTTCTGGCGGATCGCCACGGTGGTGCGCTTTTCGGTGTCGTGGACCTTGCGGCGCGCGTCGCTGGTGATCTCGGTGATGATCTTCAGGCCCTCGGCGTCGAAGACGTTGTCGGCCTTGAAGTGCTCCTTGCCGGTCTGCTCCAGGGCGACGATGGTGACTTCCTCCAGCGTCAGGCCGTTGGCGGCGAAGCTTTGCGTCGCGTTGGCCTTGATCGCCTCGGCGAGCGCGTCGCGGTTCTCGTGCAGCTCGCTGAGCGACTTGGTCGCGGCGTAGCTGCGCAGCGCGCTCACCACCTTGGCTTCGAGCAGGTTGCGGACTTTGTCGGAATCGAAGGTCTTGTCGCCGAGGCTGCGGCTCGCCGTCAGCAGGTCGTCGACCGTGCGCCCGACATGGGTGTAGAGCTCGGCGGTCACGTCGATGCGGATCTTGTCGGCGGTCAGGATCGCCTGCTCGCGCGAGCGGCTGACGATCAGCTTGATGGTTTCCAGCGAGACCCAGGTGACCTCGTGGAAGACCGGCAGGACGATGGCGCCGCGCCCCAGGCACACCTTGGTGCCGAGGAAGCCCGTGCGGATGAAGCCCATGTTGGCGGGCGCGCGCTTGTAGATCCAAATCGACAGAATGTAGATGATCGCGATGACGATGATCGCGAGAACGAGACCTATCACGATGTTCTCGACCATGCTGCCGTCCCCCTTCTACCGTCCCGTTCCGGCCGCGCTTGGGTGAGGTCTCAGCCTCCCTTGCGGCGCGCCGGTTGCCTGGTTGCCGTTCAGCCTTGAACCCTGGCGCCGTTGGAGCCGGTGGCGCCGTTTCCGCTGCTGCCCGCCGGCCGCTCGCCGAAGTCGAAGACCGGCCGCGCGCCGCGCGCCTGGCGCAAACCGTCGCGCAATTCCTTCGTCGCGCGTTCGTCGAGCGCGAAGCCGTCGCCGCCGAGCACCACGCCGTAGGCCTCGCGCGCCGCCGCGGCCGACATGAGCCGGCGCGCCACGTCGTTGCGCACCCGGCGCGGATCGCGCTCGAGCGGATCGCCCCAGCCGCCGCCGCCCGCGGTGCGGAAGACGATGCGGTCGCCGCCGCGCACCGTCACGTTGTCGATCTTCGAGGGCAGCGCCTCGCGGGTTCCGTCCTCGCGGATCAGCAGCTTGCTCGAGCAGGCGCCCGGCCGTCCGCCGAGGATGCCCCAGGGCTGGGTTGCGTGCCGGTCGTCGTGGATCGAGACCTCGCCCGGCTCGAGCAGCAGGTAGACCTTCTCCACCCCGTTGCCGCCGCGATGCCTGCCGGGCCCGCCGGTGTCGGGGATGCTGGCGTAGCTCTCGATCAGCATCGGGTAGTAGCTCTCCAGATACTCCGTCGGAATGTTCTCGAAGAGCGGCCACCAGGAATGGCCGTCAATGCCGTCGCCCACCGGCCGCCCCGGAATGCCGCCGTAGAGGATCTCCATGAGCTGAAAGGGCCGGCCCTTGGCGTCGGTCCCGGAGTAGAGGAAATGCGGGCTCGAGCCGTAGCCCGCCGCGGTCGCCATCTCCGGCGCGTGCTTCGACAGCGCCCCGCCGAGCACGTCGAACTGGCGCGACAGCGCATGGGTGCGGCAGCCGAGCGCCGCGGGGAACTCCGGATGCAGCAGCGAGCCCTTCGGCATGGTGACGTGGATGAGGTCGTAGAAGCCGTCGTTGAAGAGGATCTGGGGGTCGAAGACCATGATCATGTAGACCCCGATGAACATCTTGAACATGCCTTCGTGGAGGTAGAAGTTGATCGGCCCCGGCGCCTGCGCGGCGGTGCCGGTCCAATCGAAATAGGCATGCTCGCCCTCGCGCCAGACGGTGAGGCGCATGCGGAAGGGGCCGTTGCCGAGGCCGTCGTCGTCGACGTAGTCCTCGAAGCTCTGCGGCTCCTCGGGCAGGTTCCGGACGATCAGCGTGCGCATCGCCTTCCCGGTGCGCTCCAGGAGGGCGTCGCAGGCGCGCTTGTAGGTCTCCTTGCCGAAGCGCGCGCAGATCTCCATCACCCGTTTCTCGCCGGCGCGGCTGCCGGCGACGATCGCCATCAGGTCGCTCAGGTTCATCTCCGGCGTGCGCGTGTTGTTCATGATCACGTCGATCGCCGATTTGTTGGCCACGCCCTTCTCGTAGATCTTGATCGGCGGGATGCGCAAACCTTCTCCGAAGATCGTGGTCGCGGCCGTTGGCATGCTGCCCGGCACCGGCCCGCCGACGTCCATCATGTGCCCGAACATCGAGCTGAAGCCGACCAGCTCGTCCTCGAAGAAGATCGGGATCAGCACCATCCAGTCGTTGATGTGGCTGATGGCGCCGCCGCATTTGTAGGGATCGCTCTGCAGGATGACGTCGCCGGGGAAGAGCTCGAAGTTCTGCGCGGCCAGCATCTCGCTGACGTAGGAGCCGAACTGCCCCACGATCATCCGGCCCTTGGCGTCGGTGATCATCGGGAATTCGTCGTGCTGCTCGCGGATCACCGGCGACATGGCCGAGCGGAACAGCACCGCGTCCATCTCGTGCCGCGCGTTACTGAGCGCGTTCTCGATGAGATCGAGGGTGATGGTGTCGAGCCGCCCGCCCGGGCGCGGCTTGGGCCGGGCGCGCGCGGCGGCTTCGGCGCTCGGCGGCGTCCCGGCGACGAGCGGGGCGGGCGCGCCCGTGTCGCCGCCGCCGGTTAGCTCGGCCGCGCATTTCCGCAAGGCCTCGTCGCTCGCGAGCTTCAGCGCCGCCGCCTCGTCGTCCGCGATCGGCGCCGATCCGAAATGCATCGACGAGCTGCCGTTCACCTTGAGGCGGCAGAGCGCCGTCATGGTGCCGTTCGTCGCCTTCTTCTCGACCAGCTCGGAGGTCCATTCGCCGGCGCCGAAGAGCTCGTCGAGCAGCGCCTCGACGGCTTCGGCCGCGGCCGGCGCCGGCGCGCGCGCGTCGGGTCGTTCCCTGGCGGCGATCGGCGCCCGCTTGGCGCGGGTCACGCCCCAGTCGCGCATCTGGCCCGCGAAGACGCGGTCGAACTGCTCCTTGTTCGCCTTGAGCAGTTCGTCGAGCGAGCCCGGTCGCGGGCGCTGGTCGGGGTCGGTCATCGTCGGGTCGTGTCTCCGGTCGCGTGCGGGGCCGCTAAGCCGCCGCACCCTCTGGAAGGATAAGGATATTCAGGTATTCGTCCACCTCGCCGAGATGGCCGGGATGGATCACCGTCGTCGAATCGGTCTGCACGATCACGGCCGGTCCGCGCACCCTGTTGCCGGCCTCCAGGCGGGCGCGGTCGTAGATCTTCGAGGCGACGAAATCGCCGTCGAAATAGACCCGGTGCTCGTCGGCCAGCGCGCCGGAGGGGTCCTCGCCGGCGCGCTCGAACGTGGGATAGGCGATCTTGGTGACGCGCCCGGTGCCGATGGCGCGCAGGTTGACCAGCTCCACCGGCGCGCTGAGCCGGAAGCCGTACTGCCGCTCGTGCGCCGCCCCGAAGCGGTCCTCCAGATCGCGCAGGCCGCCGTTCGGCAGCGCCTCGGGGCTGACGTCGAGCGCGAACTCGTAGCCCTGGCGGAAGTAGCGGATATCGGCCTCGTAGCGGAGGTCCTGGCGGCCCGCCTCGATGCCTTCGTCCTCGAGCCAGGATTTGGCCTCGCCGCCGAGCCGGCCGAGGATGTCGGTCAGGTGGTTCGGCTGCACCTCGTCCAGATTGCGGATCAGGGTCTGCGCGAACTCGTTCTTGATGTCGGAATAGAGGAAGCCGAGGGCCGAGAGCACGCCCGGCGCCGGCGGCACGATCACCGGGAAGCAGCCGGCGAGCGTGCCCAGCGCGTTGCCGTGCAGCGGCCCCGCGCCGCCAAACGCCACGAGCGCGAAGTCGCGCGGGTCGAGGCCCTTCTGCACCGTGACCAGCCGCAGCGCGCCGAACATGTTCTCGTTGACGATGTCGACGATGCCCTGGGCGGCCGCGTGCAGGCCGAGCCCCAGCGCCCCGGCGATGCGGCCGACGGCTTCCTCCGCCGCGTTGGCGTCGAGCGTCATCGCCCCGCCGAGCAGGCTCGGCGGCAGGTGGCCGAGGACGACGTTGGCGTCGGTCACCGTGGGCTCCGTTCCGCCGCGCCCGTAGCAGGCCGGGCCCGGATCGGCGCCGGCGCTTTCCGGGCCGACGCGCAGCGCGCCGGTCATCGGCACATGGGCAATCGAGCCGCCGCCCGCGCCGACGCTGCGGACGTCCACCGAGGGCACCTTGATCGGGTAGGCGCCGAGCTCGGTCTGGCGCGAGATCATCGGCGCGCCGTCGCGGATGAGGGAGACGTCGGTCGAGGTGCCGCCCATGTCGAAGCCGAGGGCGTTGGGATGACCCGCCAGGCCGGCAATGAAAGCGGCGCCCGAGACGCCGCCCGCCGGTCCCGACAGCATGGTGTGCACCGGGAAGTCGGAGGCGCGCTCCACGCTCATCACGCCGCCGTCGGAGCGGACGATGTTGACCTGCGGGGCGAAGTCGATGTTGCGCAGCTTGTCCACGAAGCCGGCGAGGTAGCTGCGCATTCGCGGGCGGACGTAGGCGTTCATGACGGCGACGAGGGTGCGCTCGTACTCGCGGAACTCGGGCAGGATCTCCGAGGACAACGAGACGGGCAGGTCGGCGTCGGCCTCGGCGATCAGCTCCTTCAGGCGCTGCTCGTGGCTCGGGTTGGCGTAGGCGTGGAGGAGGGAGACGGTGATCGACTCGACGCCGGCCGCCACCAGCTCCTGGATCGCGGCGCGGGCGCGGGCCTCGTCGAGGGGCTTCACGACCTCGCCGCGCGCGTTGATGCGCTCGGGCACGCCGCGCGTGGCCTCGAGATCGGCCAGCGGCTCGGGCTTCTCCATGGTGATCCAGCCGGCCAGCGGCCCCGGCGTCTGCGAGCGCGCCAGGTGCAGCACCTGCTCGAAGTTCTCGGTGACCAGCAGGCCGACGCGTGCGCCCTTCTGCTCGAGCACGATGTTGGTCGAGACCGTGGTGCCGTGGAGGATCGCCTCGATCTCGGACGGCGCGGCGCCGGCGTCGCCGACGATCTCGCGAATGCCGGTCAGGATGCCGACGGACTGGTCGTCCGGCGTCGACGGCGTCTTGACGAGATGGAACGCGCCCGAGCCCTCGTCGAACAGCAGCAGGTCGGTGAACGTTCCCCCGACATCGATGCCCAGGCGGCCAGCCATGCTGCGTCCTTGCCCCTCCCGTGCGGCGGCCGGCTGGCCGCCCATGCTCGGCGATCCGGCGTCGAAGCTCCCGAAAGCTCCCGAAGCTGGAGAAACGGCCCGCCGGAACCCGGCGTGCATGGTATGCGATCGACCCGATGATTCCCATCCCGCCGCGCAGCGTCAACAGGCCCGCGTATCCGGGCGGGGCGTCGCGCGGCCTCCGGCCTTTTGCCGAAGCGGCCTCCGGCCTTTTGCGGGCGCGCCGGGTGTGCTGTACTGAACGCCCGTTAGCTCAACGAACCGGCGTCGACGATGGCCCAACCTCCCGGCGGCTCGCACCCCTTCCGATACGCGATGACCCTGGTGGGCATCGCCATCCTGTTGATCTTCCTCTATTTCTACCAGCCCTTCGAGAAGCTGGTCAGCGACAGCATCCGCGGGATCGCTGCTTCGACAATCATCTTCTGGTTCGCGGTCTTCGTCGGCGTGATCGCCTACGCCATCGCGCATTGGCAGTCCTACCGCCAGCACGTCTTCCGCGACGTGAAGGAGCTCGACGCCGAGGGCCTGGTCTTCGACACGCTGCAGATCGCCATCCTGGTGGCGCTCATCCTATGCGCGGGCGGGATATTGCAGGTGATCGAGATGCTGAGCGCGCATCTGATCAACCGCGGCAGCATCGTCGACGGCGGCTTCGGGCGCAAGCTCCTCGCCATCATCCTGCTGGTCATCATGGCGATCGGCTTCTACCTGCTGCACCGCATGGTGCGGGCCTTCCGCGTCGGGTGGCGGCCCCGCAAGGCGCCGCGCTCGGCCGATTCCACGCCCCGAAACCTCAGATAAAACTAAACGGTATGGCTGGAAGCCAGGGCGTCGCGGGCGGGCGCGGCCGGGTTGGCGAGCGCGTTGAAGGCGGCGAGCGAGGCCTCGATGCGGGCCCGGGACACGTCGCGGGTGATAAAGACGATCCGCGAGCGCCGGTCGGCGTCGGGCCAGCCCGTGAGATGCGTCGGCGGATGCACCACGTGCTGGACGCCGTTCACCAGCACCGGGTCGGCCACGCCGGCCACGTTCAGCATGCCCTTGACGCGCAGGACGCGGTCGCCGTGGCGGTTGAGCAGCATCGACATCCAGATGCCGAAGGCGGTCCAGTCGAGCGGCGTCTCGAACCACAGGCAGAACGAGGACACGCCGCTCGTGTGGTCGGCGTGGTCATGGCCGGCGGCGGCGTCCTCCGAGCCGCCGAGCCAGGCGTCGATGGCGGCGTGCTTGCCCTCGGGCTCGTAGATGTCGTGCGCCAGGAGCGCCTCGGGGTCGAGCCCCCCGCGGGCCGGATCGATGACGGGCGCGGATCGGTTTATGCCCGCGAGCGCTGCGCGTAGCGTGGTTTCCTCAGAGCCCGCGCAAAGATCGGTCTTGGTGAGCACGATGCGGTCGGCGATGGCGGCCTGCTTTTCCGACTCGGGATAGCGCTTGAGCGCTTCGGCGCCGTTCACCGCATCGACCACGGTGACGATGTTGCCGAGCCGGAAGTGATACTGGAGGACCGGCTCGGCCATGATCGTGTAGGCGATCGGCACCGGGTCGGCGAGCCCCGAAGTCTCGATCACGACGCGCCGGAATTGCGGGATCTCCCCCCGCGCGCACCGCGAGAAGAGGGTGCGCAGCGAGGCCTTCAGGTCGCCCCGGATGGCGCAGCAGAGGCAGCCGTTCTCGAGCAGCAGCGTGCTCTCGCTCGCATGCTCGATCAGATGATGGTCGAGCCCGACCTCGCCGAACTCGTTCACCAGCACGGCGGTGTCGGCGAGACCGGGCGCGCGCAGCAGGCGCGCCAGCAGTGTCGTCTTGCCCGCGCCCAGAAAGCCGGTGATGACGTTGATCGGGATGAGGCTTTCGTACTGCGTCATCGGCCCGCCCTCAGACCAGCCAGCAGGCTTTCGTCGAGCGGATCGCATTCGCCGCGTGTCAGCGCCTCCGCCGCGATCCACATTTCGCTCAGGTTGTCGACGATATCGGTCCGGCCGGTCCTGGTCGAGAGGATGTAGGACGACCCGCTCCAGTCCTTCAGGGCGAGCCCGTAATGCGCGAGGACGCGGTTGGCGATCGCCGTGCGTTGCTGGCGCTCGCGGCGGCGGGTGGAGGCGTCGAGCCGGCTGGCGAAGGCCTCGGGCGTGCTGGCGCTCTCGGTCCAGTGGCCGCGCCCGCCCAGAACCCCGCAGAGGCTGCACATGACTCTCGGCTTTCCGCGCGCCTAAGCGCTCGTATAGACGGTTTCCGGCCGCGCCGCCCCGTCGCGCGGGAAGCGCTCGCGGAAGTCGTCGGCGATCGCGTCGAAGGTCACGAAGCGGACGCCCGAATGGCGGCTGATATGCTCGAAGACGCGCTCCAGCATCAGCAGCACCTGCGGCCGCCCCGAGACGTCGGGATGGATCGTCATGCAGAATGTCGCGTAGTCGTATTCGCGGTAGACCCAGTCGAACTGGTCGCACCAGAGCCGCTCGATATCGTGCGGGCTGACCCAGCCGAAGCTGTTGGGCGCCGATTTGATGAACATCATCGGCGGCAGGTCGTCCAAGTACCAGCTGCCGGGGATGTCGATCAGGTCGGTCTCCTCGCCGCGCACCAGCGGCTTCATCCACTCGTCGGCGCGTTTCGAATAGTCGATCTTGGTCCAGCTGTCGCCGACCCGGACGTAGAAGGGGTGGAAGTCGTTGTTCATCAGGCTGTGGTCGTACTTGATGCCCTTCTTGAGCAACAGCTCGTTGGTCACCGGGCTGAACTCCCACCACGGCGCCACGTATCCGGTCGGCCGCCGCCCGCTCAGGCGCTCGATGAGGTCGATGCACTTGTCCATCACCGCCTCTTCCTGCTCGGGCGTCATCGAGATCGGGTTCTCGTGGGAATAGCCGTGCATGCCGATCTCGTGGCCCGCATCGACGACCATCTTCATCTGGTCGGGAAAGGTCTCGATCGAGTGGCCGGGGATGAACCAGGTCGTCTTGATGCCGAAGCGGTCGAAGAGCCTGACCAGGCGCGGCGAGCCGATCTCGCCGGAGAAGATGCCGCGCGAGATGTCGCAGGGCGAGTCCTCGCCGCCGTAGGAGCCGAGCCAGCCCGCCACCGCGTCGACGTCGATGCCGAAGGCGCAGAGGATATCCTTGCTTCCGCTTCCGCCGCCGCCGGTCCGCGCGCGCGCCGGGGGCCGTCCCGTGGGCAGGTGGTCGCCGCCGCCGCCGCTGCCACGGGGGTCGAGCAGCGAGCGCGGCTGGTAGCGGGGGCCGATCTCGGCGTGGGCGAAGCGCCCGTCGGGCCCGTGCCTGCGTGGATCGCGGGGTTGTTCGTCGCTCATCGCGTTCTCTCCAGCCAAAGCCGCCGAGGTGTCCCGGCGCGCCGGACCTTCGCCGAAGCATGACGATCTTCCAAGGTCTCGCAAGGCGTGCCGCCGGGACGGGATGTCCTTCACACGCGATTGAGTGTCCATGTTTTCCCCGCCGGCGCAATCCCTCCTACAGGTTTGCTAGATCTCAGTTCGATCAATTTGAGGCGTCATTTCGACCGAGGGAGCGTGAGCGACCGAGCGGAGAAATCTGGCCGGACGCCGCGTTCCGCATCGACCCAGATTTCTCCGCTCGCTGACGCTCGGTCGAAATGACGATTCAACGCGTTCGGATTTCGCTCTAAAGGGTGGTTTGCGCGGGCTTCGGCGAGCGGCTATCGTTTGCGAAACCATCCCACGATGGAGCCCCCCAATGGATCACGGCCAATCTCACGACGCCTACCGCCGGAAGGGCTTCGCCAACCGCATGGGCTTCGGCAAGTCCCCGGCGCTGCTCATCGTCGACTTCATCAACGGCTTCACCGACGCCTCGACGCCGTTGGGCGGCGACTTCTCCGCCCAGCTCGCGGTGACCGGCCGTCTCATCCAGGCCTTCCGCGGCAGCCATCTCCCGGTCGTCTACACCACCGTCGTCTACGAGGCCGACCTCCGCGACGCCGGCATGTTCATCAGGAAAGTGCCCTCGCTCTCGATCCTGGTGCGCGGCTCGTCGATGGTCGAGGTCGACCGGCGCATCGCCCCGGCGCCCGGCGAGCGCGTGGTGGAGAAGAAGTTCGCCAGCGCCTTCTTCGGCACCGACCTCGACGCCTATTTGAGGAGCCTCGGCGTCGACACGGTGGTGATGACCGGCTGCACCACGAGCGGCTGCATCCGCTCCTCGGCCATCGACACCATGCAGAGCGGCTATCACTGCATCGTCGTGCGCGACGGCGTGGGCGACCGCGCCGAGGGCACGCACGAGGCCAACCTCTTCGACATCGAGGCCAAGTACGGCGACGTCGTGGAGTGCCGCGAGGTGCTCGATTACCTGACCGGCCTCTCCACCATCGGCGGCATCGCGGGCGAGGCGCGCGACGACTTCCAGCGCTGGTGGGAGCGGCCCGCCGGAACCGGGCCCTAGGACGCGATGAGCGCCGGCGGCGGCAGCGACAAGACCTCGCCCTTCGACCGCATGCTGGCCGAGAGCCGCGACCGGTTCGACGCGCTGCTGCGCCGGCCGAGGGCGGATATCCCAGGCTCCGTGCCCGCGACGCCGCGCGAGCCGCCGCGATCGGTCGAACGCGGTCGCCCGATACCCGCGACCCCGTCCGCCGCCGATCCCGCGCCCGCAGCGCCGCGCGAGCGCGCCGGCCGGCCGCCGGGCGAGGCGCCGTTCGATGTTCGCGCGACCGACATCGGCCGCATGCTGGCGAGCCGCTACGGGGAGGGCTGGTCCTTCGAGGCGGTCGACCGGCGCCGCGACGGCGAGGACGTCGTGGTCTGGTGCCGCCTCACGGTGGCGGCGCGCGATCACGACAAGACGCGACGCGGCCGGGCGCGGGTCAAAGGCGCGCGCAAACCCGCCAGTGCCGCCGGCAGGGCCGGTTCTGCGGGGTTCGTCGTGATGGTGGGCGACAGCGCCGTTACCGACCAGGCCGCCGCCGACCAGGCCGCCTCCGACGAGGCCACGCGTCAGGCGCTCGCCGCCTGCGCGAAAGGTCTCTGAGGACGCGCCCGGACCAGATCGGATCGCATTTGGGCCGGATCAAAAATTGATCCGGCCGAAATGCGTGAATCCGTTCCAACTGATTGAAAATAGTGCAGGTCGTGATTCGGCCAAATCACGACCTGCTCCAGGAAGTCCCCGGCCGGGGGGGCGCCGGCCGGGGCTTCCGATGGGTCCTCCACGCTGGCTGGTTTGCGTGGACGACCCCCATGCGCCACGTCAGTGGCGGTGGTACCCGCGCTCGTGGCCCCTGCGGTTCTTGTCGTAGAGCAGGCCGCCCACGGCGCCGAGGGCGCCGCCCAGGACGGCACCGGTGGCAGGCGAGCCGCCGGTCACCGCGCCGATCGCGGCGCCGGCTCCAGCGCCGATTGCGGCGCCGCCGAGCGTCCGTTCGGTGGTCGAGCTGCACCCTGCGACCGCGATGGCGGCGCAGAGCGCTGCGGGCATGATGAGTCTCGTCATCATCTCTGGTCTCCTTGCGTTCGGCGCGTGCACGGCCGGCCGGTCAGCCGACTTCGCTCAGCGCAGCCGATACTCCGATTCGATCTCTCCGGTCGCCACGCTCACGCGGATCCGATAGGGCACGGTGCCGACATACGCGACCACGTCGTATGCCGTCGGCTCATGGCGGACTTCGCGGATGTCCCTATATCCCCGCGAGCGGAGCAGTTCGCGCAGCTGCTCCTGCGACAGGCTGGGCGATTCGATCGTGCCGCTGAAGCGCCAGAGGCGCTCACGGTCGACGACGCGTCCGGTTTGGTCGTCGATCGACAGTCGCACGACCCAGCCGCGCCAAATCGCACGGGCCATGTAGACGTCGCGCCCGCCGCGCCGGACATGGCGGACGTCGCGAATGTCGCGGTAGCCGACGTTGAGCAGGATGGTGCGAAGCTGCACGACCGAAAGGCCTCGGTGGCGGCCTTGATCGTAGCGCGCCAGTTCCTGGCGGCCGACGATGCGCCCGGTTCGTGAGTCGGCGAAGATCACGATCGGCCGCCCCCACAGCACGGCGTCGGCGCGGTAGAAGCCGCACCATCTGTCGGCCCCGTACCGACGCGGCACGAAGCGGATGTTGCGGACCTCCAAGTAGCCCGAGGCGTTGGCGTTGCGCCTTATCGATTGGTGCGTCTGCCGGTTGCCGCGGAATTGGCACAGGTTGCCGATCGTGAAGCTGTGCGGAGCCACTTCGGCGAGCTGCGCGCGCCCGGCCTGTGCCGCTGCGCTGGGCGCTGCAAGCGCAGTGGCAAGCAGCGAGGTCATCAAACCTGTCGCTACGAACGTCGTCGATTTGCCAAACATTGACGCCTCCATTCTTTGCGCATCATGCGTGCTCGTCACATGCATCGATGACATGTGCGTCAGGCTATCGGAGGCGTGTCGCGGTTCATTAACAAAAGTTATTGCTCATGCCTCGCGCGGAGCGCCGCTTGCGTTTCGAGCGTAGGCACCAAGGCCGGGTGAGGGCGTCAAGCAGGGCTGCCCGCCCCTGCGGAGATCGGCGCGAAACCTCGAAAATCAGGGCGGGATCCGGATGGCGGGACGCGCCGCCGCTCCTGTCTCGAGGCGAGCAACGGCCGGTCGCTCCCAACCGAAGAATACGCGAAATTGCCGCATTTGCCCGAACCTGCCGACACTCACCGCGCGAAATCGCCGCAAACACGGACCACGCTCGCCGCCTGCGCCAAGGGGCTTTGGCCCGGCGTCGTCGCGCGCGCGTGCCGGGGGATGCTACAACCACCCGGCAACGGGCTTGAACGCCAGCGAAACGCTGCGAGTTAGCGAAGGCGATGCGGCAACGATTGTTCCGAGTGGCAGTTTCCGTCCTCCTGATAGTCGCCGTCGTTGCGTCGGTCGATCGCAAGGCCCTGGTTTCGGCTATTGCCTCGTTGGATCCGCTCTTTCTGTTGCCGGCGGTGTTGTTGATTTGGTCGACGACCTTCGTCTCGGCATTCCGTTGGTCGATCGTCATCCATTCTTTCGGGCTGAGCGGTACGCCGCTACCGTCGTATTGGCGCCTGTGGTCGCTCTTTTGGATCGGACAGTTCTTCAATCAACTGCTGCCGTCGGGACTTGGCGGCGATGGCATGCGCATGTGGCTTCTACGGAACACGGGGCTACCGACCGGAACCGCGGTTACTTCGGTCGTCGTCGACCGCCTGATCGGGCTGATTGCGATCGTGCTACTGGTTGCGGTCACATTGCCGTTCGCGTTCGACGCCGCGGTTGGACGCCAAGCTCCGTCGTGGTTTTGGGTTGTAGTCGCGGTCGGCGCGGTTGGCTTTGGCATCCTTGCCGGCATAAGTGCGGCGCAATCGCCAGCAGTGCGTTCGGCGAACTCGATCGTGCGCGGCGTGCGGCGCTTGAGTGCCGACTTCCGCAAACTGATGCTACGGCCAAGATACCTGGCCGCGGCCCTTGCGGCGTCCATCACCGTCCAGATGCTGGGCGCGGCGGCGGTCTGGGTCGTCGCGCAGTCACTGGGCGTGCGGATCGGCCTGCTGTCCTGCCTGGCGCTGATGCCGATCGTCGTTCTGGCGACCGCCGTGCCGATCTCGGTCGCGGGCTGGGGCGTCCGCGAGGTCAGCATGATCGCGGTGCTGGCCACGGTGGGCGTGGCAAAGGAGAGTGCTCTGGTGATCTCCGTACTCTATGGCGGGCTCGCCGTGGCGACCAGTCTTCCCGCAGGCATTCTATGGCTCTTCGGCCGTCGCCCGGTCGACGACCGCTTGAAAACGCCCTCGATCAACGTTGCGGAATAGCCGGCGTCGGTGTCGGTTCGGGCTTGCGTCCATCGTGCAACATGACGATCGCGCTCGCGCCGGCCAGCCATAGCAAGGCGTGCCAACGAGATTGCCATAAACTAAAGCTCAGCATGGCCAAGACATAGGCGGTGGAATACATCGCCAGTCCGGCGGCAACCGAGGCCCGCGGCCGACCAGTCCGCCCGACGGCAACCGGAATGGCGCCGCACAACAGGGCGAGTAGAAGCGCACCAACGCCACCCAGCTCGAGCCAGACTTGCAGCGCCGCATTGTGCGGATGCAGGGGCATCGCGGTGGCCTGGGTATCGTAGCGCCGGTCTGGGAATTCCAGATCGCGATTGATATCGACGATCGCCCCGCCGCCCGGAATGCGACGCGAGGCGTCGATCCCCCAGCCGAAAACCGGCCGCTGGAATATCCGGTCGGCGGTGAACGACCAGATCTTTGCGCGGTGATAACTCGAGAACTGGATTGAGATCGGTGCCGAACGCAGCCACGGCCCCGGTTCCAACAGTTTCCCTGCGAGAGGCGCCAGGACCACAATGCCCGCGCATATGGCGGCCAAGACCATACCCGTCAGCCGCGGCCATGCCATTGCCGATCCGAAAACCGCCGCACCGGCGAGCAGGCCCAGCACGATGGCGAACTGGCCAAAAATCCAGGCGAACGCGATCACGACGATCGGCGGGATCGCGGCGATCCAGGCACCGCATCGGTCGCGAAGGACGATGCAAAGCGGCCAGACAAAAAGCGCCAAATAGACGATCGCGGTGGTATTCCGATTGATCGGTCCCGCCGGCAGCGCATCGCCGAAAAGCATCGTCGAGATGGCCCCGCCCGTGAAGAAATCAGCAGCCAATGCGGCGGACACGGCGCAGCTGCCTGCGAGGTGAACGGCGCTGACCGTGGGCCGCATCCGAGCGGCCCGATCGAGCGTGGTCCAGATAAGCAAGAGACCGCAAGCGGCAAAGCCCGAAAGCTTGAGCAGCAAGATCAATCCGGCCCTGGAGTCGAGGGCATAGGTTGTCGAAACTGCGATCCACAGCAACAGCGCAGCGCTCCAGACCAGCAGGGGACGGAGCAGGCGTGGCGGAGCGCAGCGCAGGTGTGCCAGGCGGGCCAAGCCGACGATCCCGGCAATGACAAGGGGCCAATACGAAACCTTGGGCGCGACCAGGGCGAAAAGCGGGATCAGGATGGCGCCCCAGGCCAGCAAAAGCGGGGCGAGGTCCTGCGCCGGCGCGCCATCCGGCCGGCTCATCGCAGGTCGCCCGACGCGCGGACCCGATCGACCATCCGCGGCGCCGCGAGAGCGAGCCCAAGGAGGAACCAAACGTGGCGTTGGTACATCGCCTCCATTCCGATCGCGGCGCCGGCGACGGCTAGCAATACGGCCAACGCGGCTATCGCGATCTTGGGGTCCTCGCTATCGTGGTGACGCTGTCGAAGACGGCGCAGCAGGACCACGAAGAACGCAGCGAATACCGCGAAGCCTACCGCGCCCATCTCGGTCAGGATCCAGAGGTAGGTATTGTGTATGACTTCGGGCACATGGCCCGCTTTGATCAGGTATTGGGGAAAACCTCCAAGTCCCGCGCCAAGGATCGGTTCGACCAACCAGAGTCGCAGCGCTGCCACACCGGTCCGGTATCGATACGACAATCCTCGATCGTCGCCGGAAAACATGGGCTCGTTCAGAACATAACCGCCGGTTACGTTTTGGTAGTTCCCAGGTCGCGGATCGAAGATTTCCGGAGTGCCGAATAGCAGAGCGGCCAAGAGCGCTCCGGCCAGCAGCGTCGCCACGCCGATGTGTCGCCACGGCATCATTCGCACTCCCGCCAAGAGCAAGGCGGCGAACAAAGCGCCGATCCATGCGCTGCGCGAGCCTGTCAGGACCAAAGCGGTCAGCGCCATTGCAAGACCGGACCGGTGGACCCAGACATTGAACAGCGCGTTGCGTTTGGCGTATGGAAGCTGTGCGGCGATGCCGACGGCGATGAACAATCCGAAAGCGTTCGGATTTTGCACGAACCCTTCGGCCCGATTGTATCGCATCCAGGACGGCAGGCTCGCATTGGCCTGATAGAGCAGATAACCGAGCAGGCTGACCGCGCAGGCCATCCAAAGAAAAACAAGGAAGGCTTGGAGAAATCGTTCCTTGCCCCGTGCTCCAATCGTTGCCGCAACGAGGCCGCCGAGCGCCAGATACCACACCAGAGCGAACCAACCGCCGAACTTGTTGACTGCGGCCCAGGGCAGCCAATACCCAAATTTCACCCGGCCGACGATCAGCGCCATCGACATCACCGCGCTCAACAAACCGAGCCAGAGCCACAGATGTGGCATTGACCAGCGCGGCCACGACAATCGCTGACGCACCGATATGATCACAAGTCCTAGGAATATTATCGGCGAGACCAGGTCGGCAACGCTGAGCCGCATCTGATTGCCACCGAATTTCGGGGTGGCTTGGATCTGGAATGCAACCCCCAGGGCGATCGCGATTGCGGTCATGACCCACACGATTTGCGTGAAGGGCCGTTGCGGCCGCGCTTCGGCCCTCATTCCGGCCGGGCCATCACCTCAATCACATGGCCTTTCTTGGCAATCGCGTCGGCGACCCAAAGCGCACCCTGCAAAACGCTGCCGACGACACGGCTATCGACGTGGAATATCTGGCCGGGGAGCCACGTTTTGAGAGAAACGATCCGATACCCCGCCATCGCCAGCAACGCCTTGATGCTGTGGACGGAATAGAAATACGGGTGGTGCAGCGAATAGGCATCGAATGGCCTGCTTCGGCCAAGCAGGCGGTAGGCGAGGTCGATGGGATTGACGAACTGCTGCGGTATCTCGAAGACGAAGAGACCGTCGGGCTGAAGGACGGAGCGGATCGCGTGCAGATACTCCATTGGCCAGAGGAGATGCTCGAATACGTGGTGCATGACCACGACATCGATCGGTGCAGCGAACCGGGGACGGTCGAGCACAAGGTCGCCGATCACGACCGGCGCTCCTGTTTCGGCCGCGGCGACGGCTGCGGCCTCCGAACAAAGTTCGATACCGCTTACTCGATAGCCGGCGTTCTTGGCGACCGACAGAAAAACGCCGTCGCCTGCGCCAATATCGACAATGCCGACCGGATCATGGCCCAAAGCGCCAACGATGCGCTTGAGGCGCTTTCGAAAGTAAGCTTCCTTGCGTTGGCGGATGCGTGGATTGTGAAGCAGCCTCGCGTGCGTCGGGTCCTCGCGATAGGCGTGATTGTAGAAATCGCGATACCACTCAAAAGTCGGCAACGGGTCGAGCCAGGCGAAAGACCCATGGCGACGAATTCGCCACTCCGGAGGCAATGACAGCAGGCGCTCCGCGGAAGGCCAGTATTCGGCGTCCGCCGTGATCAGGGGAAGCTGAAAAACATGAAAGTCGTCAGGCATAAGCCTTGCAGTGATATTGCGAACACGCACGGAAGAAATGCTGCGTAAAGCCACCTCCAACTATTTGTTAACCATAATCACAAGGAAAATCAAATCAAACGACAGTATTAGAAATAATATTGCGAAGCCTGATGAGATTTTTTTGAACACCTACATATGCCGCAACGTGAGATCGGTGAGTTCATAAAGAATTCTACCGATCAATCGAATGTCTGGATGAATACTTTTGTACTCACGTTGCGCCTGGCGTTATTCACGGATTTCGAAGGCAGCACAATGCCCGCCCTCTTCGATCCGCGCCCAAGCGGATCCCGTGTTCGCTACTTTCCAGGATCAGGCTTGGAATGATTGGCTCGCGGGCTACGGGCCGCCGCGCCGGCGAAGAGCACCAGGCTGATCGCGGTGAGCACCAGGGCGAGGGCGGCGGCCTCGATCCAGCCGATGGGCTCGCCCAGCATCGCCGCGCCGCTCAGCACGCCGATCACCGGCACCATCAGCGAGCCCAGCGAGGCGATGACCGCGCTGAAGTGCTCGACGATCTTGAACCACAGCGCGTAGCCCGCGATCAGCGCGATGAAGGTGACGTAGAGCGCCGCCCACAAGGTGTCGCCCCGGATCTGGTGCAGCATGAAGGGCTCGGCGGCAAGGGCGATCGCGGTCATCGGCACCCAGGCGATCAGGAGCTGCCAGCCGGCGAGCGTGTACATGCCGACGGTCCAGGCGACACGTTTCACGATGATCGTGCCGATCGCCCAGCCGATCGCCGCGGCGATCATGAATACGGCGCCCAGCGGGCTGGTGCCGATGGCCTCGAAGTCGGAGGAGAGCAGGACCAGGACGCCGGCCACCCCGAGCGCCACCGCGAGCGCCGTGCGCCAGTTCAGGCGCTCCTTCAGCACCACGACGCTGATCGCCGCGGTCCAGATCGGCAGGGTGTAGGTGATGATGGCGCCGTGGCCCGCGCCCAGCATCGACAGGCCATAGCCGACGCAGATCTGCCAGATGATCATGTTGAAGACGGCGGCGGCGATCAGCACGCCCCAATGGCGCCGCGGCACGCGCCAGCGCTCGCCCGTCGCCACCGCGATGGCGAGGAGCGCCAGGCCGCTGATGGCGCAGGTGACGGCGCGGAACTGCCAGACCGGCACCTCGGTGAAGACCATGCGCATGGCCGGCCACGAGGTGCCCCAGACCAGCCACAGGCCGATCAGCAGGAAAATGCCGTAACGTGCTGCGCCGGCTTGGGTTCTTGCGGCCGCGTTCATGCGATCGGTGTCACGGTGAGGTCCCGGCGGGGTTTGGGCGGGATGGGAAGCGCCGTCAGGCGGCGCATCTTAAGGGCGCGGCACCGCCGCCAGCCACAGCGAATTCACGGGGCCGCCATGCGGGGCCGGGGCGGCGCGGGCGCGCCGTTCGCTCGAGCAGCGCTATCCGCCGGCGCCGAGCACCAGGGCCGCGTCGACCTCGACCAGCAGGTCGGGGCGGGCCAGCGCGTTCACGCCGATCAGCGTCGAGCAGGGCAGCGGCGGCGTGAAGAAGCCGGCGCGGGCGCGCAGCAGCCCGGCGCGGTCGTCCATGTTCTTGAGATATACCGTCATCTTGACCACGTCGGCGATGCTGCCGCCGGCGGCATCGGCCAGGTGGGCAATCCGCTGGAAGCAGACGCGCGCCTGCTCGTAGGCCGAGGCGCCGCCGATCGCGGCGCCGTCCTCGCCGGTCGCGGTCATGCCGGCGAGGAACACCTGGTCGCCGACCTTGAGCGCGTTGCTGAAGATGCCGCCGGGCGGCTCGGGGACAAGCCGCGAGGTGATCTGCTCGATACGGTCGCTGATGGTCGTCTGCATGGGGGATCCTCCGGGTAGGGCGCGGGTCAGGGCGTGAGCACCAGCTTGCCCATGATCTGGCGGGCGTCGAGCATTTCGTGGGCGCGGCGGGCCTCGGCCAGCGGCAGGGCGGCGTGGACCGGCGCGGCGACCGCGCCCTCGGCCAGGAGCTCCAGGACCGCGGCCACGATCGGCTCGAGCGCCGCCGGGTCGTCGTCGTAGCAGTGCAGCGAGAAACAGCGCACCGCCGGGCTCTTGCCGAGATGGCCGCGCATGGCGGCGAAGAGCTCGTCCTCGGGCAGGCCCGCCAGGGCGTTGAAGGAGACGATCGTGCCGAGCGGGGCGAGCGCGGCGAGGTTCCTCGCGAAGGCCGGGCCGACGAGCTGGTCGAGGAAGAGCGAGACGCCGGCGCCCCCCGTGATCTCGGCGATCCGCGCGACCACGTCCTCGCGGCCGTAGTCGACGGTGTGGTCGGCGCCGTTGCTGGCGGCGAAGGCGCATTTCTCCGCGCTGCCGGCGCCTGCGATCGTGGTCATCCCGGCGGCCCTGGCGATCTGGATCACCGCCGTGCCGACGCCGCCCGCCGCGCCGTTCACGTAGACGCGTTGCGGCGGCGGGCCGCCGGCGACCGCATGCAGCATCGCCCAGGCGACGACGAAGTTGGGAATGCTGACCGCCGTCTCCGGGCGCACGCCGTCGGGCAGGGGCACGATGCGATGCAGGCCGTAGGCGCCGAGCTCGGTGTAGCAGCCCTGCTCGTAGCCCCAGACGAGGACCGGCTGGCCGACCGCGTACCCATCGACGCCGGGACCGAGCGCCTCGACGCGGCCGGCCATCTCGTTGCCGGGGATCGCCGGCAGGGGCGGCATCCAGCGGTACTTGCCGCTGCGCATGAGGTAGTCGGGCTTGGCGATGCCGACCGCCTCCATGCGCACCAGCACCTCGCCCGCGCCGGGCGCGGGGTCGGGCAGCTCGACGAGCTTCAGGACCTCCGGCCCGCCGGTCTCGGTCATCTGGATCGCCTTCATGGATGCTCCCGTCTCAAGGACTGCGCGGCGCATGGAATTCCCTGGCCGCGTCTGCTCTTATCGAACGATACTTGCGGCGAGCGTGGAACGAAATACCGCCGCGGAACGGGGAGGAGACGAGATGATCCGGCTGCACGGCACGATGGGTTCGGTCAACGCCTACAAGGTGCGTATTCTCCTGTCGATCCTGAAGCTCGACTGGGAGCTGGTCGAGATCGACATGTACGGCGGCGAGCACAAGCGCGAGCCCTATTTGAGCCTCAACCCCTTCGGCCAGATGCCGGCGATGGAGGACGACGGCTTCGTGGTCGCGGACTCGCATGCCTGCCTGGTTTATCTGGCCCGCAAATACGGCGGCGAGACCTGGCTGCCGAGCGACGCCGGGGGCGAGGCCAAGGTCGCCGAATGGCTCTCCAAATCCGCCAACGAGGTGCATCAGGGCCCGTGGATGGCGCGCGCCAAGGTGCGCCGGCCCGACGCGATCAAACTGTCGGACGAGGAGATCCACGCGCGCTGCGACCACATCCTGGGGCTCATGGAGGGGCATCTGGCCAGGCGCGACTGGCTGGCGCTCGACCGCGCCACCATCGCCGACATCTCCTGCTTCGCGCCGATCCACTTCCTGCCCGACAGCGGCTATCCAACGGACAGGCGGAAAGCGGTGACGGCCTGGCTCGCCCGCGTCCGCGCGCTCCCCGGCGCGATCGATCCCGACGGCAAGCCGTTCGGGTGAACCTGCGCCGGCGGCGGTCTCGCCGCCACCGCATCGACGCGATCGAGACATGCGGGTGATACCCCCGCGACCGCAGTCCCTGCGCGCAACGTTGCGTTGCGGCTATCACGGTCTCCCCGGGGCTGCAGCCAGAAGGACCTGCAAGGCACCGGCGGCGACGGCTATCTCTACTGCTTCGCCGCCGACTAGGCGGCACCCGGCGCCTTCGGGCGCCGAAGTCGCCGACTGGCCGCGTTCGGCGCCGGCATGCGCTGGCCGGGGCCGCGTCATGCGCGCGCGTCGCGGCGTTTGCCGGGTCGGGCGTTCTTGCATATCCTGCAAGGCGAACCGGCCATGGGCGAGAACTCGCCCGGTGACGGGCACCGAGCCTGGACGGCAGGCTGAGATAAACCACTGAAGGACCACGGAAAAATCTTCAGAAAACCATAGAAGAACCAACGGGAGGACCGACATGAACGCCAGGATGACACGACGCATCTTCGCCGCGGCGCTCGCCGCAGGCGTGACGCTGGGGGCCGCGGCGACCGCGGGCGCGGCCGAGCGGCTGATCTTCGCCACCCAGCAATCGGGCACGATGTACTACACGCTCGCCACCGGCTTCTCGAAGATGCTGACCGGCAAGCTCGGCCGCAAGGTCGCGGTGCAGCCCTACTCGGGCTCCTCGGTCTATCTGCCGCTGATCGACTCCGGCGAGGCGACGCTCGCCTTTTCCTCCAGCCTCGACGCCCATGCCGGCTACAACGGCACCGACCGCAAGGCGCTGAAGAACATGCGCGCGATCGCCCGCATCTGGCCGCTCAAGGTGGCGATGATGGCGCGCGAGAAGGCCGGCATCAGGAAAATCGCCGACATGAAGGGCAAGCGCGTGGTCATCGACTTCAAGGGCCAGAAGGCGATGGGCATGGTGATCCGCGCCATGATGGCGACCGGCGGGCTGACCGAGAAGGACGTCAAGGGCGTCACCGTCGGCAGCGTGGTCTCGGGCAACAAGGCGCTGATCGAGGGCAACGTCGACGTCACCTTCATCGCCGTCGGCATCCCGCTGGTCAAACGCGCCCATGCGGCGATCCCGGGCGGCGTCAACTACGTCGACCTTGCCGGCGGCAACGTCTCGCCCGAGTTCCTCGCCTCCAAGGCGGGCGGCGTCTATCCGGCCAAGCTGGCGCCGGCCAAGCGCATGCCCGAGGTGACGAAGGAAATCACCATAGCGGCCTTCGACATCTTCCTGCTGACCAGCGCGAAGACGCCCGACGCCGACGTAAAGGCGGTGCTGGCGGCGATCTCCGACAACTTCGCCGGGCTGCAGAAGGACTATCCGCCGCTCCGCCGCGGCCGCGCCGACGGCTTCGCGGCGGCGACCAACACGCTGCCCTACCACAAGGGGGCGGTGGCCTATTACAAGGCCAAGGGCATGTGGACGCCCACCAACGACGCCACGGAAAAGAAGTTCAAGTAAACGGGCGTCGATGAAGCAATCCCGCGGCGGCGGTCCGGCGCCATGAAGTCGGCCGCCGCCGCGGTCCGCGACGTTTGCCTGGGCCTGATCCCGCTCATCGGGATCCTCTGGCTGATGGACCTGCCGCTCCACCTCGGCTGGGCGGTGCAGACCATCGAGTACGTCTTCGTCGCCGCGGGGCTCGCGGTGGCGGGCGGCATCCTCGCCAAGCCGTATCGCGAACAGGCGGGCGCGCTGGAGCTGGTCTTCGCGCTCGCCGGCATCGCGGCCTGGTGGTGGGCGGCCTGGAACTACGACGACTGGCTGCTCGACGCCGCCAACCGGGGCCCGGAGAAATGGCTGCCGGGCGCGATCGGCATCCTGCTCATGGTCGAGGGCATGCGCCGGAACTGCGGCCTCTCGATCACGCTCCTGGTCATCGTGTTCCTGGTTTACGGTGTTGTCGGGCATTGGCTGCCCGGCGCGCTCGAGGCCACCGAGAGCCCGCCGCCGCGCTACATCCTCTATCTTTATTCCGACGCCAATGCGATCCCGGGCATCGTCCTGCGCGTGGGCTCGACCATCGTCCTGGCCTTCATCCTGATGGGCAAGATCATGGAGCTCAGCGGCGCCTCGCGCTTCTTCACCGACGGCGCGCTGGCGGCGATGGGCGCGCGGCGCGGCGGGCCGGCCAAGGTGGCGATCGTCTCCTCGTCGATCTTCGGCACGGTGAACGGCACCACCGTCGGCAACATCATGTCGACCGGCATCGTCACCATCCCGCTGATGAAGCGCACCGGCTTCCCGCCGCACTACGCGGGGGCGATCGAGGCGGTGGCCTCGAACGGCGGCCAGCTGGCGCCGCCGGTTATGGGCACCACCGCCTTCCTGATCGCCGAGTTCCTGCAGGTCGACTACGCCGAGGTGGCGCTGGCGGCGATCCTGCCGGCGCTGATCTACTACATCGTGCTCTTCATCCAGGTCGACCGCTTCTCCCTCAAGAGCGGGCTCACCGGCATCCCGCGCGCCGAGCTGCCCAAGGGACGCGACGTGCTGGCGGCGGGATGGATCTTCCTGTTTCCGCTGGCGCTGCTGATGACGCTGCTCTTCTATTACGGCTACAATGCCGCCAAATCAGCGCTTTATGCCGCGGCATTGATGTTCGTCCTGGGAGCGCTCCGCGACCGCGCGATCCTCAAGCCGGCGGCGATCCGCGACATCTTCGTCGGCGGCGGCGGCAATCTGATCCCGCTGCTGCTGGTCTGCGGCGGGGCCGGGATCGTGATCGGCGTGCTCAACGTCTCCGGGCTCGGCCTGCAGCTCGTCATCGTGCTGGAGCAGGTGGCGAGCCAGGCGGGCTTCCTCGTGATGCTGCTGGCGACGGCGCTGATCGCCATCATCCTCGGCATGGGCATGCCGACCTCGGCGGTCTACGTGGTGCTCTCGGTCGTGCTCGCCCCGGCGCTGGTCAAGCTCGGCGTCGAGCCGATGCCGGCGCATCTCTTCATCTTCTACTTCGGGCTGCTCTCGATGCTGACGCCGCCGGTCGCGGTCGCCTCCTTCGTGGCGGCGGGGCTCGCCGGCTCGAACATGTGGCGGACCGGCGTGACCGGCCTGAAGCTCGCCGCCTCGGCCTACCTCCTGCCGTTCCTCTTCATCTACAACCCGGCGCTGATCGGCCAGGGCAGCGCGCTGGCGATCGCCATCGCCGCGGTGACGGCGATCGTCTCGGGCGGCGTGCTCGCCTATGCGGTCGAGGGGGTCGGCCGGCAGGGCCTATCGGGGCTGGCGACGGGTGTCGGCCTCTTCGCCGCCGCCATCGGCATCGGCGGCTCGACCGTCTGGCTCGGCGCGGAGAGCCCCGCCGCCCTGGCCCCGGCCCTGCTCGCGCTCGCCGGCTGGGTCGTCTACAACACCCGCACGCAACAAAAGCAGAAAGCAAGACCATGATCGTTATCGACGTCCACACCCACATGTACAGCAAGGACTGGTTCGAGCTGATCAAGGCCAAGGGCGCGCCGCGCTACGAGGTCCGGCCCTCCAAGGACCATCCGGCGCCGCTCGGCATCTTCGCCGACGGCGCGCCCTTCGCCACGCCCCAGCCGGCGCATTTCGACTACGAGATGCGCATCGCCGACATGGACAAGGCGGGCGTCGATCTCGCCATCGTCTCGCTGACCGCGCCCAACTGCTACTGGGGCGACGCCGAGACCAGCCTGCAGGCCGCGCGCCTGGTAAACGAGGACATGGCCGCGGCGCAGACGACCTGGCCCGACCGCATCCGCTGGTTCGCCTCGATCCCCTGGGAGCACGAGGACCTGGCGCTGCGCGAGCTCGAGCGCGCCACCGGCGACGGGGCGGTGGGGGTGATGGTGCTGGCGAACATCGCCGGGCGCTCGCTCACCTCCGAGCACTTCGCGCCGATCTGGCGGGCGATCAACGCCAAGGGCCTGCCGGTCCTGGTCCACCCGACCGCGCCGCCGGCGACCGACCAGCTCGACATCCACAAGTACAACCTGATCGCCCAGGTCGGCTTCATGTTCGACACCTCCCTGGCCGTCGCGCGAATGCTTTACGACGGCTTCCTGGAGACCTATCCGAAGGTGAAGCTGATCGTCTCGCACGCCGGCGCCTTCCTGCCCTACATCGCAGGGCGGATGGACATCTGCTACGACAACATGGTCGCGGTGCGCGAGAACGTGTCCGAACTGCCGAGCGAGCTGCTGCGCGAGGTCTACTACGACAGCGTCACCTTCCGGCTCGACGCGCTGCAGATGTGCATCAACACCGGCGGGCCCGACAAGGTGCTCTACGGCTCGGACTATCCCCACAACATCGGCGACATGCGGGGCTGCCTGGCCCGCGTCGACGCGCTGCCCTTCGCGCAACGCAAGGCGATCCGCGGCAGCAACGCGCAGAACCTCTTCAATCTCTGATACGATAGGCGGGAGAGGACCGGCCGGGGTGCGCTCCAATCCAGCGCCCGGCCGTTGCGCAGGGAATCCAGGCATGGCCAAGCCGCCGCCGCTGTCCTTCAGCCATTTCGGCATCTTCGTGCACGACCTGCCGACGATGGAGGACTTCTACACCCGCGTCCTCGGCTTCCCGATCACCGACCGGGGGACGCTGAACCGCCGCAACCTGATCTTCCTCAGCCGCGATCCGATCGAGCACCACCAGATCGTGCTCTGCGAGGGCCGGCCGGCCGATCTTCCCTTCAATATCGTGAACCAGATTTCGCTGCGCGCGCGGTCCTTGGCCGACCTGCGCACGCTTTATGCGACGCTGGAGGCGGAGCAGGTCGCCGAGCTGGTGGCGATCACCCACGGCATCGCCTGGTCGATCTATTTCCACGATCCCGAGGGCAACCGCATCGAGCTCTTCGTCGACACGCCCTGGTACATCGACCAGCCGCACCGCGAGCCGATCGACCTGATGCGGCCCGACGCGGAGATCCTCGCCGAGACCGAGGCGCGCATCAAGGACGACCCCTCGTTCCGGCCGCTCGCCGACTGGCGCCGCGAGTTCCAGGAGACGAAGCTCGACTGAGCGGCCGGTCCGGCGTCCGTCAGGGCGTGCAGTTCGAGGGATAGGTCTCCCAGTAGCTGCAGCGCGTGCGGCAGACCTGGACGTCGCGGCAGCGGTTGGTGGCATAGCTGCAGCGCCGCTCGGTATGGCAGACGCGCTCGCGCTGGGCGCAGCGCCGCCGGCAGCGGGGCGCGTTGCGTGCGGCGAGCTTGCCCACCCCCGCGCGTTCGGCGCGGGCGGCTAGATCGGGTCGCATTCTGGCCGGATCAAAAATTGATCCGGCCAGAATGCGTGAATCCGATCTAACTATTTGATAATAGAGCAGATTCACGTGACTAGGTCGAATCAAGAAGTGATTCGACCTAGTCACGACCTGCTCTAGGTCGCCGCGCTCGCCGGCCAGGCCGGGGGCGGCGCTGAAGCCGAGGGCCGCGCAGGCCAGCAGCGCGGCGAGGGCGGCGTTTCGCAAGACGGACATGATCCCGTTCCTCCTCAACTTTTGTTTTCTTCGGCAGTTCGGAAAAACTACCAAGGATTGGCTGAGAACAAAACAGGAAATTTATGCTTGACGGGGCGCCGAAAGCGGGTCGGAGGGCAATACTCAGGCGGAGGCCTGCTCGCGCATCGCCTTGGCGATCTCGCGGGTGTTGAGGCCGGCGCCGGAGAGCGACCAGCCGCCGTCCACCGGCATCACGATGCCGCTTATATAAGTGGCGAGCGGCGAGGCGAGGAACATGGCCGCGTTGGCGATGTCCTCGACGGTGCCCAGGCGTCCCAGCGGCACGGCCTCGCCGGCGCGCGCCATCGCCTCGGGCGAGGGGGCGAGGCGGGCCATGCCCTCGGTGCCCTCGATGGGCCCGGGCACGATCGAGTTGACGCGGATGCCGTCGCCGCCCCATTCGATCGCCAGCACCCGGGTCAGCATGTCGACCCCCGCCTTGGCGGCGCAGACATGGGCCTGGAGCTCCATCGGCACGTAGGACTGGGGGGCGGAGATGCTGATGATGCTGGCCCCGGGGGCGTTCAGGTGCGGGTGGGCGAAGCGCAGCACGTGGAAGCTGCCGAGCACGTCGATGTCCATCACCGCCTTGAAGCCGTTGGAGGAGATGCCGAGGGCGGGGGCGGGGAAGTTGCCGGCAGCACCCGAGACCAGCACGTCGAGCTTGCCGAGCGCGGATGCGGCGTCGGCGAGGGCGCCCGCGACCGCCTCGGCGTCGCGCACGTCGGCGGAGAAGCCGACCGCCTCCTGGCCGTAGGATCTCAGCTTTTCGACGGCGGCGTCGACCTTCTCCTGGCTGCGGCTGAGGACGGCGAGCCTGGCGCCATGCCGCGCGAAGCCCTCGGCGACGCCGAGGTTGATGCCCGAGGTGCCGCCGGCGACGAACACGGTCTTGCCGCTGAAATCGAAGTACCTGGCCATGATGCGCTCCTCCCGATCGGGTTTCGGGGAAAGAGCGCGTGGCGGCCGGGGATGTCAACCGCGGGCGCCGCCGCGGCGCGGCCTAGCGCTCGCGGAAGCCGGACTGGAGCGTCGTGTAGATCGGCTTCAGGAGATAGGCGAGCACCGACTTGGAGCCCGTGATCACCTCGGCCTGCACGGTCATGCCGGGGGTGATCGGGTTGGCCTTGGGGTCGTAGCCGGCATAGACCCGGTCGAGCTTGATGATGCCCTTGTAGTAGGGCCGGCCGTTGTCGTCCTGGAAGGTGGTGGCGGAGACCGAGATCAGCGTGCCGCGCACCGCGCCGTAGCGCGCGAAATCATAGGTGTCGATCTTGATCTTGGCGCGCTGGCCGGCCTGGACGTGGCCGATGTCGCGCGTGGTGATGCGCGATTCGACGATCAGGTTCCGGTCGACCGGCACCACCTCCATGATCGGCTGGCCGGGCTGGATCACCCCGCCCTCGGTGTTGATCTTGAGGCCCTTGACGAAGCCGCGCACCGGCGCGCGGACCTCCAGGCGCGTCACCCGGTCCTGCAGGCGCTTCATCTTCTCGTGCGACTGGGCGAGCTCGGCGGTGATCTTGCCGCGCTCGGCGAGCGCCTCCTTGCGCAGGCGCTGGTCGAGCTCCTCGAGCTTCTGGCCGGCCTCCTTGAGCTCGGCACGCGCCTTCCTGGTGCGCGCGCGCACCGCGGCGAGGTCGCCCGTGGTGCGCTCGAGGTCGCGCTTGATCTCCAGGTAGTCGGCGCGCGAGGTGACGCCCTGGTTGAGCAGGCGCCGGCGCATCTGGAAGGATTCCTGGACGATGGCGAGCTGGCGCTCCAGGCTGGTCTCGGTCTTCGACAGCACCACAAGCTCGGCTTCGCGCTGGCGGATCTGCGATTCGATGACCACGCGCTGGCTCATGCGCTCGCGGCGCTGCTGGGCCAGCAGCGCGAGCTGGTCGGCCACCAAATGGCCGTGGCGCGCGAGCTTGCCCTCGAGCTTGAGCGGCTTCCAGCCCTTGCCGTCGGCGAAGGCCTCCAGACGATCGGCCTGCAGGGTGAGGATGGTCTCCTTGGCGCGCTCCTGGTCGAGCTCGGCCATGGCGGCGGCGCGGTCGAGGCGCACCAGCACCTGGCCCTTCTCGACCAGCGCGCCGTCCTGCACCAGGATCTCGCGGACGATGCCGCCCTCCAGGTGCTGGATGACCTGGACCCGGCCGGACGGCAGGATCTGTCCCGAGCCGACCGCGACCTCGTCGACCTTGGTCACCGCGGCCCAGGCGACGGCGCAGGCGACGAGGCCGCTGACCGCGAACATCGCGGTGCGCAGCAGGCGCGGCGTGCCGGCTTCCTCCAGCGTGGCGGACTGGGCGAGGAAGCGCATCTGCATGTCGCGCTCGGAGCGCGCGCGCCGGGTCTCGGCGGCGGCGTCGGTCCGCAGGGGCTCGTTCCGCTCCGCGCCGACGCGGCGCGGCTTGGTCTCGCGCGACTCGATGATGGCGTTCCTGACCGCGGCCAGCGCCTGCGTGTCGGCGCCGGCCTGCGCCGGCGGCGCTTTCGGTCCGCCCTGTGGCGGCGCCGGCGCGGCGGGTTTGGCCGGCGCGGCAGGCTTGGCCGGGGGCGCCGCGCCCGCTGACGCTGCCGCTGCGGGCGCCGCCGTCTCGCCGGCGGGCGCCGGTGCGGCGACCTTGCCGGCAGGCGCGGGCGCGGGGGTCCTGCCGGCGGCTGCCAGCGGCGCCGGCTTCGCGGCTCCGGCGGCCGCGGGCGCCGGGCTTGCGGGCGCGGGCGCCGGAGGTTTCGCGGCTCCGGCCGTAGCGGTGGCGGTGGGCGCGGGTTTGGCGGGGGCCGGGGCGGCCGGCGCTTTCGCTGCGGATGCCGGCGCTGTGGATGCCGGCGCTGTGGCCGTGGGCGCAGCTTGGGCCGCGGCCGGTAGTGCAGGCGCGGCTTTGGGCGCCGCGGGCGCGGCGGCTGCCTGGGGCGTCGCCGGTGCCGCGGGCGCAGGCTGGGCCGGCGCAGGCTTGGCTGCCGCTGCGGGTTGGGCCGGCGCAGGCTTGGCTGCCGCTGCGGGTTGGGCTGCCGCCGCGGGTTGGGCTGCCGCTGCGGGTTGGGCGGGCGCCGGCTGGGCGGGCGCGCGCGGCTTGGCGATGCCTTCGGCCTCGGCGGCGAGACGCTGCTGCATCTCGCCGACCGTCGGCTTGGGCGCGGGCCCCGGCTTCTGGTTTTCCGGGCCGCTCATAGCGAACCTGCGGGGAGTTGCCGGAAGATGTCCTGGGGCGTGCCGTCGGCGACCACCGCGCCGCCCTCGAGCACGATGAGGCGGTCGCAGACGCGCATGTGGCTCGGCCGGTGCGTCACCAGGAGCACCGTGGTTGCGCCGCGCATCTCCTCGAGCTGCCGCACGAAGGCGTTGTCGCCGCGATCGTCGAGCGCGTTGGCGGGCTCGTCGAACAGCATGATCGGCGCGTCCTTGAGGTAGGCGCGCGCCAGCGACAGCCGCTGGATGAAGCCCGAGGGCATGGCCAGGGCGGAATGATCGCCGATCCAGGTATCGAAGCCCTGCGGCAGGCCGTCGATGTCGCCGAGCACGCCGGCCTTCTGCGCCGCCCGGCGCAGGGCCTCCTCCGAGGCGGTGGGATCGGCGAAGCGCAGGTTCTGCGCGATGGTGCCGTGGAAGAGCTGCGTGGTCTGCGGCACGTAGCCGATCGCGTTGCGCAGCTCGATCGGGTCGACCTGGCGGATGTCGAGCCCGTCGATCAGCACGCCGCCGGCCTGCGGCCGGTAGAGCCCGAGCACCATCTTCAGGATCGAGGACTTGCCCGAGCCGTTGGCCCCGGCGATGCCGACGACCTGTCCGGGCTGGATGTCGAAGGCGACGCCCATCAGCGCCGGTTCGACCTCGGCCCGGTAGCGCAGGCTGACGCGGTTGAAGGTGATGCGGCCGATGAACTGCTTCTGGGTCCTGGAGGTCGCGTTGGGCTGGCGCTCGGCCGGGATGCGCATCAGGGTGTTGATCGAGCGGATGCCCGAGCGCACCTGCTCGAGCTTGGTCAGCGTGAGGAAGCCTGCGTTGAGCGGCGACAGCACGCGCCAGATCAGCGCCATGGTCGCGATCAGCGCGCCCACGGTCATGTCGCCGGCGAGCACGCGCACGATGCCGAAGGCAAGCGTGGCGATGCCGGCGCTCAGCATCAGCACATGGGCGAAGGTCTGCACCAGGCCGGCGAGCTGGCCGATCTGGAAGCCGCTCATCGCCGCCTTGGAGGAGATCGCCTCGAAGCGCTCGCTCCATTCGGCCTCGGCGCCGTTCGACTTGATCGCGCGCATGTTGGAAAGCATCTCGACCAGGAAGCCCTGGCGGCGGGCGACCGACTGCGAGGAGGCGTCGACCGCGTCGCGCACGCGCGGGAAGAGGATGGCGCCGATCACCCCGAAGAGCGCCAGCATCACCACCGGGATGGTCGCCAGCGGGCCGCCGAGGACGGCGATCACGACGAGGAAGATCGGCACGAAGGGCAGCTCGACGTAGACCAGCGCCAGCGGCCCGGTGAAGAAGTCGCGGATCGCCTCGAACTGCTTCAGGCGCGCGACCTGGGCGCCGATGGTGGCGCCCTCGGTCTGCGCCGTCGGCAGGTGGAGCAGGTGGTTGAACGAGCCGACGCCGACGATCATGTCGAGCCGCGCCCCGACATAGGCCAGCATGCGCGCGCGCACGGTGCGGAAAACCATGTCGAAGCCGAGCACCAGCCCCATGCCGAGCGCCAGGTAGATCAGCGTCGAGTGCGAGCCGGCGCCGATCACCTTGTCGTAGACGACCATGGTGAAGATCGGGATCGACAGCGCCAGGAAGTTGAGGACCAGGCTCATGGCGAGCGTCTGCGCGACGATCCGCCGGAAGCGCTGGGTGATCGCCTTGAACCAGGGCTTGGCCTGGCCGGCCGGCATGGCGCGCCCGGCTTCGATGCGGGTGACGAAATAGGCGGTTCCCACGATCGCGGTGTCGCGCTCGGTGCGGACCTCGCCGGTACGGCCGTCGAAGATCCGCACCGCGTCGCCGTCGCGCGCCAGGGCGACGCTGGCGGCGCCGTCCTCGGGAATGAAGAGGCAGGGCAGCAGCCGCGAGTCGATGCGGCCGAGCGGCAGCGTCAGCGGCCTGGTGTGGAAGTTGAGATTGGCGAGCGTGTTGCGCAGCCCCACCAGGTCGAGCTCCTCGGCGTAATGCGGCATGGCCTCGGCGATGTCGCGCGGATTACCGCGCCAGTGCAGCGCCTCCAGCAGCGGCATGAGGCAGACAGCGAGGTCGCTCTCGGCGCGGAACGAGCCGAGCCGGCCGGCGCTGAGCGCGGAGAGCAGCGACTCCGGGCCGCGCTCGCGCAGGCCCTGGGCGCCGCCCATCGTGGCCGCGGCGGCGGTCATGCCGAGGCCCTCACGGTGACTTGGCCGGTGACCTGGCCGGGCTGGGCGGGGGCCTCGGGGCGGGCCCGCGCGGTGCGTTCGACGAGCACGCCGTCCCTGATCTCGTAGATCGTGTCGGCGAGCTGGAGCAGCGACGGCCGATGGCTCACCAGGATCAGCGTGGTGCGTCCTTTGAGCTGTTCCAGAACCGTGCGCAGCATGGCGTCGCCCGAAGCGTCGAGGTAGGAGTTGGCCTCGTCGAACAGCACCACCTTGGGCCCGCGCGCGATGGCGTGGGCGATCGCGATGCGCTGGCGGATGCCGCCGGGCAGGGCGTCGGCGCCGCTTTCGCCGACCCGGCTCTCGTAGCCGTCGGGCAGGCGGGCGATCACCGAGTCGAGCCCGAGCCACGCGGCGACCTCGAGCGCCGGCTCGATCGCTTCCTCGCCGCGGAACCCGGTCAGGTTGTCCATGATCGTGCCCTGGAAGAGCACGGCCTGCTGCGGCAGGTAGACGACCTGCTCGCGGATGCACTGCGGATCGAACTTGGCCAGGTCGTGGCCGTCGATGGTGATGCGGCCGGCGGTCGGATTGTAGAGGCGCAGCATCAGCCGCAGCAGCGTCGACTTGCCGATGCCGTTGGCGCCGCGGATGCCGATGGCGCCGCCGGCCGGAACCTCGAGGTCGATGCCGCGAAAGATCTCCGGACCGTCCGCGTCGTAGGCGAAGCGCACGCCCTCGAGCTTGAGCGCCCCGGCGACCGGCGGCAGGGCGGGCAGGTTGGCGGGCGCCTCGGGCGGGGTCGCCATGGCTTCCTCGACGCGCACCCGCGCCACTTCGACGTTCTGGAACTGGGTCCACAGGCCCATCGCGCGCAGCAGCGGCTGCAGGCTGCGCCCGGCGAGCAGCGAGCTCGCGGCGAGGCCCCCCGTCGTCAGCTCGCCCTGGATCACCCAGAGGCTGCCGAAGCCGGCGGTCAGCACGATGGTGAGGTTGGAGAACAGCGCGCCCAGCGACTGCGCGCGCCCGCTGAGCTTGTTGACCTCGATGCCGGAGACGGCGGAGCTCTCCTGCAGCCGCTCGTAGCGCCGCACCATCTGCGCTTCCATGCCGAGCGCCTTGACGGTGTGGATGCCGGTCAGGAGCTCTATGATGAAGTTGTAGCGCCGGTCGTCGACCTCCGAGCGGTCCTCGATGGCGGCGCGCAGCTTGCGTCCGAGCTGCCAGGCCATGACCGAGAAACCGGCCAGGATGCCGAGCGGAACCAGCACCAGCGCGCCGGCGAGGTAGGCGATCAGCCCGAGGAAGAGGATCGCGAAGGGCAGGTCGACCATGACCAGGATCGACTGCCCGCAGTAGAAGTCGCGCAGCCGGTCGATCGCGGTCAGCCGGTCGAGGTGCACGCCGGGGGCGGACCGCTCGTAGGCGACCAGGTCGGCCGAGAGCAGCCGGCGCACCATCGAGCAGCCGAGGCGATGCTCGAACCGCGCCGCCGCCCAGCCGGTGACGTGGGTGCGCCCCAGGCGCAGGAAGGCGTCGAGCACCAGCGCGCCGGCGACGAAGGCGACCAGCAGCAGCAGCGTATCCACCGACTCGTTCGGCACGATGCGGTCGTAGGTCTGCAGGATCACGATCGGCATCACCAGGGCGAGCAGGTTCAGCGTGAAGGAAGCCGCCAGGACGTCGAAGCGCGCCCAGGGCAGTCCATCGAGCGGGAGCAGGCGAAACGGCTCGCCGCCGGCCATGGCGCCGGCAGTCGTCGCAGCCGTCTTCTTTCCTGGATTCGGCGGTGCCAGAATCCCTCCTTTTCCCGCGCGCAAAGTCCCTGGGAATTGCCTGAAATTTTAAGGAGATAGTCTTAAATGAGGCTTAATGGTTAAGAGCCGGCGGCACCCTGTCGGGGCGTGGCTGCGACCACTCATTTCCTTGAAGGACCAGGGTAACGGGGCTTGCCGCAGGGGTCGGTTCGGGCCCCTGCGTTAACCAGTTCCGTAAACAGAATCTTACCGGATGTTTTGCGAAAATCTTCGCTATGTGCGGCGGAAGCCGTGCTTGCGGCCGGCGTCGTGCGGCCGCGTCGCCGAAACGGGACGATCCAGGGCCGGCAGGCGCGCAATCAGGCGCCGCCCGCGGTCCGCCGGAGAATGTCAGGATGGCGAACGACGATACCGGGCGCGCACGAGCCCAGCCAGGGCCGGACGAACTCGACGATCTCAATCTCCTGATCGCCGAGGACGATGCCGTTCAGGGCGCGCAGGAAGAGGTCGGTCAGGCCGCCGAGCACTCGGTCAGCAGCCATACCCGGCCCGAATTCGCCACCATCCATCTCGGAAGTCGCGAGGTCGTCGATCCGCGCCTCGACGTGGAGGACCTGGAAGGTCCGCTGCCGCCGGGCGAGCTGCTGCGGCTGATCCCCGAGGCCCCGCCGCTGGCGTCCGAGCCCGCGTTCACGGACACGCTGGCGCCCGATCTGGAGGCGCTGGCCGCGGCGCTGGACGAGGGCGATCGGAGCGCCGAGACCACCATCGACCGCGGCCACGACGTCGACGATCTGCCCGATTTCGGCCATCTCGACGGGCTCGGCGACGAGCGGCCCGGTGTCGATTTCGATACCACGATAGCCCCCGCCCAGGCTGCCGACCGCGGGATTTCCGGCGGCGAGGAGGACGATGCCTTCGGCGACAGCGGCGGGAGCGCGCCGGACGCGCCGGTTTCGGTCGACAGCAGCGCCGACATGCCCTTCGTCGATGCCGAGGACGCGACCGGCGACGAGGACACCGCGATCGCGCTCACGCTGATCGCCCAGCTCACCGACACCGACGGCTCCGAGACGCTCGAGATCGCCATCGAAGGCGTGCCGGCCGGCGCGATGCTGTCGGCGGGCGTGGACGAGGGCGGTGGGCGCTGGGCGATGCAGCCGGCCGATCTGGTCGGCCTCACGGTCATGCCGCCGGCCGACAGCGACGTCGATTTCGTGCTCACCATCACGGCGACCAGCACCGAGACCTCGACCGGCGATACCGCGACCGCGGTCAAGAGCTTCAGCGTGACCGTCGATCCGGTGGCCGACGACCCGACGCTGGCCGTCACTTCCGACGTGACGGGCGACGAGGACACGGGCATCCCGCTCACCATCAACGCGGCGCTGACCGACACCGACGGCTCCGAGACGCTGGTCGTCACCGTCGCCGGCGTGCCCTCGGGCGCCACGCTCTCCGCCGGTTCCGACCAGGGCGGCGGCGTCTGGACGCTCGCGTCGGGCGACCTGCCCGGGCTCACGATCGCGCCGCCGGCCCATAGCGACGGCGATTTCACGCTCACCGTGACCGCGACCGCGATCGACGGCGCCGATACCGCCTCGCTGGTCGATACGATCAACGTCACCGTCGACGCGGTGGCCGATGCGCCGGCGCTCGCCGTGGCCGATGCGAGCGGCGACGAGGACACCGCGATCGCGCTCTCGATCGCGTCCTCGCTGGTCGATGCCGACGGCTCGGAGAGCCTTTCCGTGACCGTCTCGGGCGTGCCCGCCGGCGCAAACCTGAGCGCCGGGGCGGACCAGGGCGGGGGCGTCTGGACGCTCACCCCGGCGCAGCTCGCGGGGCTCACGGTCACCCCGCCCGCCGACAGCGACGTCGACTTCACGCTGACCGTCACCGCGATCTCGACCGAGGCGAATGGCGGCGACACGGCGATCACCGTCGATACGATCGACGTGACGGTGGATCCGGTCGCCGATGCGCCGACGCTCACCGTCACCGGCGACGTGACAGGTGACGAGGATACGGCCATCGCGCTCACGATCGCCTCGGCGCTCACCGATACCGACGGCTCGGAGACCCTCGCGATCACGGTCTCGGGCGTGCCGGCGGGCGCGGCGCTCAGCGCCGGCTCCGACCAGGGCGGCGGCGTCTGGACGCTGACCCCGGCGCAGCTCGCGGGCCTCACGATCACGCCGCCGGCCGACAGCGACGCCGATTTCACGCTCACCGTCACGGCCACCTCGACCGACGGCGCCGACACGGCGACGACGGTCGACACGATCGACGTCACCGTCGATGCGGTGGCCGACGCGCCGACGCTCACCGTGGCCGATGCGGGCGGCGACGAAGACACGGCGATCGCGCTTTCGATCTCAACGGGGCTCACCGACACCGACGGCTCGGAAAGCCTGGCGGTCACGATCTCCGGCGTGCCGGCAGGGGCGAGCTTGTCGGCCGGCGCCGACCAGGGCGGCGGCGTCTGGACCCTGACGCCGGCCCAGCTTGCGGGTCTCACGATCACGCCGCCGGCCGACAGCGACGGCGACTTCACCCTCACCGTGACCTCGACCTCGACCGAGGCCGACGGCGGGGATACCGCGACGACCGTCGATACCATCGACGTGACGGTCGGCGCCGTGGCCGACGCGCCGACGCTCACCGTCACCGGCGACGTCACCGGCGACGAGGACACCGGCATTGCGCTGACCATCGCCTCGGCGCTCACCGACGCCGACGGCTCGGAAAGCCTGGCGATCACGGTCTCGGGCGTGCCGGCAGGGGCGGCGCTTTCCGCCGGATCGGACCAGGGCGGCGGCGTCTGGACGCTGACCCCGGCGCAGCTCGCGGGCTTGACGATCACGCCGCC
>Ga0302046_10000454_pt1 | contig 41800 bp, 45 predicted proteins | sample RVTome_11_FD_200261 | JGI IMG/M metagenome (GOLD analysis project Ga0302046, IMG submission 200261) | Soil microbial communities from uranium-contaminated site in the Upper Colorado River Basin, Wyoming, United States - RVT147D111 (version 2) ...
ACCATAAATGTAGAAGCTGGTATCTTTAGCTTGTTTAGTGTTTTGTTAGGGTGTTTGTTAGGGGTTGTTAGGTTTTTTTTTGGATCCTGTTAGTGACAGGATGGCTGGTAGGGGTGAGGAGAGGGGTTGAAGTGGCGCCGCCACCCCTCCGCATGCAGTATAGTGCAGGATCGGGCTGGAGTGGGGGAGGGCTTCATCCTTCCACCCAGCCCGCATGGGACCCGCCCCCTTCGCGTCTCGCAAGCCCTCCAGGCTGCGAGGCTTGGCCGCCTGGCCGCCTGGCCGCCTGGCCGCCTGGCCGCCTGGCCGCCTGGCCGCCTGGCCGCCATGAAGCCCGGCCTGCGGCGAGGCTTGGGCGCCTGGCGCCGAGCTCGAGGCCAGCTGTGTTAGGGGTTTGTGCGCCCGATGTTAGGGGTTTGTGCGCCGCAAACTTGAGGCGGTGTAAGGAATATGGACACTATGACACTTTGTCACATGCATTATAGTGCACACTCCACCCGCTCTACCTCCGCCAGCCGCGCTCTCCCAAGCCATACCACGCTTACCGCGGCCGAAAGCTTCCGCTAGTTTCGCTCTAACTCCGCCAGCCAAGGGCTCTTGCGACTTTCTGCGCCGCGCTCAAAAGTCCGCGAGGCGAAGGTAGAGCATGGTAGGATGGCCCGAAGCAACCACAGAATCAGCTAAAGTCCTGCCCGCCGCATGCCGATACCCCCGCCATGCTGACGCTGCCGCTCTTGGCCATCGCCTTCTGCTCCGCCCTCTGCGCCATCGCCCTCCACCGCCTCGCAAGGCACTTCGCCTTGCGCCGCTGGCAGCGAGCCCGGGCGCGGGATTCATGGGCTCGCTTCCGCGAAGCTCAGAGCTTCACTTGCACGCGCTGGTCCTGCCGCCTCAGATTGCCGCGCTGACCTCCACGTGCTACACTTTGACACTCAAACCTTGCTCTTGGAGACCCAATGAAACCGTCTCGCGACACCCGCCTGCAAACCATCCTCCGCAGGCTCGACGCCCGGGCAGCCCGGGCGGAAACGCACCCGAGCTACTACCGCCTGGCCGACGCCGTCTGGATCCTGGCGAGCCGCAACCACAAGGCGGCCATCCTCGGTATCCACCACCTGCGTCGCATGCTGCGCTTGTCGAGGCGCTGCCTCGACAGGCTGTCGCCCTCGGAGAGGGTGGTCTGATGGCCCGCTCGATCCACGCGCCGTTCGCGCGTGCCGAGTTCTTCCGGATCCGCCTGACCCGCGACCCCGACGAAGCCTTCGCCGCCGTCGCCCGCATCCTGGCCGAGCACCTCGCCCGGCCGGACGTCGCCCTGGACCGTTGCTCCGAGTGGGTCGACGGGTTCGGGGTCGAGTCCCTGACCCTGGCCGACGACGCCGAACTGCTCTACGTCAACAAGGGCGACACCTACGACGCGACCCTGTGCTACGTGCCGGGCCGCGGGTTCTTCGTGTCGTCGTGGGGCGACGTCTACGAAGCGGCCGACCGCGACCACGAAGCCGAGTCCGGCGAGCGGCGCTGCTGCTACTGCTCGGAGTGGACCGAGGACCCGGGCGAGCCGTGCGGATCGTGCGGCCGCGACCCGGAGACGGGCGAGCCGTGGCCGGAGCCCCTGCGCCACGTGCGGCTCGAGACGGGCCATACCCTGCGGACCTGGAACACGGGCCGCACCCGCGGCGCTGGCATGATGACCCGGACCCGGATCGGGTGCGAGCTCGCCGGCCCCGACGGCTCGGTGCTGTTCCGTGGCGACGACTTCGGTCCGGGCGCGGCAACCGCCGACGACTCCGACGAAGCGCTGCGGGCCCTGCTCGGGTTCCTGACCCTGCGGCCCGGCGACACGGACCGCGAGTACTTCGACGCCTACTCCCCCGAGCAACGGGCGTTCGCAGAATCCTCGGACTGCGAACTGCTGGCGTTGCTCTACTCGGAGGACGGGCCGGGCACCTTCGCCGACGTCGACGACGCGGAAGGGGGTGGCCGATGACCACCAAGACGATCACGATGACCGGCCGCCCGCCGGTCTCCATCCGCAAGGAGGCGTGGCCGCGCATCGCGGGCGCCCGCTACAGCGACCACGATGGCGAAGTCGAGTGCCAGGCCTTCCGCAGGTGGTCGGCTCGGGTCGCGGTCCGCCGGCACGCGGACGGGAGGCACCTGGTGTTCGGGGTGGCCAGCTACACCACGGCCTGGCGTGGCGAGCGGGACGCAGGGGCGGCTGGTGGCGAGCTCCTGCCGCCCGGCTGCACGGCCGACGACGTCGTCGCCGCCATCAGTCGGGTGGCCGCCATCCTGACCTCGGTCGCAGGTATCCCCGACCTGACCGACCAGTGCATCGCCGACCTGCCGGCGGAGCCCTTGTGAGCCTCCGCCGCGTGGACCTGCCGGCGGAGCGCCGGTTCGTGTGCGGCACACGCGCCGTGATCCGCGCTGGCCGTCGCTGGCTAGTCGTCTGCGCGACGTGTGGCGCTGGATCGGCTGGCTACAGCAGCCTCACCGACGCCACGCGCGCCGCCGTCCGGCAATCGAACCGCCCGTGCTCTTGCGGGGCACGGTGACCCGCCGGACCGTGGCCGACCGCGTCACTCGGGCCCTGGTGGGGCTCGGGCTGTTCGGCGGAGCGCTCGCCGCGTGCTGGCTGGTCGGACCTGCTGGCCTGCGGCTGCAGGGCTCTGGCGTGGCCGGCCCTGCAGCCGTGGTGGCCATCCCGTTGCTGATCGGCGTGGCCCTGGTCGCCAGGGCCGTCGTCGACAAGTAGCCGCCCTGCGGCTCGACAGGCGCCCCAGGCCCTGACCACCCCCGCGCCTGCAGCGGGCGCGGACCGCCCCCAGTCCGGGCCACAGGGCGACGCGAGAGATCGCTTCCAACCAGGCCGCCCCCATGGTAGGCTTGCGACGCGAGCTCTCCTAGAGCAGGCAAGGTTTCGGCTCGGGCTTATTACAACGCCCGGGCCGTTTTTGTTCCAGGGCTTGACAACCGGCTTTGGATCCGTAAAGCATGGATGAACCTTGCCCATGGAAGTCTGCATCACTCACTGCGCAGGCCGATTCAGCATCAGGCCTCCGACGAAGAAGCCGATCCCGCAGGTCAGCGACTGGGTCGGATGGCGCAGGACGCCGGTGGGCGACTACACAGCGCCGGCCTACGTGAGCTCGGTCCTCGCCGTAGGCTCGTCACCAACGCTGCGCGTGACGTGGACCATCGATGCCATGCAGGTCCGCGACGAGCTCCTCAAGAGCCTGCAGTCAGCAAAGGTCTGCCTGGCTGACCCCTCCCCTTCGGAGACGGGTCACAAGTGGCCGACGGAGAGGAGGCCGAGGAAGCACCAGCTGCAGGCGATCCATGCTTGCGTCTGGCTCGGCGACTCGATGCTGCTCGGCGACGACATGGGCATCGGCAAGACCAGCACCGTGCTGTGGTGCCTGCAGCAATCAGGGGCGACGCGAGCGCTGGTCGTCTGCCCGGTGTCCGTGAAGTTCAACTGGAAGTCAGAGTTCACTCTGACCCTGGGTTCGAAGTGGGCGACGCACGTCATCGACGGAAGCTCGAATCAGCGAGCGCAGCAGTTCGTCGAAGCGATGAGCTTCGAGCCGATCATCGGCCCTCCGGGCTACGACCAGGATCAGGACCCCCGCAGCCCCGAGTATCTGGCAATCATCATCAACTACGACCTGCTACGGCACCTGACTCCAAGGCAGCTGAACCAGCTGCAACGGTTCGTCGCGGGCCAGGCGTTGATCTGCGACGAAAGCCACTACCTCAAGAGCCGCAACGCAGAACGCACGAAGCTGGTGCGCGACCTGGCGCACGACGCCGGCCATCGGTTCCTGATGACCGGGACGCCGGTGCGCAACCTGGTGGATGACCTGTTCTCCCAGATCAGCCTGGTTCGCCCCCAGATCTGGTCGAGCTACAGGGACTTCGCTCGCCGCTACCTAGTGGAGCGACCCGTGACCTTCGGCAAGAAGACGGTGACCAGGGTCGTTGGCTCCCGCAACGTTGAAGAGCTCAACGCCGTGCTCAACACGGTGATGATCCGGCGGAAGAAGTCGGAGGTCGACTCCCTTCCTCCGAAGGTCCACACCTACCCGGAGATCACGCTCGATGCGACCACGCGCAAGATCTACAACGCGATGGCGGACTTCGCCCGGGTCGAGCTCAAGGCCTTGACCAGCGACGCTCCGGTCAGCGTGTTCGACCCGCGCGCGAAGAGCGCGATCGAGGCAGCCATGCGCTGCGAGCAAATCGCTCAAGGGTTCATCGGCGGCATCCCTCAACCGGTCATGGACCGGTTGGACGCGAAAGTCCTCCGGGAAGCGGAGAAGGTCAAAGGGCGCCCGCACGAGCTGATCTTCCCGCAGGCCCCCAAGCTGACATGGCTGCTAGAGGCGATCGATTCAGTGCTCAAGCAGGGCGGGGCGCCGTTGGTGTTCACGCGCTTCAACGCCCCGATGGGCTGGCTACAAGGCGTGCTGAGCGCCAAGGGCATCAACGCAGCCTGCCTGCATGGCTCCCTGAGTGCTACCGAGAAGCACGAGGTCGTGACGGGGTTCAGGGATCGGCGGTTCGACGTGCTGATCGCCCAGGTGAAGATCGCGGAGGGCTGGAATGCCACCCGATCGCGCGACGTGCTGTTCCTCGGCAGGGACTGGAGTCACGCGATCAACAACCAGGCAGAGGATCGGACGCACCGCGATGGTCAGACCGGCACGGTGAACGTGCAGATCCCTGTGGTCCGCCAGACGATCGAGGTAATGCACCACCGTCGGCTGCAGGCCAAGGCAGAGAACGCCGACCAGGCGTTGCGCGATCTGACGGCGCAGCAGATCATGGAGGGGCTGTGAGTCGCTACCGCAAGGAAGTGGCGGAGTTCTTCCGTAACGAGGTCCACCGATCCCAGTTTCGATTGAGCATGGGGGATCTACCGTTGCCTGCCGCTACCGTCAGGTCGATCATGTATCTGGCGGCTCAGGGGATTGCAGAGACCCCCTGTGACAACGAGCGCTACCGAGACGCGGTGATGGATGTCTGGGAGCACGCTTGTGGATACGTCAAGGCGCTGCGTGACAAGGGGGTCAACGACGGTATGGAGTATCACAACATCCTGATGCTGGGAACCCTCTTGGAGACTGCGATTGCGGCTTTTGTCGAGGTCACCAAAGATGAGCACTGAGTGCTACTTCTGCGGCAAGGAAGTCGTTGAAGATGATTTCTGCTCGGGTTGCGACGCTCATGTCTGCGACGAGTGCGCGCTGATGGATCCAATCGGCCCACATAACCCCAGCGATCACCAGAACGTCGAAGAGGAGCTGGAGGAGGTAGAAGATGACGGCTAACCGGCCGACCGAGGCAGAGATTCAGGCCGCGATGTCGGCCAAGTGGTTCGAGTGCGACAGCTGGGGCGACGCGTGCACCGGATTCCTCTGACCGGCCGCGGAGGTGCTGCGGTCGCGGCACCCGGAGGTCCGGTTCGAGCGCGTCTGGGGGAGCGAGTTTCTGGAGCCGGAGACCGACGCAATGGAGGAGGCGGGGCAGGCTCTCGTGGATGTGGCGCACTGGCTTGGTTTCACCGAGGCCAGGATGGGCCCTTTGTTGTTCGGCCACTATCGCTACCTGGAGGCCCTGGAAGCGGAAGGGCCGAGTATCTTCGAACGGAGGACTTACTGATGTTACCGAGACTCGTGCAAGGAATGGGGTCCCGCGACGACGGGACCGTGTGCTGGATGAGCGCAAACGCCTGGGTTGCGGGCGAGGGCTGGACCGACGAGCCCTCGTGCGTCTGCCCGGTGATCCGCGGGCTGTGCATTCCGGCCAACGACTGGCTGGAGACCTACGCCGACCGTGAGCGGGTGATCGGACCCATTCTGTTCGTGCCGATGGGCACGGTGGGCGGCGCCGACTTGATGAGCCGCCGTGCGTTCGCGTGCGCCGACGTGGCGGTGCGGGAGTGGACACCGATGGCGCTGCGGGCGGCCGGGATGCACGAGCAGGCCGACAGGCTGGCGGCGCTTCCGGAGATCGTCGACGAAGCCACGGCCGAGGCCGCCGGGGCCGCCGCCAAGTCCGCCTGGGCCGCCGAGACCGCCAGGGCCGCCGCCAAGTCCGCCAGGGCCGCCGCCACGGCCGCCGAGGCCGCCAGGGCCGCCGCCACGGCCGCCGAGGCCGCCGCCAAGTCCGCCAGGGCCGCCAGGGCCGCCGAGGCCGCCAGGGCCGCCGCCACGGCCGCCGGGGCCGCCGCCACGGCCGCCACGGCCGCCGAGGCCGCCGGGGCCGCCGCCAAGTCCGCCTGGGCCGCCGCCACGGCCGCCGAGGCCGCCTGGGCCGCCGCCACGGCCGCCGAGGCCGCCTGGGCCGCCGGGTCCGCCGCCGAGCACCTGTTGGTGCCACTCATCCTGCGGCTGTGCGCGATGGGGCGCGAGGAGCTGCCCGTGGTGCGGCGGCTGGAGGATCTGGTGCAGCCGTGAACGCCAACGACCTCAAGGCCAAGCTCCGCGGGCTCTGCAGCCAGATCCTGGTTCAGGTCCGGCATTACCCGCACAACCATGACGCGCTGCGGGAACTGGCTGTGGCGATCATCGAACTTCTGGACGGGACCGAGGCTGAGTGATGGACAAGAAGCTAGCCAAGAGAGTCGTCCGCGCCTGCGTGCGGGCTCTGACCGATACCCAGGCCGCTAGGCTGATGACCCACGCGGCGAACGAGACGCCGATCATCCATGACGAGAGGATCTGGAGCACTTGGTTCGCGCTCGGCGCCGGTTGACCGGCTGGACTGGCGGGATCCGACCGTGTGTTGGATCATTACGGCAGTCCCTTGTTTCGGAATGACTGCTGCCTCGACGCCTTGAAGCGAATGGTCAATGTCGTAGAGCGCATCCAACTCGATGCCTACCAGAAGGCACACATGCCCCTCACGACCGACGAGATCCGCCGCATCTGGCTGGCCGAGGGCCGACGGCGCGGCTACGAGTTGGTGAACGCATGAGTTGGGAGGACAGGATCAAGCAGGCTGCAGCCATAGCTGCCATCGAGGCAACCACGCGTGAGCGTGGGCGCTGCTTGTGGGTCATCGACCATCTTGTCGAGCAGGCTGCAGATGCGGCGGACAGCAAGATCCTGCCCTCCGAGGGGGACTTGCACGTTCGCGAGATCAAGGTTAGGTTGATGCGTGCGATGGCCTACATGGTCAAGCAAGCCATCGTCGCAGGACTGGAACCGGCAAAGCATGGAACGCCCGGTCACGGTGTTAGGGAAGGCGCTGCTCACTCTGGTGAGGGAGCGAGCGGCGCCATTTTTCCTTTCCCTCACCGAACGGAGGAGTCATGAAGACCCTTCTTCTCGTGCTGGCTTTCGTGCTGGCGTCTCCGGCCAAGGCGCAGTTGGACACCGGGTTCGCGTTCGGGATCACTTCGACGCTCCTGGAGTGCAGCCACTCCGCCAACGGCTACCTGTGCACGTTCAACGACGGCCTCGTCCTGCTGATCGACGACGAGTTCACCAGCTACAGCGAATACCGGATCCCCGGGAGCTCACCGCAGGGACCGGTGGGCCAGGGCCCTCTCCCGACGCTGACCACTGCCTGGAAGGACAAGCTGGGGGTGACCCACACCGTGTCGACGCCCATCCCTAGCACGACTCCGGCCGGGCTGGCCAAAGCTACCCAGTTGCACAACTCGCTGGTGACCCTGCTGCAGGGACTCCACCCGCCAGCGCCTGTCCCGAACCCCTAGAGCTACGGAGCTGCGGGGTGCACCCCGCCGGGGCCGCAGGAGGGTGAGACCTGCGGCCCCACTTTTCACCAAGGATCCACCGATGAGCAAGTTCACCGACGACACCCTCATGCCTTGGGGCAAGCACCAAGGAGTGAAGATGAGCGACGTGCCGGCCAGCTACCTGCTGTGGCTCTACGAACAGCCATGGATCAAGGACTGGAAGGAACTGCACGCCTACCTCCGCGCGAACGAAGACCTGTTGCTCGCCGAGAAGCGGGATGACGCCGGCGGAGAGGAAGGCTTCACCAGCTTCCAGGACTACAAGGACTACCGGGGCTTCTGATGAATCAGGTCGCGATGTTCCGCCGATGGTGGCTCAACAATCATGAACGAAGCCTATGCACGCGGGAGCAAGCTGCGGCCGCCTACGTGCAGACATACCCTGGCCGCATGCTGCCCTTGCTGTTGGAGCTGCTCGATGGATGCAACCCTGATGACCCTGTTCACGGCCTACAAGCTGGCCAGGCAGACCTACGACGAAGCGAAGAGGAGAAGCGACGAGGCTGACAAGTATCGGCGCGCCTGCGAACGAACGCTGGTCGACTACATGCTCGAGATCGGCGTGACGAAGTTCGGCACCGATGACGACATGCAGCCGATCATCGTCAAGCAGCAGTCGATCCAGGTGAACAAGGAGAACTCCGAGCAGATCAGGCAGTGGCTGCTCGACACGGTCGGGGACGACTCCGACTACATGAAGACCGAACTCAGCAAGAGCGCGGTCCTGGAGCTCGTGAAGGATCGCTCCGAGAGCGGAGACGAGATCCCCGAGTTCCTTGGGTTCAAGGAATCGCCCGGACTGCGGGTGTTGGGCTGGCAGAAGTGAGCTGGCTCAGTTTTGTCGCCGGCCTTTGGGTCGGCTCCTGCGTCACGCTCATCTGGGCGTGCCACCAAGCGATGAAGCGAGAAAGGACGAACTACGATGGGTGAACTCCAAGTGTGGGCTCCGAGCCCCTTCGACGGCGATGACCTGCTCCCCGTGGCCCTGGGGGCCAGGAAGGTCGACGACACCGGCCGGCAGAACATCGAGCCCGGCGACCTGATCTTCCCGACCCTCAAGATGCTGCAGGGCAGCAGCGAGGAAGTGAAGCAGGGCGTCGATGGCGCCAAGGCTGGGCTCTTCTGGCTCACGGGGGTCAACGAGGTCTTCAAGCCCCCGATCCGCGTGCTGGCCTGCGCGCACACGAAGTCGCGGACCCTGTTTCCCAAGCCGGACCGTCCCGAGCACGCCGGGCTCCAGGAGTGCTTGTCGCGAGACGGTCGGTGGGGCAGCAGCTACGGCGACTGCGTCTCTTGCAGCCACAAGGACTGGGACAGCGTGAACTCCCGACCGCCCGCATGCAGTGAGAGTCACAACTTCACGGTTCTCACCCCCATGGGGCCGGCGATCATCCGATTCGCGCGCACGAGCATCAAGAGTGCGCGGAACTTCCTGACAGCTTGGCGGATGTCGCCCGACACGCTGTGGTCGCACCCCATCGTCATCACGACGAAGATCCGGACGGACATGGTCAACGGGCGCCCGAGCACGACCCACGTGATGGAAATGCGCTGGCTGATGCGCGAGAATGTCCCTCCCGACGTGCAGGCGGCTGCACGCACGATCTACGACCAGGTGATGACCGCGAATGTCGAAGGACGATTCGACAACCAGCAGCAGAATGGCGTCGACACCGACGACGTTCCCTACTAGCTCGCGGACAGAAGAACGGGCCGCCCCGCTACAGGCGGCCCGTCGGAGGGACTGCGATGAACAGCGCGTTCAGGGCTGTCAAGGAAGCTGTCCGGAAGAGTCCGGAGGCCATCCTTGCCGAGTTCGGCGTCAAAGGCAAGAAAGAAGGGAAGAAGCTCACCGCCGAGTGGAACACCGGCTTCCTCTGCCCCCTCTGCAACGACCAGAGTGGCAGTGCCAGCTTCTCTCAAGGGCTGCACCTGATCTGCCATCAGTGCGGAGCTGGATCGCAGGGACACAAGGGGCTCGATGTCTTCGACTGGGCTTCACGGTTTCTCGGCAAGTCCCCCTGGGACGTCTGCAAGCACATAGCTGATCGCCTCAACGTCTCGCTGCCGAAGGTCAAGCGGCCGGCTCAGGGAGTGAGGAGCATGCCGTCTCGAATGACGGCAGACGTCCTGAACGCAGCGCAGATCGATCTGTGGGAGGACTACCATGCCAAGTCTGCGCGCGAGGAACTGCAGCGCCGTGGTTTCGGCGATCAGCTGCAGCTCGTGCGCCTTGGCATCGGCTGGATCCGCGGATGGATAATCTTCACCACGCGCGACGCTGGCGGCCGGCTGCACGAGCGATATCGGGGCTGGAACCCGTTGGCCTCCAGGGGTAACGCCAAGTGGCAGTGGTTCGGCCACGCCAAGGGGACTGGCGGCGTCGGGTTCTGGCCGTCCACCCCTCCGGAGGGGGAGGGCCCGGTGCTGTTGTGCGAGGGCGAGGGGGACACGCTCACGGCGATCGTGCGACTGCGCCTCCCCTACCACTGCGTGACCTGGACGGCCGGGGCCAGCAGCTTCCCGGCTCCCAACGAGCTGCCTACGTGGCTTCGCAACCGCGAGGTCCACGTCGCCTACGACAACGACGTCTTCCAGGGTCCTGACTACGCAAGCTATGCGGTGGTCACGGCGCCTGGCAAGCTGCCAGACCACGCCAGACAGGCGATGCAGAACCGGTTGCGGATACTCCTCGGCCGCCTCTGCCCCACCCTTGCCTCCGCCGGCAACAAGGTCGTCCTCCGCAAGTGCCCGATCGACCCCCACAAGAACTTCGGGGGCGACCTGCGGGACTGGGCGGACGCCGGCGGCAGGGACTTCGAAGGCGAGTGGACTCCGTTCCCGTTCGAGAACCTGCCGGACTACACGCGGCCCGTCAAGGACGTGGTGTTCGTCGACGTCTTCGAGCAGTTCGATGACACCCCGGTTCGAACTGCCATGCAGGTCGAGACTGTCGGGCACAACACGCTCACGATCCCGCAGGTGATGCAGATGGATTGCGCGATGGGACAGCATGCCAGCTGCGCTGTATGCCCCGGAGCTCGCCGCTTCCCCGACGGAGTCGTCGACCTGGACCCCTACCAGTCCGAGCTCGCGCAAGCCCTGAGCTCGAAGAACCCCAAGGAGGTCATCAAGGAGCTCGTCATCAAGGCGCCGCGCAGCTGCCCTGGGCTCGACCTAGCGACGGTCCAAGGTCGTCGAGGCGCTCACTGGACGGCCTACGATGCGGACGATCCGACGCATGCGTCGCTGACCGTGTTCAGCTCGGACCAGCCCAGCCTGAGCGGCGAACTGGAAGTAGAGGGCAGCGTCTTCAACAACCGGCTCGGCAGCGGTGTCGTCCTGATGGCCAGCAAGGTCCGCTCCCAGGACACGGCCGTCGACATGAGCGAGTTCCACAACGACTTCCTGCAGGAGACTCCGGCCTTCACGAACGACATCGACACGCTGTGGGAATACTTCGAGACTCGATGGCGCGACCTGAGCGCCAACGTCACGAAGATCTACGGGCGGCGCGACGTGCAGATCGCTTTCGATCTGCTGCTGCACAGCACGTTACTCCTGCCGCTGAGCGGGAAGGCGCTGCGCGGATGGCTCGACATCTGCGTCCTCGGGGACACCAGGACCGGGAAGTCGGAGACGTTCCGGCGCTGCATGCAGCACGTTCGCATGGGCGTCGTGCAGGCTTCGACCGGGAACGTCTCCCGTGCGGGGATGATGATGGGAGCCAGCCGCGACGGGCTGCTCAAGCCGGGAGCGTTCCCGCGCAACGACGGCAAACTGATGCTGTTCGACGAAGCGCATCACATGTTCCGGCACCTACGGACGCCGGCAGACGGCCGGCCGATGGCGTGGATGCAGGACCCCAGGGACCAGGGCATCGCGCACGGCATGAAGATCTACGGTGACCGCTCGCTGCTCGCTCGAGTGCGGCTGGCCCTGATCTCGAACTGGATCGGCCGCAAGTCGAGCACGTTCATCTTCCCCTGCCAGCATCTCGCAGCCCTATACGAGACGCCGGAGTCGCTCGCTCGCCTGGATTTCGGCGTCGTCGTTCAGGGTCGGCCGACGGAAACGTCGCTGCCGGAGGCTGAGCACTTCTGGACGGCCCCTCGAGCCAGGGCGCTGGCCCAGCGGGCATGGTCCCAGGAGCCCCACCACGTGTTCATCGACGAACAGGCCGAGATCATGGCGAGGGAGCGGTGCGCGGCCTGGGCGACCGTCTACGACGACGACAAGGTCCCCCTGTTCACGGTCGAGGAGAAGTGGGTCAGTGTCCTCCGGGTTGCTGCAGCAGCCGCCAACGTGTCCTACAGCCACAAGGGGAAGGACTTGCTGAGCGTCCACGTTCGCCCTGTGCACGTCGAGTTCGCTTGCCAGTGGCTGGAGCACACCTGGGAGCTCTCCAGCTATGGCGCCTACTCTGCTTCGGCGAGGAAGTCGCAGAACGTAGTGAACCCAAAGATGGCGGAACGCACGGTCCTCTGCGACACGAACACCAGGTCGCCGGAAGCTGCGCAGGTGTTGATCGAGCAGCTTTCCGAGCCCTTCACCGTTCAGGAGCTGCAGACAATCCTGGGCCTGGAGCAGAACGTTGCGAACGGATGGCTTCGGAGGATGCAGAACTACCGCGTTTTCGAGCGGTCGCGTTGGGATGGGCGAACCACCTACTTGCCGACGGGGGGTGGCAAGGAGTTTCTGCGCGAGCTGCAGGACATCGCGCAGCAGCTGGACCAGGGAGAGTGGGATAGCTATTGGGGCGCACTGATGGCGAAGCAGGACATCGGCGGGCTCTTCCCGATGAACGGACGCCAGGAATCAGAAGCTACGCCGTTCTGATGAGCAACAAGCTGGAGATCTGCCTGCGCAAGGCTGGCCGTGAGCTCGCTGACTGGCAGATCGCGCGCTTCTTCAAGGTGCCCGAGGAGATGACGCAGACCCCATGCGACTTCTTCGGCTATACGGTCTACGGGCGCGCCATCCTGATCGAGGCGAAGCACGTCAACAGGCCGAGGCTGCCGATCGGCTGCAGCCCAGGAATCCAGCCCCACCAGTGGAATGAGCTCCTCAGCGCCAACAAGGCTGGAGCCCTGGCGCTCGTCGTGTGGGGTCGCGGCGGGCTATGCCGTGCCTTCACGATGGACATGGCCATCCGGTTGTCGGTCAAGTCGAAATCGATTGCCTGGGACGACCTGCCAGCCCACCTGGATCGAGAGATCCGACCTACGAAGTGCCTGGAGATGCTGGACCACTGGCTGCCGCTAGGGACGTAGGTCAGCAGCCACTCCGGCAGCCAGCGCCTTGCTCAGGGCCGTGGATGCCGGCGTCGTGGTGTGCACGATCGCCGCGCCTCTCAGCACCAGCGACATGGTCGCCGGGCTGTTGGCCGTGTTGGCGAAGATCGAGATGATCTCAGAGATGTTGACCATCTGCGGCAGCCCGCTGGTCTCCTCGATGACGACGATGAAGCTCACTTCTTCGCTCCGTTTCCGTTGTTGTTGCCCGGGATCAGCCTCCCGAGCTGCCGCCTGTAGACCCAACCCAGCCAGCACACGGCGACCAGCAATGCCAGCTTGGTTGTCCAGTCGAGAGCGTCGAACTCATGGACGTTCTCGGAGATGGTGTCCGGCGGAGGGATGAGCAGGTCAGGGCCTCGCTGCTGCGGGACCAACGACCCCACGTTCACGACCTCCGTCGGCTTGAGCTTGTAGCCGAACGATACCCCGACGAAGTCGGAGTCCCCGGCTCCGAACGGGATCTCCGCGAAGTCGAAGCCAACGCCACCGTCTCCGGCGAACGTCCGCCCGTAGTGCAGCTCGACGTTATCCGGGATCGGGGAGCAGCTAGCCAGCAGGAGGAGCAGGAGGCTTCTTGCCAAACAGCTTGGGCGCATGCTTGATCCCGAAGTAGCCCAGCACGAGGGCTACGGCTCCGTCGGCAACGTCGCCGAGGACCCCGCGCACCCCGCCGCCACCGTAGGCCGAACGCATGGCGTCAATGATGACCTGCTTGGTGTCCGACGGCAGGTCTGAGTTGTTCACGACGTCGATGGCCTTCTCCAACGAGAAGGAATCGAACATGCCGCAGCTCGTGAGCAGCATCAGGAGAGCGATCAGCAGCAACTTCTTCATCAGTTCCTCTCGACGATTCTGCGCGCCAGTTCGTAGGAGCGCTTGTTGGCTTCTTCTTGGCTCATGCGCCCCTCGCGGGCGGCCTTGCGGAGATCGGACAGCTGGCGAACAGCCGTGTCCACCCGTCTCTTCAAGGACTTCTCGCGCACCGAGAGTTCGTCCTCGCGTTGCGTGATGTCAGTGCGCATCCCGTAGAGCTCGTCGACGTAGCGGCTCTGGCCGTGGACCTGCTGGCTGTAGAACCGGCGGAACATCGAGATCCCCGTCGGGGAGAAGGCTGGGTGGTCCTTCGCTCCAGTGACCTCGTCGAGGGTTCGGAGGACTGCCGTGCTCGTGCCCGCTGTGTAGCCGCCGAGCAGGTGCTCGATCTCGATGGGCGTCAGCACGCCGTTCATCACCCTGCTCATCAGCTTGGCCGACTCCGACGTCATGAACGTCGCCTGTTCCTGCGGCTTCTGGCTGCGGAGGATCCAGTCAGGCGTGAGGTCGCGGCCGGTGAAGAAGCTGTAGTTCGTCCATACTTCGTAGAGCGGCTTCGCAAAAGCCGGCATCACGTCGAAGTAGGGGCCCATGACTGACGACGCGATTTCCCTCAACCCGGCGGGGTCGTTGCCCACCATGCGATCGAGCATCATCTCCGGAAGCGACCCGAAGATCGTTCCGGCTTCGAACGGCTTGGGGATCGAGATGATCTGCCCCCCGATCTTCATGTTGAAGTAGTAGACCTTCCGCCAGTCGGGCAGGTCCTGATACCACTCTTCGTCTTTGTTCATCGCCCACAGGAAGACCGCTGGAACGGTGATGTTCGCCATTCCATTCAGCCAGGCTGCACGCTGCACGCGAGCCTTGTTGGCTTCACCCTTGGTGTCCACGCCGCCTTGCAGCAGCTGGCCGAACAGCTTGCGTTGCCCCTGCAGGCCGGCGTTGAAGTAGGGGATGATCTGGTTGAGGATGCGGCCGTAGACGCCGGCCCGCGCGAAGTTGACGGTGATCTCGCGGCCGGCTTCGAGCGCGAGCATCCTGGCTTCCGTCTCGCTCGACCCCCTGGCTCGAGCCTGATCGTAAGCCTCCTTGAAGGCGTCCATGCGCAGGTAGCTCTCCGGCGTTGCCAGGAACCTCTGCGCCTTGTCGGTCCACTCCTTGAGGCCATGCATGATGCCTGGATGCTGCCCTGCGAGCTGGCGAGCACGCCCCTCGTTCAGGAACGACGCCGTCTTAACTCCCAGCTCCTCGTAGAGATCCCGGATCGCGCCACCCTCGTGGTAGAGCTTCGCTCCTCGCCACAACCTGGCGAACCCGCCGAACGGTCGGAAGCGACCTTGCGGGTCGAACATCGGCTGGCTCATCGCGTCGCGCACCAGGTTCGCCACGGTGAACGCCGGCTGGATGCCGGTCGCGAAGAAGCGGATGACGTCACGCGGAGCCTGCAGCCACTTCATCACCGGCTGCATCGACTCCGGCAACTGCGGCATCTTGTCGATGCCCATGAGCGCCTCGTAGACCTTGGTATCGACCTCCATCCAGACGACCTTGCCGTTCTGGCGGCGCAACGCAGCTGCTGCGGCTCCCTGGCTGGTCAGGCCATTGATCTCCCTCTCCGTCAGCCGTGGCGTGTAGGCGATCATGGCCTTCTGGTCGGTCGGCATCGTCTTTTGCGTGAACAGCGTGATGGTCTGCGGGTTCAGCGCGTCAGCAGCCTGCAGCGCTTCGAGCATCGGATCGAGCTCTGCATCGCCCAGCTTCTCCTGCAGCAGCTCCAGGACGCGCTTGACGCTGTGCTCGTGCGGGACGTTCTTCGGCTGGACCATCGTCGCCAGGCCGCCGACCTCGTGCCCTGCAGCCATCTTGTAGAGAGCCGTCATGACCTGATGCTGGTGAGCCTTCGCGATCAGGGACCGGGCAGTGTCCTGCAACGCCCGCAGCGGGTCCTGGATCTCGAACTGGCTGCCCTTGGCTCGGTGAAGCCCAGTTCCTCGCTCCGCGATCCCTCGGCCTCGACCGTGCGCTGCAGGCCCCTCCATGACCCTGAACATCGGGACGTAGACGACGTAGGCGTCCTTGATCCGCGACGCGGTGTCCACGTCGATCGCCCCGGACTGCTGCACGTAGTCGACGAGTGCGTCGGTCCACTTCTTGAGCGCGCGAGCTGCCGTGCGGATCTTCGGGGTGTTGGTCTGCCGGATCGTCTCGATGTAGTCGCTCGGTGGAAGCATCGCCTTCCGACCGCGCTTCATGCGCTGCATATTGATGACCGCCGTGACGTGATCCAGGAAGTCCGCGGTCTCTTCCGGCGTGAAGTCCTTGAGCACTTCGGCCATCCCGGGGATCTTCCCTCCGGAGGGAAGGCGGATGCCGTTGAGGATGTAGTGCTCGGCGGTCTTGGACGCAGTCATGCGCAGCGCGTCGTATAGGCGCGCTGGGTCGCTGGTGATGTCGACGTCCTCTGGCTTGCGGCCTACGGCTTCGAGCCACTTGTCCTGGCTCTTCTTCATCTCGGCCATGTCGTCGAGCCACGCCTTGTCCAGAACGGTCTTCAAGCGCTCGACGACGCCCGGCTTGTGCCGTTGCTCTTCCGCTGTCGGTTGGTCGGTCTGGTGCACGCGCTCCATGCGCACGCGACCCCTGGCTCCCTGCGCGTTGTAGCTCGCGATCAACTGCTGGATGCGTAGATACTGCGGACGCAGCGCCGCGTTCTCAGCGGCGGCCAGGAACCGGGTGTGCCACTGCGAGAGCGATGGATACTTCGCCGCCAGGTGAGGATCGCCGAGCAGGTTCCGGGCGTGCCACTCAGCCCAGCTCTCCGCCCACTTCATGCGCAGCGGCATCTTCGCCGGGCCTGATCCGTAGCGCTGCAACATCGCGTCCATCTCGTCGATGATCCGCGAGTCCTGCCGGACCGCCTCGCGGGCTTGTTGCAGGCCAGCACGCAAGTAGCCATGACCGCTCTCTCCGATCATGTGGCGGTGCATCGCGTGCGACCACTCGTGTGCCGCGACCACGATGTCTCGACCCTCCTTGGTGCGGATCAGATTCTCGTGGAACTTGAAGTGCCCGAGCTCCTTACCCTTGATGAAGCCTCCCCGGATCTTCGTGCGGACCCGATCAGGGTCGCTGCCTCCGATCCGCTTGGCGGTGAACGGGATGCGCAGACCCTTGCCACCGTGCTGTCCTTCCATCGCGAGGAAGATGTCGCTCTGGCGCACACCCGGCTCTCCGGCCGGACGTGTGCCGGCCACTTCGCGATAGGGCGGCCAATCCCCCGACTCCGGCATGCCCTTCCGGACGCCCACGTCCTCGGAAGGACGAACTTCGAGGGCCTCCCCCCTCAACTCCCGGGGCTCCAGTCCAGCCTTCTCCCACGCCCGCCTGGCAGCAGGCTGCAGGTCCTGCGCTGTCGCGCCGCCATCGGGGAACTTGGCGGCCATCCTCTTCATGACCTCCGAGAACAGGCCCTTGCCCTGGTGCTCCGGGACGATGTCGGCGCTGAACGAGACGAACTGCTTGCCCTTCGGAGTATAGAAGCCGCGGCCGATCACGGCGCCCTTCTGGTCCCTGATGGTCCATTCGTGCGTCCAGGGCTGGTCGGTGGCCTCGGATTGCCGGAACTCCAGGCTGGCCTCCCCAGCCTTCCCGATGGCTTCGACCTCGCCTGCCTCCCTCCTGGACTGCTCTTCGATGGTCCTGATCTTCCTGGTCGCCTCCATGCGCTCGGCTGAACCACGCTGCGGGTCGCGGGCGATCATCCCGAGGGATTCGATCTCCTCGGTTGTTTCACGTGGGGTCTCTCTGGCGACAGCCTCTGCGGTGTCTTCGGCCGCAAGGATCCTGTCGACCTCCCCCTGTGGGCTGCGGCTACTGAGCTCCTGGACGTCCAGGGATGCCTCGAACTCGGTCAGCTCCTTCCTGGCCGCCTCCCGGCCCGCAGGCGTCCTGGCCCTCCTGTAGACCTTGGATAGGAAGTCCAGCTCGCTCAGCTGCTCAGGGGTCATCCCGGTCTTCGAGATCGCCTCTGGGTCAGCCTCGCCCCGGACGGCCCGCTCCGCGAACTCCTGCCTGGCCATGCTCCGGCGGACCTGCTGGGACGCGGCGTCGGCGATCAGCTGGTTTTCGCTGCTCAGAAACGGCCGGCCGCCGGTTGCCGCCTTGAAGAGCATGAAGCCGACCGCGTTCTTGGCGTAGGTCTCCCAGGTCTCCTCGTTCGGGTTCTGGATGAAGCCCCAGGCGCTGGGCAGTAGGTCAGGAGCATGCGCCTCCAGGGCGCCGAAGCCGACGCCCTCCATCGCTCCACCGACAAGCTGGGCGACACGGCGCGGCATCTTCGCTCGGTGCTCGGCGAACCACTCGGTGCGCTTACCCATCGCTCCAAGGGCCATCAGCACCGGAGCCATCGTCATGCCGTGCACGAACGATGCTCCGTAGCCATCGATGCGGCCGTAGGCCATCGTCTCAGCGACACCGTTGCCCACCGCGGCGCCCATGGCTCCGCTGATCGTCCGGATGACTTTCCGGCCGCGCTCGGACATCCCGACTGCGCCGGTCAGCCGAAGCGTGGCGAGGTTGGTCATCCCTCGCTCGACCAGCTCGCCGAAAGTCTTCTGGCCGACCTTCATCGCTGCTCCTGCAGGAGCGCCGAAGCCGAACCCCATGCCGATGATCCGCGAGCCGCCTAGGATGATCGTGTCGATGCCGTCGCGCTGAGCGACTTCCCACTCGCGTGCCGCGCGGAACTCGGCGACCTTCTGCTCGATGTTGTCTCCGGTGATCGCGGCTCCCATCATGACGAGGGTGTCCATGAACGCCGGCGCTCGACCGCCGTTGTCGTAGAGCTTGCCGTCCGGTCCCTGCACGTAGTTGTAGGGGAACGAAGGACCGACGTCCGGACCGCCGAGAGCGAGGATGCCAGCACGCCCTAACTCGTAGACCCCATGGATGGTGTTCGTCCCGAAGTCCATCACGCCTTCGGCGGCTTCTGCTACCGCCATCCAGACCGTCCCTACTGCTCCGAGTTCCGCGCGCTGTTCTCCCTCACGTAGGAAGCCTGCGGTCCCCTGTCCAGACTCGCGGTTGATCCACTGGCCGATGTGCTTCGTGCGAGGGTCAGTGAAGAAGTCGAACGACGGGTCGATCGCCTTGCCTTGCGCCTGGATCTTCGCAGCGATGCCCCGCATGTTCGCCAGCACGTTCGGATCGACGGTGACGGGCTGGCTCTGCTGCGCTTGCTCCAACCACTGCTGCTCGTTCGCGGCTCGTTTGATCTGCACCGCGGCGTTTTGCGTCTTGTATTGCTCGATGACCCCTTGCCAGAACTGACTCAACTCGCTCCAGCCGCTTTGCTCGTTCAAGAAGATCTGCTGGTTCATCTGGCGCGTGGACTGCTCCATGCGCCACACCTGATCGGTGATGAACGTGTCGTCGAACTGCGGGGGGCCGAGGGGGTTCGGCTCCGAGATGACGTTCTGTCCCTGCATCCCTTGCAGGATGCGGCCCATCACAAGCCGCTCTTCGTCCATGCCGACTTCGAGCGGGTCGGGCACGGCCCCCGGCACCTCGAAGTCGCTCACCGCCTACCGAACCTCTCGCGCCAGTCCGGAGTGTCCACCGGAGGATGTCCTTCCCTGCTCTGCGCCGGCGACGCCCCGGCCGCACGCCTCCGCTCGATCTCTCCGACGGCTCCCTGCGTCGCCTGCCCGCCGGCCCCCGGCTCGGCGAAGTCCTCAGCGAACCTGCGACCCAGGCCTCCGCCGAAGAGTTGGCCGGTGACCGTCTGGTCGTCGGCTGCCTGCTGTTCCTCCGGAGAAGGGGGTGGGGGTTCGGTCGAAGGAACGAGGTCCTGCTGGCCCGTTGGGCCGGCAGGGGCGTTCCCCATGCCCATGAGGATCGCGGTGGCTGCGAGGGAGTTCACGAGCCGCATCTTCTGCTGCGAGTTCGTGATGAACTTCGATGCCATCTGGCCGAACAGCGGGTTGCTGCGCAGGAACGAGTTGATCTCATCGCGCTTGCTGTAGAACTGCTGGAACGGAACCGAAGTCTCGTCGACTTCGAGATGCTGCATGCTGCCCTTGCTGCGCACGACGGACTTGAGGGCCTCGCGCGCCACCTGCGCACGAAGGAACTGCTGCACCCGAGGCGTCATCTCCTGCGCCTCGATGGCGCTCTTGAGTTCTGGGTCAGCGCTGGGGTCGTTGAGGATGGCGTCATGCATCTCACGCCAGTCCTCCTGATCTCCGCCGCTCTTGATGATCCTGTCGTAGCGCTTCTGGAAGCCGTTGGCGTGGCTCGCCAGCGACTTGGCGATCTCCTGGTATGCCTTCTCGTCGCCGGCGGCGAGCTGCTTCTGTGCCGTCAAGCCAACCTGGTCGCGGTAGGCCTCGGCCTTCACTCGCTCGGTGATAGCCTTGTGAGCCTCCAGTTCCTGCCTGGCCGCCGTCTGCTGCCGCCTCTCCGCGTTAGGCCTCCATCGACCGCTGCCGGGATCCTGCTCCATCGGCTGCGCTCCCTGCAGGCGCAGACGGTTCTGAGCTTCGGTCTCCAGCGGGCCGACCTGCGGCTGGTCGGCGCCACGCTGCATCTCCTGGTCGAGCCTCGCCAGGCGGTCGCCGCCTGGTGTGCGATCGCCACCGCCGCCTGGCGTGTTCGGCTCGAACCCGGCCTCCGCCGCCCGGAGCTCGGTCTCCGAGCGGCGCTGTTCCATCTGTTCGCCGAACTGCTCATGCTCCTGGACGATCCCGCCGACCATCCCCGCGCGCTGGTCGGCTTGCTGGGCGCCAGCGCGATGCTGCGCCAGCACCTGGCTCCTTGCGTCCTGAACTGCAGCGTGGCCGGACGATGCGGCTCGCATCATCAGCTCGCTCTGCCTTGCTTTGTCTCCTCGTGCCATCAGAACCATCCAGTGCTTCCAGCACTGCCTCCGGCCATGGTCGCCCCAGCGCCGATCGCCGCAACGTTGCCGGTGAAGATGCCGGCAACAGTCAGCCCGACCCCTGACAGGAACTGGCCGCGAGCCTGCCTGCGGGCCAGACGCTCAGCCCGGCTTTGCAGCTCCTGGGCGATCTCAAGCTGCTCTCTCTGGATGTAGTAGGAGAAGTCCGTCGCTTCGTAGGCCTGGTTCGGGTCGGTGTAGAGCGCAGCCAGGTCCTGATAGTAGCCGCTCGTCAGCGATGCCAGCGAGCCGGCACCGCGCGACTGAACCTGCCCGAGCCCGGTCTGCAGCGCCGCGATGCCCTTGCTGCGCTGCTGCTCGTTCTGCTGGCGGGAAATCGCCTGCCCGATGTAGTTCATCTTGGCCGCAGCCTCGCCCATGGTGAGCGATCCGCCGCTGGCGTCGGCCAGCTGCTGCGGGTCCATCAGGAAGTTGCCCTGAGCGTCGACGATGCGGCCCTGCCCGATCGGCAGGCCGTAGCGCTGAGCCAGGTTCCGGGCCAGCTGATCGAGGGAGCTCGACCCCATGGGCATGTCGCCCTGCAGCTCGTTCGTGCCACCGGCCTGCGCCTGGGCGAACTGCTGCTGCCTCGGGTCGAACCCGATACCGCTCAGACCTTGCACCGAGCCGTAGAGCGCGTTCAGCGACGACATCTGCTGCTGCAGGCCCGTCGGAGGGAGGCCTTGTTGCTGCTGTTGGCTGGCAGTCGCGACCTGCCCTTGCCCGGTCATCGGTGGGAGTGTGGAGCTGCTCATGGCGATTCCAGTGCGGCGATTCTAGCATCCAGGGCTGCAATCTCCTCGTTCAAGGCCGTCAGGTCAGCGCAGAGGGCGGCCAGCAGACGGGAGAGGTAGTTCTCGATCGCCTGCTCGTTGATCTGGCTGCCGCTCGCCCCCTGCTCGGCGATCGGCTGCGGGGTGGACTCGTAGCGGAAGGGCTCGACGTCGCAGGTCGTGATTTCAGCCATCAGATCATCTCCCACTCCATGACCAGGTCTGCCGCAAAAGCCACCTTGCCGGGGCCGTCGGCGACGATGTGGTAGGTGTCGCCGGCCTGGAACAGCGCATCGGCAGACCACCGCTTCGAGGTCTTGGTCAGCGTGGTCGTCACCCCGAAGGTCGCGGTCGCGGTGTCCGATCCGGACTCGTTCTTGCGGATCCGGAGCGTCCAGTCTCCGGGGTTCGTGTCGCCCGCGGTCAGCGAGCAGATGAAGAGCCTGCCCAGCTTCGCGGCCCTCGGCAGCCCCGGGTTCACCGCTCCTGCTGCGCCCATCACGTTGCCTCCCAGGCTGAAAACGACCGAGGTCGCCGGGTTGGCTCCACTGAGGACCCAGAAGGCTACCTGGACCGTCTTCGGCTTGTAGAGCTCGATCACGTCAGTCGCTCCACCCGCCCGAAGGCGTTGACCACACTGCCCGTGGTCGCGTAGGCGGTGACGGTGTCAGTCGCCGCGCCACCGAGCACGGCGCCATCGACCGCCATGACCGTCTCGTTGGCCGGGACGATCACGTCGATCTCGTTGCCCACCCCGGTCGTCCCGAACTCGATCGTTACGGTGACGGCGGCGCTGCCCGTGTTGGCCAGCCAGATGTAGATGCGATCGATGGATCCAGCCGTCGTGGTGGCCGTGTGGATCGTGGTGCCGGTCGATGCGGTGGCGGTGATCTGGATTGGACGGCCGCGAGTGCTGCCGCTTAGGGCGATGGTTTCCACTACGTCTCCTGGATTGGAGTCACGGATCCATAGCGCACCATCCTCATCGACGTGCATGAGGCCGTAGCTGCCGGGGCTCTCCTGGCTGGATCCGAGTGGATCGGTGCACTTCACGATCGCCGGGACGCCGAGAACACCGGTCAGGATCGTGTCGAGAGTGGAGACGATATCCAGTATCTTGCTGATGTCATTTCCGCTCCTGACCAGGCCGCTAGTTCTGAGGTAACCAAACTCGTCCGTGATGGGTGGGATGTAGTCACCATTACCAGCCAGCACGTTGACGAGGCTTGGGTTGTCGTGCCGGACAGCCAGCGCCATCACCCCGGTGGATCCGCTGTTGTGGACAGAGTCCTCCGACTTGCCGAGCTGGGTGTTTCCTGTCCCTGGGACCACTCCAGCCGTGATGGACGACACAGTGACAGTCCCGGCGACCGGAACTGAGAGGTTCGTGATGAGGATCGGAACGGGGTTGAGGAAGGCAACATCAGCGTCGCCGACCTGGATGTTGGAGTTGCAGTTGAGGTTGTCGTGGGTTGCCTGTGCGGCCGTGACGGTTCCGCCCACGACCCATGGAGACGTGCCCTGGTCTACCGTGATCGGATCGTTCTCGATCGACACCGGCAGCACGCCCGGCGTGCTGGCCGCGACCGCCACACCAGCGACCGCGGTAACGTCGACGCTTCCGCCGCCGCCGCCGCCAGTGCTGCTGACCAGCAGCCGCCCATTCACGACCCTGGCCAGCTCAGCCATGTCGTCCCGATCAGCGATCCTGACTTTTCCTCCGCCAGCCATTACTTGCTCGATCTCGGCGTCGTCGCCAAAAGGTGGTTGATGATCCGAACCGGTTCCTCCGGAGCGAAGTTTCGCATCCGGATCCCCTGGTAGAAGTGCACCAGTCTGCCGACCGGCTTCACCTGCCGGCCCTTCTCGTAGTCCATGCGGAAGATCCGGCCGTCGCCCGTCGACCCAGTCACCGGGTCGACAACGGTGTCGGCCTCTGGGTCCTCCGAAGCGAAGTCGGGCAGCAGATCGATGCGGACCTTGCTCGCGAAGTCCTCGATCTCATGCACGACGATCTGGCGCCAGTCGCGCTTCGAGAAGTCGTCCGACCCGTAGTTCTGCGGCTTGAACAGCAGATCCATCTCGATCGCGCCGAGCATGTATTCGAACTCGATGCCGCCGCTGGCGTCGAACGGGGTGTCTGGCCCCCATTGCGGCGTCACGAAGAGTCGCGTGTTCGTTGCCGCGTAGACGGTTCGCACCGTCCACGGGTCGTCGTAGGCCGCATCCTTACGCCTCGTGTAGACGCAGCTGCCGCCAAGACCGACGTTCCCACCAGCCAGAGAACCGCTGAGGCCAGCAACACCCGAGAGGTTGGCGAGTCCTGGAATGCCGCCGGCGATGAAAGAAGCACTATCGTCGTCCAGGAAGCTAGCCCCGCTCTCCGACTCGACGCCCGCATTCGATACGTCTCCTCTGACTGTTCCGGTGGCGTTCGGGAATCCGACTCCGTCGGTATCCCCCACGTCGTAGATCCAGACGAACCCGTTGGTGTCGCCGAGATAGACACGCTCGTTCCCTTCGCTGTCCTTGCCGACGACCATCGACAGGAACTCCTGGCAGAACTTGAGCAGGGTGATGTTCCTGAGCTTCACGTCCCACACGATCATGAGGTTGCAGCCCCTGTTCGTGTTGACCGTCGGCACCAGAAGCAGATACTGCTCCCTCGAAGGGTAGAAGACACCGACTGCCTCGATCACACGCCCGTTGCGGTCCCTGCGGATGTAGTTCGGGTTCTCCGGATCGACGAAGATGTCATTCATCGCCTGGCTCTCCGGCACGTGTTGAACAGTGCGCCCGTCGTAGATCGCGAGTCCGCGGTCTGCGAGCCAGACGCTTCCCGACTCGACCTGAGCGAACGTCCTCGGACCGATGCAGCCGATGTCAGAGCTGATCCTCGACGGCACAATGACTTCCTGCCCTGGGTTCACACGGAAGCGCAGCACGTAGCTCTTGCGCCTCTTGCAGACCACCAGGCTATCGAAGTTGCTCACCGCCCCCATGAGGCGGTCGCCATCTCCAGGTTCGACGTCGAGGAAGTTCGCAGCCGGCCAGCACTCCGGCTCCAGCGGCTCCGAATACCAGATGCGATTCGGGTGCCCGCAGATGATGTAGTCGAGCCCCGTGTCGGTCTCTCCCTCATACTCCTCGGTGAGCTTGAGTCTGGCGATCCCCGGCGAGTTCCCTTCCTCCGGAGGAAGGATGCGCAAGATTTCGTAGGAGCGGCAGTCGGCCCCGACCTGGATCTTCTTGCCTTCCAGGCATCGGCTCCACAGCACGTTCCCGTCGCCGGTGACGATGTCGCTACCGTTGACCACGCTGACGGTTCCTTCCGGCGCGAGGTTTGGAATGTCGCCCAGCATGAACAGGCGATTGCGGAAGTCGACGACCACCGGGGCGCATGGCGGCGGAGCGTTGAAGATCGACAGGCCGTCGTTGATGAAGTCCAGTGCGTCGTCGGACAGGTCGTCGACGAACGTGCCCGTCTCGTCGGGATCGAAGCAGCCGACCTTCGCCATGACCGGGAAGTCCCCCGCCTCGATGGTGCGGTAGAGGCAGATCTCGCAGATCTGCGCATCAGCCGGGATTCGGACCCCAGCGAAGCTGAACGTCACGCTCGCTGCCGGAGCTTGCCCTGTCGTATCGACGACGATGTCTTCCAGGTTCGGGTCGCTCTCCTTACCGGTGCAGCAGTTGCGGAACGTGTAGCGGTATCGGTATGTGCCCAGATCCAGTCCGCCATCCGGAGACGATGCAGCATCGTTGGCCTGGGTCGTCGGAACTTCCCCTTCGAACGGAGTCGGGACGCCAGCATCCTCCACTTCGCCAGCAGTGCCTTCCGCGGCCGGATTGAACTTCTGCGGGATCGTCGAGCCATTGGTGATGATGAGTAGTGGCGGGTCTCCAAGCCCCGCACTGGTTGCCGCGCACCCCTCCGCGTCGAACGACCCCAGGTCGAACACCGGGCCGAGAGGCAGGACCTCGGTGTTGGGGACGTCCAGAACGAACGCCAGATTGATCCGCCCAGGGACGTCGTCCGTCCCGCCGAGCCACGACGCTCCACCGAACCGGCATGTCAGCTTCCGCCTGCCCGCCAGGTTCAGCGGGTTGTTGCTGAGGATCTCGGAGTCCACTCCCTTGAGCGCCACCACGGCATCGGGCGTGGACGACACGTCCGGAGTGATGATCGCGTTGAACGCCGATCCGTCTACCGGGTCGCCAAGGATCGCGTTGATGTTGACGTTCTCCGACGTGTCGTTCGCGTCCGTCACGTGCAGCAGGGCACCTTGCACCCTGGCGGAGATGACCCTGCTGCCAGGAAAGTCTTCGAACCAAATCGGATCGAACAGGCTGGACCCCTTATTGAATGCGTCCGGTGGCGGCGGCGCCGGCTGGATGCCGTTCGTTGTGACGCCGGCTGCCAGCAGTGGAACGGGGCCGCTGTCGAAGAACGCGGTGTGGCGATTGAATCCGCGATGAGTGATCTCCCACCAGCCCCACGGAATGTCCTGGTTGGATCCAGTCTCGGACTGGAACTGCAAGTCGTATACGGCCCCGTCTTCGAGGAGAGTCGAAAGGTCTGGCGATCTGGTGTAGACGACAACCGGGTTCGTGGTCTGCGCGTTGTATTGCTGGGTGAAGATCACGGTCTCTGCCGATCCATCGATCGTTCGCTTCACGACTCGAACGCTGTAGTTCGCCTTCGCCGCTCCACCGCTGGGATGCTGGCGAGTGACGAACCGCAGCTCGAAGCTGCCATCCCACTCATCGGCGTGGAAGAAGAAGAGCGCGTTCCTGGACGGGCCGAAGGATGTGCCGATGGCTCCCGGGTTGGTCAGCGAGTTCGTCGCCGACAGGTATACCCTGGTGTTGTTCACTGTCGTCGGCGCCTGGACAACAGCGAACCCGCAAGCTGTGATGATCGGTCTCCTGTCCGGGTCGGCGTTTCCGGTCGCCGCCCACGTGTTCCCGTCGGTCCGCTCGATCCCGAGCGAGTAGGCCAGGTGTTCATTGAGGTCGTCGGTCGCAGCAACGATGTCGAAATCGTTGAAGAAGTCCGCGCTGTCCGGAGCGAACCTGTCGAACTCATAGAACAGCAGTTGTTCTCCGGAGGTAGCAAGGAGCCCGAACTTCTGCACGTCCGGCTGGTTTCCTTGCGAAGTCGCGTAGTCGTAGAACGCTCCTTCGGCAGTCGGTGCTTCGATGTCCCATACGGCGGACACCGTGCCGCCAGTGTAGGTGATCGATCCGTCAGCAAACGCAGCCGACTGGATCGTCGCTCTGTCAGTCGAACTCTCGGAGGATGGCGCGACCCTCAGCCGGATTGGCACGTCGACCAGAGCGGTTCCAGTGTGCTCCTGCCTCACCGACGCCCAGAACACCACCTTGCGGACCTGGCTGTAGGCTGCAGGGCAGACGTAGAGCCGGTGGGCTTCCCCGTAGGTGGCGATGCCGCCGAGAGTGGAGGCAAAGGGCACGAGATTCGTCCACGGGCAGTTGGCTAACACGTCTGGGTCAGTGCCGTGCTGGAACCCGCTCCCGTAGCGAATCGCCATCAGAGGCCCCCCGCCGTGACCGACTCGATCTCCGGGTCGTCGTCTCCGGCGACGGCGATCCCGATGGCCGTGTTCTGCCCCAGGTTGTTCGCCTGCAGCTCGCTCAGGGTCGCCGACACCGTCACCTGAGCCCCTCCGGAGGGGATGACGCGCATGGTCGCGGCGCGGGTGAGCGCGTTGAACTGGAGCCGGAGGAACCCCTCGGCCAACGCGGCTCCGCCGAGGGCTTCGCTGGCCAGTGACGTGCTGACGCCGGCCTGCACGATCAGCAGTTCGGCGACGTAGCTCGATCCGTCGATGGTGACGCGGGCCAGCAGGTAGGTCGATCCGGTTCGCTTGATGGCGATGGCTGCCTGCTGCCGGCTGCCGGCCGCCACGAGGTTGTAGGCGATCTCCGTGAAGTAGCTGGTCAGCGCCGATTCCTTGAACCACTGCATCAGGCGGGACTCGGCGACGTCGTCGGCCGTAGCGGCGACGTCTGTGAGGACGAGGGACCCGAGGAAGGTCGTGTAGTCGCCGGCGTTCTGCCATCGAGTCGTGTCGAGCCCCTCCGTGAAGCCGTCGTTAGGGAGCGAGTCACTCCCGAGGAACGTCGGGATCTCGAATGGCGTCCGAACGAAGATCCCGGCGCTGTCGGCCACGACCAGATACTCGACTCCGCAATCGCTGGTGTAGCGGAACAGCCCGCAGACCGGCCCATCGAAGCGTTCGTCCAGTCCGCGGATCAGCCCCTTCCGCTTCTCCAGGATGTCCGCCTCGTTGATAACCGCGTTGAAGCTGCCGTCCTCCAGGAAGCCTTGCCCTGGATCGAGGCGACCGCCGCGGGTGTTCAAGCCTCCCCATGGTTGGCCCTGCGGTCTCAATGGCATTTCATTCCAGCGACTCACCTAAACCTCCCGTTGATTATTGAGCGGATATATCGGCGCAATCAGGTTGGCATGCATCAGAACGCCAGCAGCGATCCCAGGCTCGCCGCCCTCGTGAGTGGAATCTGATCGGAGATGTTGCCGCGGAACACGTCAGCGATGCTGCGCATGACGTCCTGGTTGGTGATGTTCCTGTTGTTCTTGCGTCGAAGGTCCTTGAGCTTGCTCTGGTAGATGCCGGCCATGTTCGCGGCGTTCTGCGAGTCGGTGTCCAGCATCAGAGCATGAGCCGCAGCGCCGTAGATCAGGACGTCGATGTCTTCCTGCGGAACGAACGGGATCTCGACGTCCGCCTCGTAGGGGAACAGCTGCCGAGCATAGTAGGACACAATCATGAAGGGATCGTCCGACTGCTGCTGCTCCGTCAACTGCTGAATCACCGGCTTGGGGTAGATCTGGACCTGCATCTGGTTGTTGGGTCCAGGATCGGTTCGAAGGAAGACCTTCGGTCTGCCTCCTGACTGGGTCACCCCCTGCAAGAGTCGGTAGAAGTCCACCGGCTCCATCTCGGTCAGCGGGCGGTCGTTCCAGTTGCCGGGTCGGATGTATTCCAGCTCTCCAAGGTTCGCCGGCATCTCGTAGGTGTCGACCCCGTCGCTCAGGTAGATCCGCTCCTCACGGCGCAGCCACTGCCAGTAGCCTTCCTTGCGGATCAGGTCAGCCTCGGCTTCGAGAACGAAGTTCAGGTAGGTCTCGACCTTCGTCGCCGCCCCCGTGGTCGCGTTGTATTTCGCGTCGCCGTCCTTCTCGACGAGCGTGATGACCCGGTTGACCACGCGCTGGTATGTCCACTCCGTCCCTGGAGCGATGCGCACCGGGCGCCTGATCTCCCGGAACGTCTCGACCTGGAAGATGCCGCACCGCAGCAGGGACAGCCCTGCAAGGCCGTAGGGGCTCACGCCGGCCGGCTGGTCCACGAGCTGCCCCGAGAGGAACTCGAATCCTGGGAAGCCGACCTCGCCCCACAGGGGGTCCTTCTTGTCGGTGTAGGTGAGCTTGGGCTGGTTCAGGCTCCGGTCGTTGAGGTAGACCTCGAGGATGACCTCGTTGTCGGTCCGGCGTATGCGTAGGCGCATGTCCTGCCAGAAGCCCTTGTAGGGCAGCACGTCGCCTTCGGAGTAGGAGCTGGAGTCGAACAAGGGGTCCAGGTTCAAGTCGTCGTGGTCCAGCGTGACCGACGTCAGGACCACCATCTGGTCGACCTCGGTCGAGCTCGGCCTGCTGAGGTTCGGCAGCCGCTTCACCGGCATGAACTTGACGATCTTCAACACGGGGGCCGTGCCGTCCCGCGGCATCGTCACCCTGGCTCCGTAGCCCTGGTCGTAGCAGCTGGGGTCTTCCGCACTCCCCAGATCGAAGAGCAGCGGGTCCTTCGACATGCGGGCCAGGATCGTGAAGCTGCTGGGCTGATCGACGGAGATGGGGTCAGCGGCGCTGGGATCCTCGCCGTCGTGAGCCCATGTCGTCCGAACCATGTAGTTCGGTCCGTCCATGAACTCCCCCGTGTAGAGCACCTGAGTCTTGAGAGACGTGACGCCGGCGGGGAACAGAGGGCTCGCACCGCTGACCACGAGTTCGGCGTCGATCGGGATGACGGCCTCGTCGCTGATGATGACGCCACCACAGGCGACCGTGTAGTTCTGACCGATGCCTCCGTCGGCTCGAGTGAACTTGTCGATGAAGCGTGATGTCATTCGACCTTGCACTCCTTGTGCCTGGCGAGGTTGCTCGGGTCGTCCCAATACGCCTTGTCGCCGGTCTCCCGGATCTTTCCGTGGTAGAGATGCGTTGGGACCGAATGCGTCTGCCTGATCGATCCGCGCTGACCGCCGGCATCGCGGATCTGCTTGCGCCTCGCCCTGACCTCCTCCTGGAACTCGCGTTCCACTCTGGCTCCGCTCTTCCCCCCATCATCCTGGCTGCGGACCTGGTGCTGCAGCGGGATGTCGCTCGCATCACGGCACTTGCTCGTGTCCAACATCGGTGCGTCTGCCTGCCAGTCTCGGAGCATGACCTTGCCGCAGCCCTGCCGGATGGAATCGGTCGCACAGAAGACGGTGGAGGGTGGACCTTCTGCCATGGACCTGTGCGTCTCGTATCGAGATCCGCAAGAGCACTTGAACGAGTAGATCACCGCTTGAACCTCTTGGTCCCGCGACCGCAGGGACGCTTCTTGCCGCCTCAACCGTATCCTTTGGCGACCATGTTCTTCACTGCAACGTGGCCGCACTTCTGGTTTGTGCACCGAACGGTCAGCCGGATGGCTGACCGTTCGACGCGGACTGGCGAGCTGCACTTGCTGCAGACTCGCTCAGCCATCACGGACAGCCGCTGACGCCGGTGCACAGGCTGTCGATGAAGCCGATGCAGTTGGGGGCCAGGACCTCCAGGGTGCCTTCATACTCGACCATGCCCTTCGTCGAGCTGCCGATCTTCGCCAGCTCGACGGCCAGCACCGGGCGCAGCACCGCGATGCGGAGCTTGTTCTTCTCCGCGGTCGAGATGCGGTCCGTCCGCTGGTAGCGATGCAGGAAGATGCGCTGCGTGCCGAAGTCGGACTGGTAGAAGTCGACCGTGTTGATGACCGTCCGCTCGTTGACGGGGATGTTGTATCGAACGTTGGAGTTGGGGTTCAACGTGAGGTTGGACAGAGACCGCTTCTGCGCGGCGCCGCACCAAATCGTGTCCGTCATGGCGCCCTTGTTCCACATGGCCTCCAGGTGCGCGTTGAGCAGACACTCGTCGATGCAGTCGTCCGGCGAGCTGCCGGTGGCTTCGGTGACGGTCCCCATCTCGTCGGCGTTGAGGCCGAGCGTAGTTGCGCAGGTTGGGTCGGATGCCGCCGCGTAGGCGTAGAATCCGTCCATCTTGCGCGGCAGGACTCCGCCCGAGTTGCCCTGGGCGGTCTGCGACTGGCGGATCGAGTGCACGAGAGCGAACTCGATGAAGCGTGCGAGCTCCATCGTCGCCTTGCGCAGCTGGTAGACGTATTCGTCCCTGATGCCAGCCGTGTTGATGTCACGCTGCGTGTCCGACACGTCGAACGTGCGTCGGAGGATGTGCGTGAGGTTGCAGAGACGCTTGCGCGGCGTCAGCGGATCGAAGGTGGCGTCCGAGCCTTCCGGGGTCGCCTGGACGTCAGCGTTGCCCACGTCCGGGTCGCCGAAGTCCGCCAGCGAGTCGATCAGCCATTCGTGGCTGATGTTGTTCGCCGGCACCTTCTCGAAGCCCGACAGGAACAGTGTGTCCATCGGGCTCGTCATGGTGATGATGTCGAGAAGATCCTCTCGGTTACCCGTTCCGACATCGAACGAGTTGAGGACAGCCTGATTCAATACGAATACCATCAGTCGCTACCTGGGTTTGGAGTCCCCGGCAGCGCCGATTGCTAGCGACCGAGTCTGCGAGCCAGGTGACCGAGCTGCTGCTGCATCCCTTGCTGCCGCTCGTTCGGATCGTCCGAAGCCAGGAGCTTCTGGAGCCTCCTGGATTCCTCGACGAGCTCGTCCTGAGCCTGCTGCCTGGGCTGAGCCTGCTGTCCGGTTCCTGGTGCGTAGCGCGCGGCCGCCAACTCACCGCTCCCAGGGGGAACGATGATCGGCGCAGCCGGAGCACGCGCTGCCGTCTCTCGGGTGACGAGTTCCTCGGGCTCACAGACGGCTCGGAAGGCCTGCTCGATCGAACAGTGCGGGTTCTTCCCGCGGAAGTGGTCGATGAGCGGGCCGTGGATCACGTAGTCGAAGGCCGGATACTTGTCAGCCAGGTCTTGCATCTGGTTCCGCGCGGCCTGCGTCTGCAGGTCGTTGAGCGGCTTGCCGAACGTCCTCATCAGTTCACTGCGGAACTGCGAGCCCCATTCGTCCAGTTTCTGGCTCATCCTCGCATCCTGCATCACTTGCATCCGCGTCTCGGGGTCCAGGTGGTCCAGGTTGGCCTGGACCATCTGATCGTGCTGCTGCTGGAGAGCCGTGAGTCGCTGCTCGAACTGAGTGAGCGTCTCGCTGCTCTTCTTTCCAACATCCAGGGCTGCCTGGAGCTCGACGTCCTTCTGACGCAGCTGCTCGACCAGCTGCTGGATCCGCTGTTCTGCCCGTGGGGAGATCGCTTCCCCGTTCTGTCCCTGCGGAGGGGGGTTGGGTGGCGGTAGCTTGGGTGCCGGACTGCCGTCCAGAGCCTGCTCGGGGGTCCCTGCAGGCGGCTGATCGCCGATCGGCTGGTCTTGCGGCAGCTGTTGCTGACGCTTGCTCAACTCGATCGCTTGCCGCATGTAGCTGCCCTCGGGTGGCTGCGGAGCCGGTGGCTTACCATCCTCGCCGACCTCGACCGGTGCCGTCTCCGGCATCTCGGCGCCCGCTCGTCTCAGGTTGCCCCGAAGCGCTCGAGCCGCATTGTCAGCGCGCGCATTGAAGTTGCTAGGAGTCTGTTCTCCTTGCTTGGTCATCGGAGTTCTCGACGGTGCACGACTTCCGCCCGTTCAGTGCCTTCGTGTCCGGGCGCGACTCCGGGGCAGCGCATTGGCTCGGTCATGCTCGGGGCGCAGACCGACAAGCCCGTCAGCACCGCAGGACTCCGACGGTCGGTCACCCGCCGTATCCCTTGATGTTCTCGTTGTCGCCGAAGCCGGTCGGCGCGCCCTGCCACTTGTTGTTCGTGGACGACGCTGGGTGACGACTGCGGGTCTTGTTGCCCAAAGCTCCGCTGGTCGCCGACATGCCGGCGGCCCGGCTCAGGGCCTTCACGTTGTCGCCGGTCTTCGGCTGAGCCGCTCCGACGGTTTCGCAGCAGTTCGGGGTGTCCTTCATGGGGTGTCCTCTCGCGGTTTTGGTCGACGCCTCAATGCGCCTTCCAGCGTATTCTGCCTCGACTGACGTTGCGCTTCAAGCAGGTCGACCATCTGTTCGCTGGTCAGCAGCGACAAGACATCCTCCAACGCCTGGACGCAGCCGCGCTGCTCGCGCATGCCAGCGTCGGTCAACTTGTTGTCCCTGGCCAACTTACGGACTGCTACGTCCCGCAAGTCCGTAACCGCCTCGAGGAATCCCTGGAATCCTGGCGCGTTTCGGATCTGCAGGGCTCGGCGCCCGAGGTCGATGGCCGCCGACAGGCTGTCGATCTGCTTCTCGAGCTCGCGCTCCTCCGCAGCCTCGTGCTCCCGGACGTCCCAGAACGGGTCGCGCTCACTGAGCGCCTGCGTTGGACTGTCTGGCTGTTCCATTCGACTTTGCCTCCGACGCGCCCTCTCCGCGCTCGTTCTCGTTCGATCTCACCTTCGGGGATCCAGGCTCCTGCCCAGGCCCCGCAGCTCCCGCGATCGGTGACGCCCCGCCGCCCAGCAGCCCGGACTGCGCTCCCAGCTGGGCGAACTGCATCAGCATGTCCTCCTGACGCATCTGCTTGAGTTCGAGCGCCTCGTAGTGTTCCGCGATGTGGGCCCGAGCCTTCGCCGCGCACTGCGGCGAGGCCTCCTCCAACTGCTTGAACTGCGGCGTCGAGAGCTCCTCCATGTGGCTGAGGATGTGCCTCTGATCGTTGTCGTCCGGGCGTCTCGGCGGCACGTTGCCGTGATACCAGAGCTGGTGCTCCTGGGTCGGCGTCAGGATGTTCGCTTCGTCGGGGACCTTGATGAGCTCGTCGACGTCTCGCATGTCGAATCCCTGCTCCAGGATCTTCGCGAGGATCTTCGGCGCGTTGAACGTCTGCGGGCCATACATCTGCGCGAGCACCGGGATGCGATCCAGGATGTTCACCAGCTGCTGGACCTGCGTCATCTTCGTTGCGAGCCGATGGCTCGCAAGCGGCTGCACGAGGAACCTGCCGATCACCTGGTGCGGCTCGATCATGTAGCGATCCTGGAACTTGATGCCGAGAGGTCCGATGTCACGCACCACCTGCGGGTAGGACATGAACTGCTGGTTGTTCCAAGCCATCTGATCCAGCATCGGCACCTGCACTTCTTGCTCGTAGGATTCGAGCATCGGATAGAGCCGCAGGTTGGCTTCGTCGATCTCCGACATGTGCTGAGTCGCGGTCTTGTCGGCCCCGAAGGGGTCCTTCGCCCCCATCGACGGTGACGTTGCTCCGTGGGTTTCGCGGATGTCGACGGTCAGCACGTTCTCAGCCTTGAGTGCTGCATCGCTGACTTGAGGCACGTGCAGCGGGGCGATCGACCTCTCGATGTCCGGGACCCTGATGCCGAGTCCCGGCTGCAACAGCAGCTGGCCGGCAGGGATGTTGGCCTCGTCTGAGATCAGCCACATGGGATTCGCTTCGAGCTGCGTGGCGGCCATGAGCAGGTTGCGCTTCATGTCCTTCTCCATCGACAGTCGGGCGATCATCTCCAGCATGCCGATCCCGTAGAGCTCGTCTTCCAGGCTGATCGGTCGCCAGACCTGGTAGGGCTTCTGCTTGTGCCAGAACGGGCACTCGGTGACTCTGGCGATGATCTGCAGCCCGTCTGGATCGATCATCACCACGTTGCACAAGCGGGTCTTGAGGCTTCCCCGGTTGTCCTCGATGACCAGATTGCCCCACCAGTCGATGACCTCGTAGTGCGGCGTCTGCGGAGCCCAGCTGGCCTGCCGAGGATCGAAGACGCCGTAGCTGTATGCCTTCCGTTCCTTGAACTCATCGCCGAAGCTGGTGTCCGAACTTCCTGGATGGTCTCTCAATTGGTCCAGGTTCTTCCAGTGGCCGAGCTCCCCCATGGCCTTGACCTTGAAGTCAGGCCAACCACTGCGGTCCGCGCACCACTCTGCATCCTCGATGCTGCTTGCACTCGGCGACGTGAGGAAGTCGAAGATCGACACGTTCTCGCTGCAGTTGCCGTCGAAGACCAACTCCTCGCGCTTGACCTCACCCAGCTTGTATTTCTGCTCCGTCGGGTTGCTGGTCTTGACCTTCTCCGCAGTGCGGTAGGTCATCTCCCCAAGCTCCTGCTTCCACCACGTCTTCTGGATTGCGGTGCCGTAGATCAGGCCGTCGCGAATGAACCTCGCTTGCTTGGCCTTGTGCCTGCTCACCCGCAACTGGTGACGACACAGGATCTCCTGCAGCTTGGAAGCCGGCTCGTGATCCTCATGCAGGCCGTAGAACTTGAAGGTTCTGCTGTCCGCGAACAGCGACCGCATCAACTTCGGAAGTGTCGACTCGACCGCCTTGAACGGCTCCGGGCTGTGCAGCTTCGTGCGACCGTAGCTGAAAGAGTCGAGCGTCTCCCCGCGATAGAGGCGGTAGAGGATCAGGAACTTGTTGCGAAGGAACTCCATGACGTTGAACACGTCATTGAGCCCGCCCTTCACTGCCGACTTCGCCTGCTCGACTACGAACGGGACGTTGGCCAGGTTCTTGTATCCGACCGACTCCTCGTAGAGCCGCGCCTTCTGCGCGACGTCGGTCCCGTCCGTGAAGGCTGACTCGGTCAGCTCGTAGGGAGCGCTGATCGGCTTGGTGCGATCGCGCTCCCTGTAGGTGCCCATGCCTCTCGATGGCAGGGCCGCGATTCCTCCGCGAGGGTTAGGAGGGCCGCCTGCGGTAGATGCGTTTCCGAGCTGCGTCCGGTCGCTCACGGATCACCGGCCCTTCCCGCTGCGACACGGGTTGTCCGCCATCTGCGTGAATGGGTTGATCCTGTCGGGGACCTTGTCGAAGTCGCTCGACCGAAGCGGCATCCCGACGGTCCTGGTCTGGTTGTTGTCTTCCTCCGAAGGGAGGCTTGGCTTCGGTGAGTCGTCTTGCTTCTTGGGCATCGAGAACCTCCAGCGCATCGTAGACGGGTCCGACCCAGCCAGGCCACAGCAACGCCCGGCCAGGATGCTGAGACCTATACCACCGCAACCACTCCAAGGCACGCTCCGCATCGTAGATCGCCCGTTTTCTGGTCACCGGGTTGTCGGATCCGAAGAAGTAGCCGGTGCCCGTGGCCAGGGTGAACCCGAGGCAGTAGATCGGGCTGCAACCCATCAGGTGAGCCGTCTGGATCATGAAGCACAGCGAGTTGCCTGACGGGTGGTAGGGGTCGCGGATCCTCTTCGGCAAGAACGGGGCGGTGTGGGGCGGCTTGAAGATTCCGGTTCTGGGGTCACGCTTGCCTCCGGGCTTGTGCCTCTCGATCGTGATGTCGCAGCTCGGCCACTTGCGCTGCCCAACCATGCGAAGCTGCGTGGCTCCAGCCACGGAGTATGGCCCGCCACCGAAGATGCTCTTGTTCGCTACGACAACCATGGAGTCGGGGCATCGAGCGAGATGGCTTCGCTCTTCCTTCCAGACTCCGAGATCGACGACATGCCAAACGCTGGGGACCAGCGCCCGCAGGGTCCAGTTGGATCCGATGACAAGCTCGTCCTGCGCAGCCTGGAGTCCTGCTGACTCAACCAGACCTCCGGCTCCCCCAAGGAGGAAGGCAGCTCTCCCTTGGCCGATCCCTTCAAGCCAACCCGGATCAGGACTTCTGCCGCCCGGTGCGCGTAGCTGTGCCGCTTTGAAATGAGGGTAGAGCATGCTTTTCCGATCGCCTCCGCTTCGTCCCTGTGTCTCAGATAATAGAGGACCAGCTCCGCGAAGTGGTCTGGATCCTGAGCCTGCGGGGCCATCGGGAAGAGTCGCGCTAGCTCGCTGCGGTGGTTGTCGTTCACCACAAGCGTCCCGCACGAAGCCATCTCCAGAAACCTCGGGTTCAGATGCTCGGCATCCAGGTTGCCGTCGTTCCAGAACCCGGTTCCCCACTTTCTGGGTGGGCCGTCTGGCTTCTTGAGACCCTTCGGCCACGGCATCGCCTGATCGTTTCGGCCCCTTACCCGACGCTTCCAGCACAGCTCGTTCATCCACGGGGACCTGTGAACGTTGAGTCCAACGATGCACCTGCTGTAGTGCGACGCGTGATCGCTTAGCGGGATCCACTCCTTCTTGCCCTTTGCCACGTTGGATCTCAGGTAGCAGATCCTGGCGCCCTCGACTAGTCTCTCTACAGGCCGCAGCCAATCAGCCCTTGGGGTTAGGGTTCCGTTTCCAAGGAAGAACGCGGAGACGTCGCGCTCGCTGTAGTCCCGGTAAGCGAATCGGTCGGTGTCTACTCCTGGAGGAAGGTAAAACACGTGTCTCCTATCCTCCCTGGATAGGCGGTGGACATCGACTGTCGATGGATCCATCGTGAACACGAATCCGAACCGCGGACTGTATCGCGCTGTCTCGCCAACCTCGTATGGCTCGTCGCACAGGTAGACCGCGGTCTTTGCTCCCACCTTGTGGATCTGACTGAGAAACTCGTTGTTGCTCGCCGCTCGGCCATGGTGGCAGAAGACCAGGTCCGGCCTCCACTGAGAGATGTTGCGACCAACATCCTTCGCCGTCCCTGGCATGCGACGGCTCCTGTAGGGTGAGAACGAACTGACCTGCGTCCCACGCAGGATCGAGATGTCGAAGACCTCGACACGGCATCCGATCTTGCGGAACCCCTCGACCCATCCGGACCGGTAGTCGTCGGAGAAGATCAGGCCCGAGTCGTCGGCGACCGCTACTCGAACCGGGTCAGAGGGACCGATCGAACGGGACACAGCTGATGCTCCTTGGTCGCGATCATGGAGTAGTTCACCGCCTGCATGTGCCACGCAGTTCCTCCGCCTGAGAGGGCCAGCCTGCTCCAATGCTCGACGGGATCCACATTGCCTAGCGGCTGGACCAGTTTCGCAAACTTCGTCTGCACCATCGCGAACCTGCATCCGGCCTGAGCCGGCTTGTTGTGCTGCCGGCGAACCGGATGCATCGTCGTGCTCATCGTGTCGGGCAGCGTGTCCACGATTCCGCAGACCGGATCCTTCAAGAAGATCTGCTGCATCTTGCCGAACCACTGCCGGTCATCGATCCGGACCGCCGGCGAGATCAGGGTGAACAACGCCGTGTGGATGTCCTGCAGGGCTTCCCTGATCGACTGATTCAGGCCCACCGGGTGCTGGTTGAACAGCACCTGCCACGGGACGTCGCCTGCGGAGAAGGAGTCGGAGACTGAGGCGGCCTCGTCTGGGGTCGTGCCGTCCAGGATGGCCACGATCCTGATGGGGACGTCGGTGTCGCGAGCGATCCGTTCGACGCACTCGCTGATGAGCTCGATGTCGCTAGCCTGGGCTGGGATCAGCAAGTCGTGCACGCTGGTTCTCCTCTAGTTGTCTCGCCCCCTCGCGGGCGATGAATCGACGCTGGCAACGCTGGCTGCAGAAGACGACGTAGTCCTTGCATGCCCGGATCGATGACCTTGCCGGCCCTGACGGGACGATCACCAGGTTAGAGCAGCCACGGCATGGGATCTGCGCTTGCTCGTTTGCCATCTGCTCTTGGTTCCGGATCAGGACCTTCGTCGGGGTCGACAGCATACCCGGTCGGAAGGATCAGTCCATTGGGGGATCGCATCTGCTGGTTCACGGCGTCGTGCTCGATGTTACCGAACTGCTTGGCTGGATCCCGTAGTTGTCTGAACTGCAGACGCGGATCGATGCCTTCGGACTCCGCGGCCAGATGGGCTGACTCGAGCAGCTCCTCCCTGGTCCTCGGCCCGAATCGGTAGCTGTCTCCAGGCTGCGCGTTGTGGCCGACCTGCGTTCCGGACAGCTGCTCGATGCCGTTCTGGACGGCGTTCTGAATCGCCTCCATGACCTGCAGGATCCACTGCTGGCTGCCGTAGCGGCGAACCAGGATGTCCCCTACGGCTTGGGCGGCTTCGGTGGCCTGCGCCAGAAACTTTCGAGTTCGCCGGACGGTGTTGCGGGGCTTTGGCTGTCCCCGCCCTGCCTGTTGAGCCATAGGTCTGCTTGTCCTTCTGACCGCTGATCTCGCATCACCATCTCCCTCACCGGGTAGCCCCGGTCGGGGTTGAACGAGCCGTCGATCATGGTTGGTTTCTGCACGAAGCCAGACTGAGCGCGCCATCCCGACGGAGGGGCTGGGGCGATGTGCCTGCCTTCCTTGTCCTGCTTGTCGATGTCGCTGATCGCATCGGGAATGTCGTCATGGGCACTGTAGGGCCACTCGGTCATCTCACGATACATGGGCATCCACTTTCTCGATTGCTCTTTCAGGCTTCGGGCGAAGTAGATGTTGGCTTGCCGGAATCGGACCTCCGCAGACTCAATCCTGATGTCCTTGATCTCCTGGCTCCTGCCAGGGACCGGGAGGATCTTCGGTCTGATGAACGTCTCCCGGCGCATCTCCTCGAACAAGGACTGCAGCAGTTCCTTGTGGGTGGTGTCCTCGACGACGATTCCGCGCATGTTCAAGGGCTGGTAGCGGTTCCACAGGTCGCAAGCGATCCGCACGCTGTCGCTGGGCTTCCATCGCCCAACGTAGAAGTCCCGAACGTAGGCCACCCTGTTGCAGTCGAGCGACACAACCCAGAAGCATGTGCGGTCTGCTCTTCCCTTCTTCTTCTCCTCCGCGATGAACGCGAAATCCGTGAAGATGTAGGTCCACACGTGTAGAGGGACGTCCCGGTCTTCGATCACCCGGAAGTATTCCGGTCGGAAGATGCGCTCTTCGTCGAGCGTCGGCTTGTTCTCGTAGAAGCACGCGAACTTGCGCGAGGACATCAACGCCTTCTGCTGTGCGATGAAGGCGTTGGTCAGTCTGCCGGGGAAGAACAGCGAGCCATCCTGGTTCTTCCATCCGTGGATCGACGTCTCGAATAGATCCCGCATCTCCTTCGTCTTGAGGATGCGGCAGTAGAGATCGGCGAAGTGGTGCAGCGTGCCGATCATCAAGATGCGGCACCCGGGATCGAGCTGAGCGAGGATCTCGCTGAACCACTCGAACATCGACTCCAGCGCTTCTGCGGTCCTGGTGTTTTCGCCGGACACGACGTCGTCCATGATGACCAGGTCCCAGTGGGATCCGGTCCATACCTCGCCGGCACCCGCAGCCAGCAGCGTCGGCTCCTTCGTGTGCTTGTCCGTCCGGAGGGCCGACGTGAACTCGCCAGAGCCGTCCTTCCAGTCCTTGCCCTTGTGGACCCCGAATCGCTCTCGGAACCATTCCGAGTCGATGATCTTCATGGCCTGCTTGACGAACTTGCGGGCCTGCTTGCCCGTCTCGGAGCAGACGACAATCCGGATGTTCGGGTTGCGCGCGATCTCCCAACACGCCATGGCAACGTTGAACACCGCGGACTTGAAGGACCCTCGCGGCCACAGCTGCAGCTTGTAGGTGTAGATCCCCCGCTCGCTCTCAGGGTCTGAGCGCCACTTCCAGTTCAGGATCTCGTGAGCTCCCTTGCCGTGCGGATACTGCTGGGCGTCCGGGGCGCCCCCACAGTCCCTCGCGAAGTCGAGGAAGCCCTCGACTGTCTTGTAGTAGTCCGTCTCCTGCTGCAGTCGATACTGCCGCAGCTCCTCGGGGCTGAGGTTCTTGACGAACTTAGGAAGGTCTACACCAGCCTTGTCCAACGGAACCTGATCCTATCGCCGCCGCGCTGCGCCCACCACTTCCATCCGTTCCTTACGGCTCCGATCTTCTTCACCTTGGACCGGAAGATCGCCGTGTTCCTGCGGAGACTCCGGTCGATCGTCGTGACGATCGCGTCCGGGACATCTTTCAGTCCATAGAAGTGCGCGAAGATGTCGTCTCGCCACACGGACTTGATCCCCACCGCCCGGAGGCACCGCATCAGCATCACGTCGCTGTAGCCCTTGGCTCCAGCGAAGTCTTCGTCATATCCACCAGCCTTCCAGAAGTCGTTGCGATGCAGGATATGCGTGTTCGGTGACGTGTTGTCCATCTCCCCGGTCCGCACGTGCTTCAACAGGAAGCGGAGATTCGATCCCTGCTTCATCTTCGATACCGCGGCGAGGATCTTCTGGATCACTTCCGAGTCAAGGACCATGTCCGGGTCCAGCATCGCGACCCAACCGCCTGCTTCCTGCATCGCCAGATTGCGTGCGCCGCCTTGGTTCCACTTGATGTCATCATCGACCCTGTAGAGGCGCGCCTCCTTGACGAGCAGTGCAAGCTCTTTGATCTGCGTCTCGTCGACCGGCGGCGCCCCATGGTCATCGACGATGAAGACCCGCAGCCGTTCCAGGACGCCATCCGGGTAGCCACGGATCGTGTCGAGCTGCTTCGCCAGCATCATCGGCTGACCGAACACCGCCATAGCTATCGTCAGATTGTTCATGGCTTGCGGAGAATCATCACCCGGCGAGCATGTCTGGTGCTCTGGTGAACTGGATCGAATCTCATCTCGGTGACGTGCTTCCAGATCTCGTCCGGGTCATTCACTGCATGCTTGTCCTCTCGGTCAGGAAGCGCAACGGCCAGGATCTCCTTCCGCTCCAGCATCCCGGCGCCCACCTTGAGCGCGTCCTTCCAGTCGGTGATGTGCTCCAGGCTGTCCAGGAACAGCACGGCGTTGAAGTGGCTTCCGGCGAAGTCGTGAACCGTCCCAAGCCTGATGAGGTTCCCGTGCCACTTGCCAAGGTCCACGGCGTAGGGATCGGTATCGCACCCTACAGGGTAGCAGCCGGACTCCTTGAGCTTATTCATGATGAGGCCTTCCCCGCAGCCGACCTCAAGAATCACCGATCCAGGGCTCAAGACGCTCTGTAGAGCTTCGACGAGATCGATGACGTGCAGTCGGTAGGGATCGCGCTGCTTGTTGAATGCCGCGTAGTGGTAGGCTCCGCGATCCCTGTATTTACTCACCTCCCATGCCTCCTGAACGAGAACCACTCGTTGTCGAAGATATCT
>Ga0302046_10000455_pt1 | contig 41752 bp, 35 predicted proteins | sample RVTome_11_FD_200261 | JGI IMG/M metagenome (GOLD analysis project Ga0302046, IMG submission 200261) | Soil microbial communities from uranium-contaminated site in the Upper Colorado River Basin, Wyoming, United States - RVT147D111 (version 2) ...
CGGTCCTCGAGCCCGGTGCGGTCGAGTCCCGGGCACTCGAGCACGATCACGCCGTCGAAGCGCTCCGGGAAGCCGGCCGGCGGCTCGGCGCCGCCGTGGATGCGCTCGGCGCCGGGCAGCGGCCGGTAGACCGCCGGCAGCGGGTCGCGCAGCCAGACCAGCGCCCCCTTGCCCAGCGTGCGCACCACCCGCGCCAGGCCGAGCGACGAGCCGATCGCGTCGCCGTCCGGGCTGACGTGGCTGGTGATCAGGAAGCGGTTGCCGTCCCGGATCGTCGCCAGGAGGTCGTCGGGTGCGCGTTGGGCGTTCATGGCTCGGGGATCACGGTGGCGTCGCTCGCGTCGGTCAAGTCGCCTTCTCCGAGCAGCCGCGGCTGCCAGCGCAGCAGCAGCGCCTCGGAGGTCTCCTCGGCGAGCCCGCGCAGACCGTCGAGCAGCCGCTCGAGCTCGCCGCCGTCGGCCGCCACCACCGCGATCGAGACCTCGGCGCGCTGGTGAAGGTCGTGATAGCCGGTCTCGGCGACCGAGACCCGGAAGCGGCGGTGCATGCGCTCGATCAGCGAGCGCACCGCGCGCCGCTTGTCCTTGAGGCTGCGCGCCCCCGGCACGTGCAGCTCGAGGCTGACCACGCCGACGTGGATCGCCATCGTCTCGCTGGTGTGGGTCGCGCCCTAGCCGGCTAGAGCGTCGGCGCCACCTCTTCCCGGGTGTAGGCCTCGATCACGTCGCCGGGCTTGACGTCGGAGAACCGCTCGAGCGCGATGCCGCACTCGAAGCCCGACCGGACCTCGGAGACGTCGTCCTTGAAGCGGCGCAGCGAGCCGATCTTGCCCTCGTGGATCACCACGTTGTCGCGCAGCAGCCGCACCGAGGCGTTGCGCGGGATCACGCCGTCGGTGACCATGCAGCCGGCGACCACGCCCGCCTTGGGCACCTTGAAGATCTCGCGCACCTCGGCCTGGCCGGCGGTGACCTCGCGGAAGGTCGGCTCGAGCAGGCCGGTCATCGCCTTGGTCAGCTCCTCGGTCAGCTCGTAGATCACCGTGTGCAGGCGGATGTCGACCTCTTCCTTGTCGGCCAGCTCGGCGGCGTTGCGCTCCGGGCGGACGTTGAAGCCGAGGACGATCGCGTTGGAGGCCGAGGCGAGGATGACGTCGTTGGTCGAGATCGCGCCGATGCCGGAATGGATCACGTGCACCTTGACCCGCTCGGTCGAGAGCTTGGCCAGGGTGTCCTTGAGCACCTCGACCGAGCCCTGGACGTCGGCCTTGACGATCACCGGCAGCTCCTTGACCTCGCCGGCCTGGATGCTCTCGAAGAGCTGGTCGAGCGACAGCCGCAGTGGCGCCGCAGCGCCGAGCGCCCGCCGCCGCTGCTCCTGCTGGCGGTGCTCGGCGATGCCGCGCGCCTTGGACTCGTCGGCGACCACCTGGAACAGGTCGCCGGCCTCGGGCACCTCCTGGAAGCCGGTGACCTCGACCGGGGTCGAGGGGCCGGCCTCGGCGACCCGCTCGCCGAGGTCGTCGCTCATCGCCCGCACCCGCCCCCAGGTGGCGCCCGAGACGAACGAGTCGCCGACCCTGAGCGTGCCGTCCTGGACCAGCACGGTGGCGACCGTGCCGCGCCCGACCTCCTTGCGCGCCTCGAGCGCCACGCCCTGGGCCGGCAGCTCGGGATCCGCCTTGAGCTCGAGCAGGTCGGCGGTGAGCAGGATCATCTCGAGCAGCTCCTTGATGCCCTGGCGCTTGATCGCCGAGATCGGCACCGCGACCGTCGTGCCGCCCCAGTCCTCGACCAGCAGGTCGTGCTCGGACAGCTCCTTCTTGACTCGGTCGGGGTTGGCGTTGTCCTTGTCGATCTTGTTGATCGCGACGACGATCGGTACCCCGGCGGCGCGCGCGTGGTCGATCGCCTCGACGGTCTGCGGCATGACGCCGTCGTCGGCGGCGACCACCAGGACCACGATGTCGGTGACCCGGGCGCCGCGGGCGCGCATCATGGTGAACGCCTCGTGGCCCGGGGTGTCGACGAACACCACGTTCTTGTCGCCGACCGCGACTGCGTAGGCGCCGATGTGCTGGGTGATGCCGCCGTGCTCCGTGTCGACCACCTTGGACTCGCGGATGGCGTCGAGCAGCGAGGTCTTGCCATGGTCGACGTGGCCCATGATCGTCACCACCGGCGCCCGCGGCGTGGACCCGGCGCTCCCTTCGCGCCGCATCTCGTGGCGGAGCTGGACCTCCTCCTCGAACGACACCACCACCGCTTCCACCCCGAGGTCGGAGGCCACCTGCTCGGCCAGCTCGGCCTCGAGGACGTGGTTGATGTTGGCCATCACGCCGCGCGCGAAGAGCGCCGCGATCAGGTCGCGGGCCTTGACCCCGAGCTGGTCCGCGAACTCGCGCACGGTCATCCCCTCGGTGATCATCACCCGGCCCGCCGGCTTGCCCTTGACGAAGGAGAGGACCTTGCCGCCCTCGCGGCCCTCCTCCTCCTCGCGGCGGCGCTCGGCGCGCCGGTGGCGGCGGCCGGCGGCGGTCGCGTCCTCCTCGGCCTCGAGGTCGGCGACCGAGCCGCGGAAGCGCTCGAGCGCCTCGTCCTCGTCCGCCGGCCGGCGCTCGCGCTTGGTCGTCTTGCGCTCGCGCTTAACCTCCTCGCGCCCGACCTTGCCGCGCGCCGGCGCCTCGGCCGGGGACGCGCTCGGCGCCGGGGTGGCCGCGGTCGCCGCGCCGGCGGCCGCGGACGCCGCCGCCGCGGCCGGCCGGGTCTCGGCGGGCCGCGCGCTCTCCGGGCGCGGCGCCTCCGGCTTCGGCCTCTCCGGCTCCGGCCGCGGCTTCTGGGTCACCGGCAGGGTGCGGATCCGCGACTCCGCCTTCTGGATCATCGTCCGCGGGCGCGCCGGTCGCAGCGGGTTGACCGGCGGGCGGCGCAGCGGCAGCCGGCGCCGCGGATCCTCCTGGGTCTGCTGGTCGCGCAGGATCACCTCGCGCGGATGGGGGAGCTTCTTGCCCGACAGGATCGCCTGGATGATGTCGGTGTCGATGTGGGCGTCGTCGCCTTCGACGCGCACGCCGATCGACTTCAGCTTGAAGACGAGGTCCTGGTTGGGGATCCCCATCTTCTTGGCCAGGTCCTGGACTCGAATCTTTCCCATAGCTCCTCTTCCTGTCCCACCGCGCGCCGACCGCCGCCCGGCGTCGCTACTCGGTCTCCCGCGCCTCCGCCTCCGCGGCGTCCGCGGTCTCGGAGGTCGCTGCGGTCTCGGAGGTCTCTGCGGTCTCGGAGGTCTGCTCGGCGGTCGCGGCGGCCTGCTCGGCGGCCTCCTCCTCGGCGGTTCGCTGGGCCACCGACTCGCGGAGCTGCTCGCTCTCCTGGAAGGCGCGCGACAGCGCCGCCATGAAGTCCTCGTCGCCCATCCCCGATGGCGTTGCGGCCGGTGCCTCGATGCGCCGCGCCTCCTGCTCGGCGGCGGCGGCGGCCTCCTGCTCCCCGGCGCGCTCGAGCGCCCAGGCCTTGAGCGCCCCGGCGGTCTTCGGGCCGACCCCCTCGACCGCGGTCAGTTCGTCCTCGCCGGCGGCGAGAAGAGCGCTCAGCTCGCCGTAGCCGGCGGCGGACAGCGCCTCGGCGGTCTTGGGGCCGATGCCGGGGGCGGCGGTGAGGTCGATCGCGACCGCCGGCCGCTCGCCCGTCTCCTCCTCGTCGGCCATCGCCGTACGCAGCATGCGCGCCAGCGCGTCGGCGACCTCGTCCTTGACGTCGGTCTCGCTCTTGATGTCGATCTTCGCCCCGATCAGCTCCGAGGCCAGGCGGACGTTCTGGCCGCGCTTGCCGATCGCCAGCGAGAGCTGCTCGTCCTCGACGATGACGTCGAGGTGCGGGTACTCGCCCGGGTGGGTGACCGAGACGCGGGTGATCTTGGCCGGCGCCAGGGCGCTCTGGGCGAAGGTCACCAGGTCGTCGCTGTGTTCGATGATGTCGATCTTCTCGCCGCGCAGCTCGCGGATGATCGACTGCACGCGCGAGCCCTTCATGCCGACGCAGGCGCCGACCGGATCGACGTCGCGCTCGCGGCTGTAGACCGCGACCTTGGCCCGCTCGCCGGGCGCGCGGACGACGTTCTTGATCACCACCGTGCCGTCGTAGATCTCCGGCACCTCCATCTCGAACAGCTTGGCGAGCAGCCGCGGGTCGGTGCGCGACAGCACGATCTGCGGTCCCTTGGGCTGGGTGTGGACCTCGACGATCACGGCGCGGATGCGCTCGCCCTGGCTGTAGCGCTCGTGGCGCGACTGCTCGCTGCGCGGCACGATCGCCTCGGTGCGGCCGAGGTCGACGATCACGTCCCCGCGCTCGAAGCGCTTGACGGTGCCGTTGACCACCTCGCCGACGCGGTCGATGAACTCGTTGTAGACGTTCTCGCGCTCGGCCTCGCGCACCCGCTGGTAGAGCACCTGCTTGGCGCTCTGGGCGGCGATCCGGCCCAGCCCCTCGGTCGAGATCGGGATCAGGATCTCCTCGCCGACCTCGGCGTCGGGCTTGTGGTCGCGCGCCTCCTCGAGGGTCCACTCGGCGAGCGGGTCCTCGACCGTCTCCTCGTCGGCGACCACCTTCTTGACGATCCAGGCCGAGAACTGTCCGGTCTCGCGGTCGAGGTGGGCGCGCACCGGCTCCTTGATCCGGTGCTGTTTCTTGGCCGCCGAGGCCATCGCCTCCTCGATCGCCGAGATCCAGCGCTCGAGGTCGATGTCCTTTTCCCGCGCCACCTGGGCGAGGGTCTCCATGAATTTGATTTCGGTCGCTTGCGCCTGAGCCATCGTCGATGCTTCCTCTGAGCTTTCCGGCAACTGCTTTCAGGCAGCTCGCCGTTTGCAGCTCCTTGCTCGCTTTGCCTCGCCGGCTCGCTGCCGGTCGCGTGCCCGGCCGGCGCCCTCGGGCGCCGATCGCGAGCCACGCTGTCGGCTGGGAGCTCGATCCGATTCGGTCAGATCTCGATCTCGAGCCGGGCCACCGCGACCTCGGCGAGGGGGATGTGGTGACTCGCCGCCGCGACGCTCGGGCCCTCTTCGGCCACCGTCGCGGTGCCGCCGCCGGCCGGATCGAAGGCCTCCAGCCGGCCGACCACCGTGCGCTTCTCGCCGCCGTCGAACCAGGTCACCCGGACCTTGCGGCCGACGAACCGCTGGTAATCGCGCGCGCGGTAGAGCTGGCGATCGAGACCCGGGGAGCTGACCTCGAGCAGGTAGCGCCCGGTGCCGAAGTCGAGCACGTCGAGGAGCGCCGAGGCCTGCTTCGAGACCGACTCGCAGTCGGCGAGCGTCACGCCCTCCGGCCGGTCGATGAACAGCCGCAGCACGCCACCCCTGAACTCCGAGTGCACCAACTCGCAGCCGGCGCCCACGGCGACCGCCGTCAGCTCGCGCTCGAGGTCGTCGTCGACCACCGCGCGCGGCGGACCCGGCGCCTTGGTCTGTCCGCTCCCCGTGTCGCGCATTCGGCTCCCTGTCGTCTCCCTCCCCGCTCGCCAGCCCCAGCAAACCAGGCGGCCAACAAAAAAAGTGGGCTGACCGCCCACTTCCTCACCGACCAAGGCAAGCTGGCGGTCGCTAGTATAAATCAGCACGGCCCGCGGTTCAAGCCCGCCGGTGCTGGCGCGGGTGCGCCCGCCGCGCCGGCGGCACGGCGCGGAGGCGGCGCCGGCGCCGGGCGTGGCGTGCCAGATTGACCTCCGCGCGACGTCCGAGGGGCGCCCGCCGGCGCGGTCGCGACGGTCGCCGCCGCGCCGGGGGACGCGCCCCGCGCGGGACAGGTCCCTGGCATTCGGTTTGCTTCAAAGCGAGCGGAGGTCAGGTCCTTCCCGCGCGCGGTTTGGAGTATCTTGGCCCGCGCCCGTGTTCGACACTAGCGAGTCGAGACCGAGGGTCCGCCGGCAGACGGCGCCTTCGACGGCATAACAGAGCCACGCACAGGACGCTCGCCCAGAGGAACATCGAGGAACATCCATGACCGACAGTCGCAACCGCAGCCGCAACGTCGTCACCCTCACCCTGGTCCTCGCCGCCGTCGTCTTCGGCATGGTGCTCGCCGGCGGCCTCGACGTCACCCCGCGCGGCGACACGGCGACCTACGCCAAGGCCGCGGTCGAGGTGGTGCCGGGCTCGATCGGCAACGGCTTGCCGAGCTTCGCCGACCTCGCCGAGGCGGTCGAGCCGGCGGTGGTGTCGATCGCCGCCTCGACCTTCCAGACCGCGCGGCGGCGCCAGGGCATCGACCCGTTCGAGTTCTTCTTCGGCCCGCGCCGGCGCGGACCGCAGCCCGAGCAGGAGCAGGAGGAGGGCGAGGGCGAGCAGCGCTTCCGCTCCGAGTCCGGCGGCAGCGGCTTCCTGATCAGCCCCGACGGCCTGATCGTGACCAACAACCACGTCGTGCGCGAGGCCGACCAGCTCACCGTCATCCTCGGCGACCGGCGCTACGAGGCCGAGGTCAAGGGCACCGACCCGGCCACCGACCTGGCCCTGCTCAAGATCGACGCCGGCGAGGAGCTCGACTACCTGCGCCTCGGCGACAGCGAGGCGGTGCGGGTCGGCGACTGGGTGATGGCGATCGGCAGCCCGCTGGCCCTCGAGCACACGGTGACCGTCGGCGTGGTCAGCGCCAAGGGCCGGCAGCTCGGCATCTCCGAAGCCTCGTTCGAGAACTTCATCCAGACCGACGCGGCGATCAACTTCGGCAACTCCGGCGGCCCGCTGGTCAACCTTCGCGGCGAGGTGGTCGGGATCAACACCGCGATCAACTTCGGCGCCGAGAACATCGGCTTCGCGGTGCCCGCCGATACGCTCAAGCAGATCCTGCCCCAGCTTCGCGAGACCGGCCGGGTCACCCGCGGCTACCTCGGCATCGAGGTCGGCAACCTCGACTTCAAGGACGCCGAGGCGTTCGGTCTCGGCTCGACCGACGGTGCGCTGGTCCAGGCGGTGCGCGAGGACGGCCCGGCCGAGAACGCTGGGCTGCGCCACGGCGACGTCATCCTCAAGGTCGACGATGTCGAGGTCGAGGAGACCCGCGATCTGATCGACTACGTCTCCAGCCTCCCGCCGGGCACCGCGGTGAGCGTCGAGGTGCTGCGCGACGGCGAGCGCGAGACGGTCCGTGTCGAGCTGGGCGAGCGGCCGGGCGACCCCGCGACGCCGGAGGAGGCGCCGGGGGAGGCCCAGGGCGGCATCGACTGGCTCGGGCTCCAGTACCAGAACCTCACCCAGGGCCTGCGCCAGATGCACGGCATCCCGGAACGCGCCGAGGGCGTCTGGATCACCGAGATCGAGCCCGACAGCCCGCTGTGGGACGAGCAGGTGCGCGCCGGCGATCTGATCGCCGAGGTCAACGGCCAGACGGTCGGCGCTGTCGAGGGCTTCGAGAGGCTGGTCGAGGAGGCCCCGTCGGGCTCCTACATCCGCTTCTATGTCCAGCGGTTCGATCCGCGCTCCGGGCGGGCGATCTCGTTCTTCGCGCCGGTGCGGAAGCCCTGATCCGGCGGGGCTTCCCCCTCCCCGCAGAAGCGCGGTTCTGCGGTGACCCTGCCCCGAGTCCGGGGGCCTACGGCCCGCACACGCGCCCTTCAGGCGCGCGGAGCCCTGCTTCCACCGGATGAGGCCCTGCTGCCGTCGGCCTGCCCTTCGGGCCCGGAGCGGGCTGGAGGTTGCTAAACTGTCCTGTCCCGGCCGCCGGGCGTGCGGCAGCCAGGTGACCGCGGGGTCAGCCGGAGGGTTTTAGTGATGGCAGCGGATACAGACGAGCGCCGGCGCAGCCCGCGCTATGTCGTCCACGACGTGCGCGGCTGGCTGACCTTCCGGGCGGAGGCGCGGGTGCTCAACTTGAGCCTCACCGGGATGTCGGTCGAGACCATCCATCCGCTCGAGGTCGGCAAGGCGTATACCGTCCGGCTGACCCACGGCGACATCGACCTGCGGCTCGCCGGTACCCTGGTCCGCAGCCGCTTCCGCGGCACCCGCAAGCTCGCCGCGGCTCAGGGCGGTGAATCGGCGCCGGTCTACGAGTCGGGGATCCGCTTCGACGACGCGCTGGGCGACCACGCCGCCACCCTGCACCGGCTGCTCGGGGCGAGCGCCGAGGTGTCGCTCGAACGCCGGATCACCGGCCGCTTCGACCTCGGGCTGCCGGAGTCGGTCCGCCTGCGCCGCGACTACCAGTTCGAGGTGCTCAAGATCAGCGCCACCGGCATGCTGGTCGAGGCCGAGCTGGCCCCCAAGGTCGATACCCTGTTCGAGATCGGCGTCGGGCTCGGCGGCGAGGAGCTGAAGTCCCTGTGCCGCATCGCCTTCGTCGCGCCGGCCGAGGGCCGCGAAGGGCACCACCAGCTCGGCGTCGAGTTCCGCGACCTCTCGCCCGCCGACCGCCGGCGGCTCGAGGACTTCATCGCCCGGGAGGTCTCCGGCGGCCCGGCGAGCTGAGGTCGTCGGCCGCCGTCCCCACCCGGGAGCGATCGGGTGCTAGCATCGAGCGAATCGAATCAGCACCCAACCGGGAGGAGGAGACATGGGAAGGCTCGGCGCCTGTGCCCTAGCGCTCGTCGTTTCGCTCGCGGTCGCCGTCGACCCACTGGCCCAGGAGGGGCCGGGCACGGACGCGTCGCCGCCGCCGCCGCCGCCGGCCGGGGTGGTCGGGCCGGCGATCCCGATCGCCGTCGTCCACACCAACCTGCCGGGTGATCCGACCGCCCAGGTTCCCGGCCATCCGGGGATCGAGTTCGGCCCGGGGACCGGCACCACCCACTTCGACCGGCCCTATGGCAGCCCCAACGGCAACTGGATCCTTTCCGCCGACACCACCTACCCGACCACCGAGGACGAGGTGATCCTGGTCAACGGCGTGGTGGTGACGCGCGAGGGGACCGCGGCCCCGTGGACCGGCGGTGCCGAGAACGTCGGCCTGACCGACACTCAGCTCGGCATCAACGACGCCGGCGAGTGGGTGTTCGCGAACAACACCGACGGCCCCACCACCACCGACGACTACATCGTGGTGGTGTCGGGCGGCGTCTTCACCGCCGTCGCTCAGGAGGGCCAGCCGATCCCGGTGCTCCCGCCCGCAACCTACGACGACATCCTCGACAGTCCCGTGGTGGCGAGCGACGGCACCGTCGGCTTCTCGGCCGACGGCGTCGACGGCGGGCCGCCGACCACCCAGGACGATCTCCTGATCCTGGGCGCGACGCTGCTCGCCCAGGAGGGGGTCACGGTGCCCCCCGGCCAGATCGGCTCCGAGTTCTGGGAGAACTTCGACCTCACCGACTTCCACATCTCGGCCGATGGCAGCTCGTGGCTGGTCCAGGGCGACCTCACCGGCTCGACCGCCACCGACGGCGTGGTCGCGGTCGACGGTGCGGTGGTGGTGCAGGAGGGCGTGATCCTCGCGGGCTCCGGCTTTCCCGACCCGGTCGACACCACCGGCATCGTCGGCGTGCACATGGACGCCGCCGGCAACTGGTTCGTCCGCGGCAACAACGACGTCTCCGAGCAGGATTGGATCTACGGCAACGGCGCGGTCCTGGCCACCCTCGGCGACCCGATCTTCACCGGCTCGGCCGAGGTCTGGACCGACGCCGAGTTCGCCGACTGCTTCTTCTTCCACATCGGCGGCGCCGGCGGCCACTTCGTGATCGGCGGCGTCAGCGACGGGCCGACCGCGTCCAACGGCGTGCTGGTGCTCGACGGCACCGACGTGGTGGTGCGCGAGAGCGATCCGTTCGACCTCGACGGCAACGGGATGTTCGACGACGACACCTTCTTCAACACCTTCGGCAACGACGACGGCGTGCTCACCGACGCCGGCCTGTTCTACTTCACCGCCACGATCAAGGACGGCACGGGCACGGTGATCGGCCAGGGCTTCTTCGTCGCCGATCTTTCGGGGGTGATCGGCGGACCCGGCGGCACCGACCTGGCGCTGGCCAAGGCCGAGTCGGCCGACCCGGTGGCCGCCGGCTCGAACCTGGTCTACACCGTCACCCTGACCAACAACGGGCCGCTCGACGCCACCGGCATCGAGGTCACCGAGACGCTGACCCTGCCCGCCGGAGTCACCGAGACCTCTGTGGTGCCCAGCCAGGGGAGCTACACCGCTGGGGTCTGGACCGCCGGCGACCTGATCGTCGGCGCCAGCGCCACCTTGACCGTGACCCTCGACGTCGGCTCGGCGACCGTCCCGGGCACCGACGTGATCAGCGACACCGCGGCGATCACCGCCGCCGACCAGGCGCTGATCAACACCGGCGACGACAGCGTCACCGAGTCGACCTCGGTGACCGGCGCCGCGGCGGTCACCGGCACCAAGACCGTGAGCGGCGATCTCACCGTCGGCGGCACCGTCGTCTACACCGTCACCCTGACCAACGGCGGCAACCTCGACACCGGGGACAACCCGGGCAGCGAGTTCACCGATGTCCTGCCCGCGGAGCTGCAGCTCGTCGACGCCTCGGTGGTCAGCGGCGGCGGCACGATCGGGGTCGACACCATGACCAACACCGTGACCTGGGACGGCGGCATCCCGGCGGGCGGGTCCGTGGTGCTCTCGATCGAGGCGACGGTCCTGCCCGGCACCCAGGGCGCGACGATCAGCAACCAGGGCCAGATCGCGTACGACAGCGACGCCAGCGGCGACAACGACGCCGCGGCGGCGACCGACGATCCCGGGGCGCCCGGCGCCGCCGACCCGACCGATTTCGTGGTCGGGCAGTCGGTGCTCGAGATCCCGGCGCTCGGCGGCTGGGGGCTGGCGCTGCTGGCGCTTGCGCTCGCCCTCGCCGGCCTGGCCCTGGCGCGGCGCTCGGCCGGCGGAGCGGCGCCGAGCGGGGGGTGACGCGCTTGCCGGCGCCGGCTCGCCGGGCGGCGCCGGCCCGCAGCGGACGGCGCGAACGGCGGTGCCGGCTCGAGACGGCGCGGCGCGCGCGATCCGCCGCGCGCGCGTTCACTCGGCTCGCAGCGCCGTGACCGGGTCGGCCGCCGCGGCGCGGCGCGCCGGCAGGTAGGAGGCGAGCGCGCAGACCGCGATCACCAGCAGGCCGATCTGGACGAAGGTCGACGGATCGGCCGGCTCGACGCGGTAGAGCAGCGGCCGCAGGAAGCGGGTGACCAGCAGGGCGCCGGCGAGCCCGAGGGCGACCCCGGCGGCCGCCAGGCGCAGGCCGCTCCCGACCACCAGCGAGGCGACGCTGCCGCGGCTGGCGCCGAGCGCCATCCGCACCCCGATCTCGGCGGTGCGCTGCCGGGTCAGGTAGCTGAGCAGGCCGTAGATCCCGACCATCGCCAGCGCGAGCGCCGCCGTCGAGAGACAGCCGACGAGCAGCAGGTGGAAACGCCGGGCGGCGAGGGTGGCGGCGACCAGGTCCTCGACCGCAGCGGCGTGGTAGATCGACTGGCCGGGGTTGACCTCCCAGACCCCCGCGCGCAGGGCGGGCAGCAGCGGCGTCGGATCGCCCGCGGTCTCGACGACGAAGGTCAGGCTGCCGTTGCCCGACTGGGCGAACGGGACGTACAGCTCCGGCCGCGGGTCGCTGTCGAAGGCGGTCGGGCGGACGTCGCCGACCACGCCGACGATCTCGCGCTCGACCGGCGCGCTCATCACGCCGACCGTCACCCGCTTGCCGACCGGATCCTCGCCGGGGAAGAACCGCCGGGCGAGCGTCCGGTTGATCACCGCCACCGCCGCGGCGCCGGTGCGGTCGCGGTCGTCGAGGGAGCGGCCTTCGACCAGCGGGATGCCGGCGAGCGGGAAGTACTCCGGCGAGGCGATGGTGGTGTGGACGATCCGCCGCTCGCCCGGCCGCGGCGGGCGGCCGAGGATCCCCAGCTCGTCGGTGGCGTCGATCTGGCTGGGATGGAAGGGGAGCGCCGAGACGATCGCGACCTCACGGACGCCGGGGACCGCGGCCAGGCGCTCGGAGATCGCCGCGGCCGCCTGGTCGCGCGGCCCGCGCTCGGGGTAGAGGTCCCAGAGGAAGAGCTGGAGCGCCGCCCGCCGCTCGACCTCGAAGCCGAGGTCGTTGGCGGTCAGCGCGAGGAAGCTCCGCGCCAGCAGGCCCGCCCCGACGAGCAGGATCAGGCCGACCGCGACCTGGGCGACGACCAGGATCCGGCGCAGCGGCGAGCCACCGCGGGTGCGCGCGCCGAGCGCGGCGCGCGCACCCGGCCTCAGCGCCCCGCGGGGGGCCGGCCGCAGCGCCGGCGCCGCCGAGCAGGCGAGCGCCACCGCCAGGGTCAGCCCGGCCGCGAAGGCGAGCACCGGCCCGTCGAGGCCGAGCGCGTCGAGCCGCGGCAGCTCCGGCGGCGCGACCGTCCGCACCACGCGCAGCGCCGCCCACGCCGCCGCCACCCCGGCGGCGCCGCCCGCGACGGCGAGCACCAGCCCCTCGGCGAGCGCCTGCCGGGCGAGGCGCGCGCGGCTGGCGCCCAGGGCGGCCCGCACCGCCAGCTCCCGGCCGCGCTCGGAGGCGCGCCCGAGCAGCAGCCCGGCGACGTTGGCGCCGGCGATCGCCAGCACCAGCGCGACCGCGCCGAGCAGCACGACCAGGGCCGGCCGGACGTCGCCGACGATCTCCTCGCGGAGCGGGGTCACCGCGACCCCGACGCCAGCGTTGGTCGCCGGGTACTCGGCTGCGAGGAGCTCCGCGACGTGGTCCATCTCCCGCCGCGCCGACTCGACATCCGCGTCCGGCGCGAGCCGCGCCACCGCCTGCATGTAGCTCGAGCCGCGGTCGGCGCGCTCGTCGTAGCGCACGCTGACCCGCCAGGTCTTGGGCGCCCAGAGGTCCCTGGGCTCCGGGTAGTCGAGGCCCGGCGGCAGCACGCCGACCACCGTCGCCGCCTGCCGGTCGACCTCGATCGTCTTGCCGACCAGGTCTGGATCGCCGCCGTAGCGGCTCCGCCAGAGGCGGTGCGAGATCACCACGACCGCCGGTGGCCTCGCCGGCCCGACGGCGTAGTCCTCGGCGACGAGGCCGCGGCCGTGGAGCGGCTCGACGCCGAGGGCGGTGAACCACTCCTCGGTGACCCGCCAGGCGGCGACCGTCTCCGGCGTCGCGCCGTCGGTGAGGTCGAAGCCGGACGGCTCGGCGAGCGCCATCGCGCTGAAGCTCTCGGCGAGCCGCTGCCAGTCGTGATAGTTGCCGGGGGAGACCTCCTGCTTCGGCGCTCCGGCGACGGGGTCCGACTCCCGCAGCGTCACCACCTTCTCGGCGTCGCGGTAGGGGAGCGGGCGCAGCAGCACGTGGTCGACCGCGCTCCAGACCGCGGTGGTGGCGCCGATGCCGAGCGCCAGGGTGCCGGCGGCGAGCGCCGAGAACGCCGGCCTCCGCCGCACGTTTCTCAGGGCGAGGGCGAGATCGCGCCGGGCGTCCGCGAAGCTCTCGCCCCAGGCCCGCCGGCGTTCCAGCCGTCCGTCGCTCTTCATGCACACCTCCCTGGTCGTCTCGAGGTCGCCGAACCGCCGCCGCGCCTCCTCCCACGCCTCCGATGGTGTGAGGCCCTGCGCGATCAGCTCCCGGCGCCGCATCTCGAGGTGGAACGCGATCTCCTCGTCGATCTCGACCTCGATCTCGCGCCGGTCGCGCGGCAGCGGCCGGAAGCGGCGCCGGGCGCGGTCCATGCCGTCGCGGTCCTCCACCTCAGACGTCCCGGGCGATCAGGCTCCCGCCGGCTCGGGCGCCTCGCCCGGCGGCAGCAGCACCCTGGCCACCGCCCGCGAGTAACGCAGCCAGCTCGCGGTCTCCAGCTCGAGCCGGCGGTGGCCCTCCTCGGTCAGCCGGTAGAAGCGGGCGCGTCGGCCGTTGTCGGCGTGTCCCCACTCCGAGACCAGCCAGCCGCGCGCCTCCATCCGGTGGAGTGCCTGGTAGAGCGCGCCGTCCTCGAGGTCGAACACCCGCTCGGTGCGCTCGGCGAGGTGGGTGGCGACCTCGTAGCCGTGGGCCTCGCCCTCGCTGAGGACGCGCAGGATCAGGACGTGGAGCGTGCCGCGCAGGAGCTGGGTGGTCGGCTCGGACATGTCTACCCCGGACTCTGGTCTAACCTCAGAACGTGAGGTCAGCGTACCGCGCGAGCCTCGGCGGCGTCAAGAGGGACTGCTAGACTCCGCCGCCGGATGGCCAAGCAACCCGCCAAGGCGACCGTGCTGGTGGTCGACGACGAGGCCGCGATCCGCGACAGCCTGCGGATGATCCTCGAGTACGAGGGCTACCGGGTCGAGGAGGCGCCCGACGGCCCGCAGGCGCTGGCGCGGGTCGCCGACCGCCTGCCCGACGCGGTCGTGCTCGACGTCAAGATGCCGGAGATGGACGGCCTGGCGGTGCTCCAGGCGTTCCGCGAGCGCGGCTACGAGATGCCGGTGCTGGTGATCAGCGGCCACGCCGACGTCGCCACCGCGGTCGAGGCGACCCGCCGCGGTGCCTACGACTTCTTCGAGAAGCCGCTGGCGCGCGAGAGGGTGCTGGTCAGCCTGCGCAACGCGGTCGAGAGCCGCCGGCTGGCGACCGAGAACCGGGTTCTGCGCCACGAGGCCGACGAGATGATCGGCGCCTCGCCGGCGATGCGGCGGCTGCGCGAGACGGTGGAGAAGGCGGCGCCGACCACCGCGACGGTGCTGATCACCGGCGAGAGCGGCAGCGGCAAGGAGCTGGTCGCGCGCGCCATCCACCGCGCCAGCCCGCGCCGCGAGCGGGCGCTGATCGAGGTCAACTGCGCCGCCATTCCCGACGAGCTGATCGAGTCCGAGCTGTTCGGCCATGAGAAGGGGAGCTTCACCGGCGCGGTGCGCCGCCAGACCGGCAAGTTCGTGCTCGCCGACGGCGGCACGATCTTCCTCGACGAGGTCGGCGACATGTCGGCGCGCACCCAGGCCAAGGTGCTGCGGGTGCTCCAGAACGGCGAGGTCGAGCCGGTCGGCGCCGAGCGCACCGAGCGGGTCGACGTGCGGGTGATCGCGGCCACCCACCGCGACCTCGAGGACGAGATCGCCGGCGGCCGGTTCCGCGAGGACCTCTACTACCGGCTCAACGTGGTGCCGATCCGCACCCCGCCGCTGCGCGAACGCCTCGAGGACCTGCCGCTGCTGGTCGACTACTTCGTGCGCCGCTACGCCGAGCGCAACAACTACCCGCGGCGGGAGTTCGCGCCCGAGGCGGTCGAGCACCTCCGGGCGATGCCGTGGAAGGGCAACGTCCGCGAGCTGAAGAACCTGGTCGAGCGGCTCCTGATCCTCGCCCCCAAGGAGACGATCGCCCGCGAGGACGTGCTCGCCGCGACCGGCGGCGCCGGCCCCGAGTTGTCCGATGCCCTGCTCTCGGTCGCCACCCTGCGCGAGTTCCGCGACAACGCCGAGAAGCTGTTCATCCTCCACAAGCTCGACCAGAACGACTGGAACGTCACCCAGACCGCGCAGGCGATCGACACCCCGCGCAGCAACCTCTACAAGAAGCTCGAGCAGTACGGCATCAAGCGCGAGGAGCACGGCGGGTGAAGGTGGCGGGCTGGGAGAAGCGCCTGGCCGCGGCCGGGGCGCTCCTGCGCGGTCACTTCCTGCTCTCCTCGGGCCGCCACTCGCCGGCCTACGTCCAGTGCGCGCGTTTGCTCGAGAACCCGCGTGAGGCGCGCGCGGCGGGCGAGGCGCTGGCGGCGAAGCTCGCCCGCCACCGTCCGGACTCGGTGCTGTCGCCGGCGCTCGGCGCGCTCCTGATCGGCCACGAGACCGCCGCCGCGCTCGGCGTGCCGTTCCGCTTCGCCGAGCGCGCCGGCGCGACGCTCGCCCTGCGCCGCGGCTTCACCCTAAGGTCGGGCGAGCGCGTGGCAGTGGTCGAGGACGCGGTGACCACCGGCCGTTCGACGCTCGAGACGATCGAGCTGGCCCGCGCCGCCGGCGCCGAGGTGGTCGCGGTCGGCGCGATTGTCGACCGCAGCGGCGGCGCCGATCCGTTCGGCGCGATCCCCCTCGAGAGCCTGCTGAGGCTGAATCTTCCGACCTGGGCCACTGGCGACTGCCCGCTCTGCTGCGACCCGGAGTCCGGCCCCGCCGTCAAGCCGGGCTCGCGGCCCGGAGCATGAGGAGGAAGTCACGGACGTCGCGCGCCTGCGAACCCGCGACGATCTGCTAGATTGTCCCCGTCATGGACGAACTGATCTTCCTGGTGGAGGAGGCCGACGAGGGCGGTTACACCGCGCGCGCCCTCGGGCACTCCATCTTCACCGAGGCGGATCGGCTCGAAGACCTCCACGAGCAGATCCGCGACGCGGTTCGGTGCCACTTCGAGCCGTCCCAGGTTCCCCGCGTGATCCGGCTGCACCAGGTCAAGGACGAGCTGATCGCGGTATGAGGCTGCCACGCAGCCTCTCTGCGGACGACCTGGTCAAGCTCCTCGGGCCTCTCGGTTATCGAGTCAGCCGACAGACCGGCAGCCATCTCCGCCTGACCACCGACGAGGGTGGTCAGCACCACGTCACGGTTCCGCGCCACGATCCCCTGCGGGTGGGAACCCTCTCCGCGATCCTCGGTGACGTTGCCCGCCACTCCGGGACGACCCGCGACGCTCTGCTCGAGCGGCTGTTCGGCGGAGGGCGCTGACGACTCAGCGCCGCTTGGCGATGCCGAGGCCGCGGGTGGGGCGGCCGAGGCGGGTGCGGAAGGTATCGTCCATCGCGCGGTCGAGGGCGGCCAGGCGGCCGTGCTGCTCGACCGCCTCGGCCGTCACGGTGACCGGCCAGTCGAAGTCGACGGTGTCGATCACCCGGACGGTCAGCGCCCGCCGCTTCGGGTCCCAGGCCGCAGACCCGCCCTCGAGCAGCTCCCAGCCGGCCGGCAGGTAGCTGCGCAGCTCGTCGAGGGTGTACTCGATCGGCGGGGACTGGGTTCGATTGGACTGGGCCGCGGCAGTGGCGCTCATGGTGCCCAATTCTGCCCCAAAACCGATGGCCGGGGGAAGGCGGCGCCGCCGCGCCGCCGCTGTCGCCGCGCCGCCACCCTCTGCTAGCATCGCCTCATGCAGATCCGCCTCAGCCCGGAGCAGCAGCTCCTCCAGGAATCGGTGCGCCGCTTCGCCGAGGAGGTGGTTGCGCCCAAGGCCAAGGAGATCGACGCGAGCGGCGAGTTCCCGCGCGACGTCTACGACCAGGCCGGCGAGCTGGGGCTGGCCGGAGTGGCGGTGCCCGAGGAGTACGGCGGCGCCGGCATGGACGTGGTCTCCTACTGCCTGGTGATCGAGGAGATCAGCCGCGTCTGCGCCTCGACCGGGGTGATCCTCTCGGTCAACAACTCGCTGGTCTGCGACCCGCTCGCCGCCTTCGGCAGCGAGGAGCAGAAGCACGAGATCCTCGCCCCGCTGGCGCGCGGCGAGCGGCTCGGCTGCTTCGCGCTCACCGAGCCGGGGGCGGGGAGCGACGCTGCCAGCCTGCGCACCACCGCCCGCCGCGACGGCGACGACTACGTCCTCGACGGCGAGAAGGTGTTCATCACCAACGGCACCCACGCCGACCTCGCGCTGGTCTTCGCTACCCTCGACCGCGAGCAGGGGCACAAGGCGATCACCGCCTTCGCCGTCGACACCGACGCCCCCGGGCTGCGCCGCGGCGGCCACGAGGTCAAGCTCGGGGTCAACGCCTCGGGCACCACCTGGCTCGCCTTCGAGGGCCTGCGGGTGCCGGCGGCGCGGCGTCTCGGCGGCGAGGGCGAGGGGTTCAAGGTCGCGATGGCCACCCTCGACGGCGGCCGCATCGGCATCGCCGCCCAGGCGGTCGGCATCGCCCAGGCCGCCTACGAGGCGGCGCTCGCCTACGCCCAGGAGCGCGAGCAGTTCGGGCGCTCGCTCTCGAAGTTCCAGGCGATCCAGTTCTACCTCGCGGACATGGTCACCGAGCTGGACGCGGCGCGCCTGCTGACCTGGAAGGCGGCGTGGGCGAAGGACCGCGGCCGCCGCTACACCCTAGAGGCGGCGCAGGCCAAGCTGTTCGCCTCCGAGATGGCGCAGCGGGTGACCAACAAGGCGCTCCAGATCCACGGCGGCTACGGCTACACCCGCGAGTACAACGTCGAGCGCTACTTCCGCGACGCCCGGATCACCGAGATCTACGAGGGGACGAGCGAGATCCACAAGATGGTGATCGCCGACTGGGTGATCGACCGCGCCTGAGCGCCTGAGCCCCCGGGTCATGAGTCCCTCCGCGACCGCCGCCGCCGAACCCGCCCTCGCCGCCGGCGTCGGCTTCGACCTCACCGAAGAGCAGGAGCTGCTGCGCGCCGAGGTGCGCCGCTTCGCCGAGGAGCGCATCCGCCCCGGGGTTGCGGAGCGCGACCGCGAGCACCGCTTCCCGGCCGAACTGATTCCCGAGATGGGGGAGCTGGGGCTTCTCGGCATGATGGTCGCCGAGCGCTACGGCGGCGCCGGGCTCGATCCGCTGACCTACTGCCTGGCGGTCGAGGAGGTCGCGCGGGTCTGTCCGTCGACCGCGGTGACCATGAGCGTCACCAACTCGGTCTGCTGCTGGCCGCTCGAGCGCTTCGGCTCGGAGGATCTCAAGCACGCGGCGCTCCCCGAACTGGCCTCGGGCGCGGCGCTCGGCGGCTTCGGCCTCACCGAGCCGGAGTCGGGGAGCGACGTCGCCTCGATGCGCACCTCCGCCCGCCGCGACGGCGACTGGTGGGTGCTCGACGGCGAGAAGGCGTGGATCACCAACGCCGGGCTGGCGCGCTGGTACGTGGTCGTCGCCCGTACCGATCCCGGGGCCGGCAAGCACGGGCTCTCGGCTTACCTGGTTCCCGCCGACGCGGCCGGCTTCGCGGTTGGCGAGCCGGAGGAGAAGCTGGGCCTGCGCGCCTCGCGGACGGCGCCGATCGTCTTCACCGGCTGCCACATCCCGGCGACGAACCTTCTCGGCGCCGAGGGCGACGGGATGAAGATCGCGCTCGCCACCCTCGGCCACTCGCGGCTCGGCATCGCCGCCCAGTCGCTCGGCATGCACCGGCGCGCGCTCGAGCTGGCGGTCGCCTACGCCCGCGAACGCGTGCAGTTCGGCGTGCCGATCGCCCGCCACCAGGCGGTGCGCTTCCGGATCGCCGAGATCGCGCTCGAGCTGGCCGCCGCCCGTGCCCTCGCCTGGGCCGCCGCGGCAGCCGCGACCACGGAGGAGCAGCTCGCCGGCCGGTTGGCCTCCGAGGCCAAGCTCTACGCCTCCGAGGCCGCCAACCGCGCCGTCGCCGCGAGCCTCCAGCTCCACGGCGGCAACGGCTTCCACGCCGACTACGAGATCTCCCGCCTCTACCGCGACGTGCGGGTGACGACGATCTACGAGGGGACTTCGGAGATGCAGCGCACGGTCATCTCGCGCTCGCTGCTCCGCTGATCCCGTCAGCCCGGAACGCGCGCGACCAGGTCGATCTCGACCAGCGCTGCTTTCGGCAACGCCGCCACCTGGACCGTCGAGCGCGCCGGCCGGTGGTCGCCGAGGGCCTCGCCGTAGAGCGTGTTGAGCAGCGGGAAGTGTCCGAGGTCGGTGACGTAGATCGTCGCCTTGACCACGTCGGCGAAGGTGCAGCCGGCGGCGGCGAGCACCGCCTCGAGGTTGGCGAGCACGCGGCGCGCCTGGGGCTCGAAGCCACCCTCGACCATCTCGCCGGTCGCCGGGTCGAGGGCGACCTGGCCCGAGGTGAACAGGAACCCGCCGGTCTCGATCGCCTGCGAGTAGGGGCCGATGGCGGCCGGTGCCTGGTCGGTGTGATGGCTCTTCACGTCGTCTCCTCCCCCTGCTCGTAGACCCCGACGTAGGGCAGGTTGCGGAAGCGCTCGCCGTAGTCGAGCCCGTAGCCGACGACGAACACGTCCTCGATCGGGAAACCGCAGTAGTCGATCGGCACCGGCACCTCGCGCCGCGACGCCTTGTCGAGCAGCGCGCAGAGTTTGACGCTCGCCGCGCCGCGGAAGCGCAACAGGTCGAGGATCGTTCGCAGGGTGTAGCCGGTGTCGACGATGTCCTCGACCAGCAGCACGTGGTGGCCGCGGATCGACAGGTCGATGTCCTTGACGATCTTGACCTCGCCCGGGCTGGTGTCGTCGCGGTAGCTCGTGGTCTGGAAGAAGTCGACCGCGACCGGGATCGACTGCACCCGGTGCAGCAGGTCAACCAGGAAGAAGACCGACCCCTTGAGCACGCCCACCGCGATCAGGCGGTCGCCGGTGCCCAGGACAGCCGAATAGTCGCGCTCGATCTCGGCCGCCAACTCGCCGATCCGGGCCTGGATGCGCGCGGCCGAGATCAGCTCGCGCGGGGCGCTAGGTGCCGGCTCGCTCATCGCTTACAATCCCCTCCAGGCATCCCGCCTCACCCTGACCCGGCCGGAGCGACCGCGATGACCGTCGAGGAGCTGCACTCCCTGCACCAGCGCTACGTCGCGCTGTCGCAGCGGTTCCGTTCGGCCTGGGTCTTCCACCAGTTCTTACAGAGCCTCGCCAAGCTGTACTTCGAGGATTTCCAGGACCGCTACCCCGAGCGCTTCCAGGAGCTGTACGGGCAGCTCAAGGAGATCTCGCAGAGCCTCAACGCCTCCCAGGCGGCGGGCCTGTCACGCCGATTCGATGGCGTGGAGCGCCAGCTCAACGAGCTGATCGACGCGCTGGTCGGCGAGGATAGCAGAGTCGAACCGGCCCACCTGCGGCGCTTCTTCCGCCGCTTCCGGACCTACGACCAGAAGGTGCTGGTCCAGCTCGTCCGCTTCTACCTCTACGCCCGCCACGGCGACGACTGGACGCCGGACCGCCTCGACAAGATCGACTACCTGTTGACCCGGATCACCGAGGAGGGGCTCGAGGGCGACGACACCGCCGCGGTCGGCCTCGCCGAGCGCGGCCACCTGCGCGAGGTGCTCGCCGGGCTGCGGGTGCTGCTGCCCGGCGTGCCGGCGGCGCCCGAGACGATCGCCGAGCGCCAGCGCGAGATCGAGGAGCTGCGCGACGAGATCGCCTCGGTCGGCGACCTCGAACGCCTCCACGAGCGCGCCCTGGTCCAGCGCTACCGGGCGCTCAAGCACGGCCTCGGCGACCTCTTCTTCGAGCCCTCGCTGGCGCTCGCCGTGCTCGAGACCAACCAGCGGGTCAAGGCCGCGATCCGCGAGCTGTACGGGCGCGAGGAGCGGCGCATCTTCACCGAGTACCAGCAGATCTTCGACCTCGAGGGGCAGGTGCGCGCGGACCGTGACCTCTCGGCCGACCTCGCCCGCTTCCGCGAGGAGGTCGAGCGCTTCGAGCACCACCTGCAGCGCGACGAGCTGCGGCTCGACGAGCTGGCGCAGATCCGCAAGCGGGTGCGGGCGCTGATGCCGCGGCTGACCGCCAGCGCCGCCGTCGAGCCCGATCCCTTCGCCGCCGGAGCGCTGGAGGACGACCCGGGCGACTCGACCGTCTTTGCCGAGTCCTCCCTGCGCCCCGCCGAGGCGGCGGAGTTCGAGTCCTCGGCGGTGCTCGAGGCGCCCGCGGAGGACGTCGACTTCAGCGCATCCGCCGCCGAGGCGACGGACGGCCCCGAGCCGTCGCGGCCGGCCCCGCACGCGGCCGAGCCCCCGGCCGCCGGCGGCGGCGAGGCCGCCGGCGCCGAGGAGGTCCTGATCCGCGAGCACTTCGACCGCCTGATGGCGGCGCTCGACGGCACCACCCTCGGTTCGCCGCCCAAGGCGGTCAGCCTCACTCCCGACGTCTACCAGTTCCGGCTCGAGCCACGCGAGGTCGTCGCTTACCGCCGGCTGCTGCAGCGCGGCCGTCTGTCGCCCGCCTCGTCGCCCGACGAGGCCTGGGACGAGGCGATGGAGCGCTTCATCCTGCGCGCCGCCTCGCTGCGGGTGCGGATGAGCGAGGAGACCGAGGAGATCCGCGGCATCCTCGACGAGACGGTCACCGACATCGGGGCGCCGGTGTTCCAGCGCTCCCGGCGCACCGTTCGCCTCGGCGACGCCTACCTCAACCGCTTCGAGCACCTGATCCACCAGCTCCTGCTCGACGGCCAGGCCGAGGAGGCGCGCGAGCTGGACGTCCTGCGCGTCCGCCTGATGCACGAGTACTCCGGCCTCTGGCTGCTCTCCTACAAGCAGGCGATCACCGAGCCCGCCGCCGGCCCCAAAGCGCACTGAAGCGCGCCGGAGCAGTCGAACAGCGTTCGAGCAGAACTTGACATGCCGTAGCCGGTACGCTATAGCAACGGCGCGTTACCTGAGAGAGGCGCCGGAGCGATTCCGCGCGCCTCGCCCCGACCCCCTGTCACGCCCGCTCGCCACCGTGCCGCCAACCACCGCCGCCACGGGTCGAGGAGCGTCCCGAGGAGGTGAGTGCCATGAGCGAGACTTCGGCGACCGCGACCGCGCGCACGAGCGTGCGGCTCCACCTGGCCCCGGCAGCGTCGATCCTGCTGCTCGTCCTGTTCACCGGCTGCGCCTCGACGGCCGCGCCCGCGCCGAGCGGGGAGCCGCGCAAGGTCACCGGATGCCGGTTCGAGCCGGCGCACTTCGAAGAGGTCTATCGGTGCTCCCCCAACCCGGGGACCGGTCGCAGGCTGGTGTGCAGCCACCGCAACGAGCGGATCCCCGAGCGCTGGTGGCTCGAGTACGAGAGCGGCGAACCGCGCCAGCTCGACGAGGAGACCTGCAACGCGGAGGGCGAGCGGAAGCGGTGGGAGTGCCACGAGCCCGACGGCCACGTCTACCTGGACGAGCCGCCGACGAGCTGCGTGTGACCGGATCGTCGCGGAGCTCGCAGGCATCCCGGAGGATCGCGAAAGGGCGCCTCGGTGTCGTGCTGGCCTCGTGCTTCTTCGCCCTGTCGTTGCTCGGGAGCTCGGTCCCAGTCCGGAGCTCGGTACCGAGGCCGGCCGAGCCGGAGGCCGGCGACCAGACGGTGCTTCTGCTCGTCCCGTCGTCCGCCGGCCGGCTCGAAGGGCTCCGGGCCACCCGCTGGACCGAGAGTGAGCTCGAGCCGCTGGCTCCAGCGCTCTCAGACCACGCGGCCGGCTCCCTGGTGCTGGTCGACACGCGCTGCACGGCGGGAGCGTTGCTGGCCGTCTCCGCGCACGGGTGGATCGCGCCGCCGCTCCGGCTGTCGTCCGAGCGCTGCGGGTCGGCGGAGCCGATCGAGCTCGAGTGGCTCTCCGCGGGCACGCTGCGGGGCAAGGTCACGGTGCCCAAGGGGGAGGTGGTGCCGCCGCTCGGTCGGCTCAGGGTCGATCGCTGCCCGGCCGCCGCCGGGGCGGCGGCGGCGGTCCTCGGCGACTACCCGGCCCGCATCGCGGAGGACGGTTCTTGGTCGGCCGAGGTCCCGGCGGGCTGCATCGACCTCAGGCTCGCGGTTCCGCCCTTCGCTCCCGTCCGCTGGACGGCGGTCGAGCTGCGGCACGGCGCGGAGACCGCGGTCCGCGACACGGCGCTGGTCCGGGGCGGGTCGATGACCGTCCTGGTGACGGCGCCCGACAGCAACCACGGCGTGGCCGGTGCCGCGGTCCACCTGATCCCGGAGCAGCGGCTGGCGGTGGCCGCCGAGGCGGCGTACCGGCGGGTAGCGGTGCCGTCCGAGCGCGAGGTGGCCACCGACGTGCGTGGTTGGGCTCGATTCGACGGCATCGCGGCCGGCGTCTACTACCTGATCGCGGAGGCGCCGCCGGGAGGCGACGTCTCGCTGGGCGTCTCGGAGTCGTTCGAGCTGGCCGAGGGTGACGCGGCGGTCGTGGAGGTGTCGCTGAACCGGCCCGCCTCGCTGCGGGTCGAGCTCCTCGACGTCGAGGAGGCGAGGCTCTCCCCGGGTCGCCTGAGCGTCGAGCTGCTGCCGCAGGTGGGCTCGGAGACGCTCTACGGCGTCGGGCGGCGGCTCGACCTCGCCTCGCCGTTCTCGGCGGTCTTCGAGGGTCTGGAGCCCGGCGTGTGGCGCGTCGAGCTGATGTGGTCGGCCAGCGGCCTCGGATACTCGCTCGCGGATCGGGAGATCGTGCTCGCGCCGGGCACCGCCGAGACCCTGTCGCTGGAGGGACTGTCGCCGGTCTACCGCGGCCGGGTGACGCTTCGCGATCAGCCGGTGGCCGGAATGCTCGTCTTCCGATCGGAGTCCGAGCGGCCGGCCGGCGGACCGGTCATGCAATGCGAGAGCGACGAGGAGGGCAGCTTCGCGGCGCCGGTGTCGGAACCTGGCCGTTACACGCTCTGGTTCTACTCGGAAGACGAACGGTTCGACCACCTCAGCGCGTCGGTTTCCGGAGTCCTTTTCGAGGATCCGCGTGACCTGGTGGAGGTGAAGCTCCCGAACGGGCGCATCGAGGGTGTGGTGGTCGACGAGGACGGCGAGCCGGTGCCCGACATCCACGTGGGGGCGTCGGCCATCGACCTCAACGAAAGCGGCGACTACGATCTCCTGAGGATTCCGCTCGAGGCCGGCGCCAGGGCGGGCGCGGACGGCCGGTTCGCACTCGAAGCGCTGGCGAAGGGGGAGTGGGAGCTCACGGCGAGCCGCGACTCCTTGAAGAGCGAATCGGCGAGGGTCTCCCTCGCTCGCGACGAGGCAGTGTCGGGCGTGCGCCTGGTCGTCCGCGAGACGCTCTCGATCGAAGTCGTGGTGATCTCGGAGCCGGGCGAACCCGTCCGCGGGGCGATCCTCGAGGTTTTCCTGCCGATCTCGGATCCCGGCGGATTCCCCGGCTGGGCGCGTTTCGAGACCGATCAATCCGGCCGCGCCGAGCTGGAGTCCAAGCCGTCGCTCGTCGGCCGGTCGGCGACCGTCGCGGTCCGCGCCACCGGGTACGCGCGGACGATTCGGCGGGTTCCGCTGGCGTCGCGGATGCAGATCGTCCTGTCGCAGCTCTCAGGCCGCTTGGAGGTGGTCCCCGACGGTCCCTGGAGCTACCGCGATTCGATCGATCTGACTCTGGTCTCGAGCGACGGCGCCGCGGTGTCGCTCCAGACGCTCGCCGGCGACATCGACGGCCCCCGGCTCTCGTTGCCCTGGCCGGGTTCGACGGGGGCGTTCGTCGTGCCCGACCTGGCCCCCGGGAGCTACCGGCTCGTCCGGCTCGCCCGGACCTACGCCGACATGGTGGCGCTGTACGAGGGCCACGGCCACCGTTTTCCCGCCCTCGCCACCTTCACCGTCCAGTCCGGCGGCACCACCCGGATCGAGATCGCGATCGAGGACCGGTCGAGGACGAGCGAGGACCGGGAGCCGGAGCGCTGACGAGCCGACCTCGTGGCCCATCCCGAAGTCAACCCGTCAGCCGCGGATCCGCGATCAGCGACGCCAGAAGCCGGGCGACCCGGCCGGCGGCGGCGCGGCCGGCGGCGAGGACCTCCTCGTGGTCGAGGGGCTTTCCGGTGACGCCGGCGGCGGGGTTGGTCACCAGCGACAGGGCGAGGCAGCGCATGCCGAGGTGGCGGGCGGCGATCACTTCGAGGACGGTCGACATGCCGCCGAGGTCGGCTCCCAGGGTGCGCAGCATGCGCACCTCGGCCGGGGTCTCGTAGGAGGGGCCGGCGAGGCCGGCGTAGACGCCCTCGGCGAGCGCCGGCAGGCCGAGTCGGTCGGCGTGCTCGCGAGCGAGCGCGCGCAGCGCCGGGTCGTAGGCGTCGACCATGTCGGGGAACTGCGGCCCCCAGCCGTCGGGCAACTCTCCGCGCAGCGGGTTGAGGCCGGTCAGGTTGAGGTGGTCGGCGATCAGCACCAGGTCGCCCGGGCGGTAGGAGGGGTTGAGACCGCCGGCGGCGTTGGTCTGGAGCACGGTCGCCGCGCCGAGCTTGCGTCCCAGGCGGACGAAGAAGGCGACCTGGTTCGCGCCGTAGCCCTGGTAGGTGTGGATGCGGCCGCGGCAATAGAGCACCGGGCGGCCGGGCGCCGGCAGCAGCAGCTCGGCTTCAAGCGTGTGCCCGACGACCGCGCGCAGCGGGAACGGCGCGATCTCCGCCAGCGGCACCGGCCCGTGCGCGGGCGTCCCGAGGTCGACCGCCAGCCCGGAGCCGGAGACCACCAGCGCGGCCGGCGCCGGCCAGCCCAGCCCGCGCCAGCGCGCGAGGCCCTCCTCGAGCATGCGTCCGGGATCGTCGTGCATCGGCGCGGATGGTAGCACCCGGCACCTCGACCGCGGCCGGCCGGACAGCCGGGCGGCCCGGTGGAACCTGCTATCTTCGGCGCCGCCGCCGGAGCGCGTCCGCGGGCTCGGCCCGGGCGCGATCCACCGCCGAGACGCGAGCCCGCTCCCGCCGCCCCACACCGCCCGACACCCTCCCAGCCGCACCATGTCCGAGCTCGACGAACAGATCGCCCACCGCCGCGCCAAGCGCGACGCGCTCGCCACGCGCGGGATCGATCCCTACCCGATCGGCTCCGCCTGCGATCTCGAGCCGTCCGGGGTCCACGAGCGCTACGGCGAGCTGGCGGCCGAGGAGCTGGAGCGGCGGGCGATCCGGCTGGCGGTGCCGGGGAGGGTGCGGGCGATCCGCAGCCACGGCAAGACCGCGTTCATCGACCTCGGCGACGGGCTCGGCAAGCTCCAGCTCTTCGTCCGCACTCCGGCGCTTGGTGAGGAGTCGGCGGCGGTGCTCGACCACCTCGACCTCGGCGACCTGATCGGCGCCGAGGGCACGCTGATGCGCACCCGCGCCGGGGAGCTGTCGCTCGCCGCCGACAAGGTGACCATGCTCGCCAAGGCGCTCCGCCCGCTGCCCGAGAAGTGGCACGGCCTGGCCGACGTCGAGGCGCGCTACCGTCAGCGCTACCTCGACCTCCTGGTCAACCCCGAGACGCGGCGGGCGTTCGAGGTGCGCTCGCGGCTGGTCGCCGGCATCCGCCGCTTCCTCGACGAGCGCGGCTTCCTCGAGGTCGAGACCCCGATGATGCAGCCGATCCCGGGCGGCGCCGCGGCGCGCCCGTTCGTCACCCGCCACCACGCGCTCGGGCTCGAGCTGTACCTGCGGATCGCGCCCGAGCTGTACCTCAAGCGGCTGCTGGTCGGCGGCGTGCACAAGGTCTACGAGATCAACCGCAACTTCCGCAACGAGGGCATCTCGACCCGCCACAACCCCGAGTTCACGATGCTCGAGCTGTACTGGGCGTGGGCCGACTACCGGGCGATGATGGACTTGACCGAGGAGCTGCTGCTGGCGCTCGCCGACGGCGTCCTCGGCCGCCGCGAGCTGACCTGGAAGGGCGAGGCGATCGACCTCGCGCCGCCGTGGCCGCGGCTGACCATGCGCGAGGCGGTGGCGCTGCACGGCGGGATCGACCCCGGCCGCATCGACACCGCCGAGGAGGTGGGCGCCGAGCTCGAGCGCCGCGGCATCGAGCGCCCGCCGGCGCCGACCTACGGCCAGATGCTGATGACCCTGTTCGAGGAGGTCGCCGAGCCGCGTCTCGTCGCGCCGACCTTCGTCCTCGACTACCCGGTCGAGGTCTCGCCGTTCGCCAAGCTCACCCCCGGTGACCTGCGTTTCACCGAGCGCTTCGAGCTGTACATCGGCGGGATGGAGATCGCCAACGCGTTCTCCGAGCTGAACGACCCCGACGTCCAGGCCGAGCGCTTCCGCCAGCAGCTCGCGGCGCGCGAGCTGGGCGACGAGGAGGCCCACCGCTTCGACCACGACTTCATCCGGGCGCTCGAGCACGGCATGCCGCCCGCCGGCGGCGAGGGGATCGGCATCGACCGGCTGGCGATGCTGTTCACCGACTCGGCGTCGATCCGCGACGTCATCCTCTTCCCGCTGATGCGCCCGCTGCCCGCCGGGGGCGAGCCCTCCGGCGGCGGCGGCGGCGACGAGGGCGGCGGCGCCGCCGGGTGACCTTGGCGACCCCGCGCAACCTGCCGTTCCCGCTCCTGCTCGCGCTGCGCTACCTCAAGAGCACCCGGCGCGACGCCTTCGCCTCGTTCCTCTCGGCGGTGGCGTCGATCGGGATCGCGCTCGGCGTGGCGGCGCTGATCCTCTCGCTCGCCGCGCTCTCGGGGTTCCAGGAGCTGGTCAAGGGCGAGGTGCTGGCGCGCACGCCGCAGGTCGCGGTCGAGCTGCCCGCGGGCGCCGATTCCGCTGCCGCGCTCGCCGCCGCCCGCGGGGTCCGCGGCGTCACCGGCGGGAGCGTCGTGGTGCGTGGGCGCGGCTGGCTGGTCGCCGACCCGGGGACGCGGCCGGTCGAAATCGTCGGCTTCGCCGACGCCGTGCCGGCGACCTTCCCGGGCGCCGCCGGCGCTCCCGAGGGGCTCTACCTCGACGCCGGGCTGGCCGCCGCCTGGGGGCTCGGCCACGGGAGATCGGTGACCGTGGTGTCGCCGCGCCCGACCCTGACCCCGTTCGGTCCCCAGCCGCGCGCGCGCACGCTACCGGTCGCCGGCACCTTCGAGGAGACGCGCACCCAGGAGGAGCGCTCGCGGCTCGCCATACCCCTGGCGGTCGCCGATGGCCTGCTCGGCGCGCCGTCGCGCCGGCTCGAGCTGACCACCGCCGGCCTCGCGGCCGCCGAGCGGGTCGCCCGCCGGCTGCCCGCCGCGCTGCCGCCGGGCAGCCGGGTCGAGACCTGGCGCGAGATCAACCGGCCGCTGTTCTTCGTCCTCGCCCTCGAGAAGGCGATGACCTTCGTCGCGGTCGCGCTGATCGTGCTGGTCGCGGCGCTGGCGCTGGTCGCCGACCTGGCGCTGGTGATCGCCAGCAAGCGCGCCGAGATCGGCATGCTCGGCGCGATGGGGGCGACCCCGGCGGCGCTGTCGCACGCCTTCCTGCTGCTCGGCGCGATGCTCGCGGGGATCGGGCTGACCGCCGGTATCGCACTCGGCGCCGGCGGCGCGGTGGTGCTCGACCGCTACCGGCTGATCGCCCTGCCCGGGCAGGTCTACATCTTCGACCACGTGCCGTTCCTGGTCCGCGGCGGCGACGTCGCCGCGGTCGCCGGGCTCACCCTGGCGCTGGCGCTGGCCTTCTCGCTCTACGCCGCCCGGCGGGCGGCGGCGATCGACCCGGTCACGGCGCTCTCGGGGGCGGCGCGATGAGCGTCGGGGTGCGCGCCCGCGGTCTGACCAAGACCTACCGCGACGGCCTGCGCCGGGTCGAGGTGCTGCGCGGCGTCGACCTCGAGGTGGCACCCGGCGAGCTGCTGGCGGTGGTCGGCCCCTCGGGCTCGGGCAAGTCGACGCTGCTCCACCTGCTCGGCACCCTCGACCGCCCCGACGCCGGCACGGTCGAGATCGCCGGGCAGGACGTCGCCGGGCTCGCCGGCGCCCGGCTGGCGGCGTTCCGCAACCGGACGATCGGCTTCGTCTTCCAGTTCCACCAGCTCCTGCCCGACTTCACCGCGCTCGAGAACGTCATGCTCCCCGGCAGGATCGCCGGCCGCGACGCCCGGGCGGTGGCGCGGCACGCCCGCAGCCTCCTGAGCGAGGTCGGCCTCGCCGACCGCCTCGACCATTTCCCGTCGCAGCTCTCGGGCGGCGAGCGCCAGCGGGTGGCGCTGTGCCGGGCGCTGGCGCTCGACCCGCCGCTGCTGCTCGCCGACGAGCCGACCGGCAACCTCGACCCGGCGAGCGGCGAGCACGTCTTCGGCCTCCTGCTCGAGCTGCAAAGACGCCACGGGACGACCGCCGTCGTGGTCACCCACAACCCCGAGATCGCCGCCCGCTGTGCTAGGATTTCGACGTTGACTCACGGGGTCCTGGAGCCGGCTAGGCCGGTCTGAGGGCGGGAAGGCTGATGTTCGAGAAGTACAACGAGAAGGCCCGCAGAGCCCTCTTTTTCGCCCGCTACGAGGCGAGCAAGCTCGGCAGCCGGGTGATCGAATCCGAACACATTCTGCTCGGCATCCTGCGCGAGGGCGAGGACACCGTCAACGAGCTCTTCCGCCGCTTCGAGGTCAAGCCGGACGAGGTACGGCGCGAGATCGAGGGCGAGCGGGTGTTCGTCGAGCGGATCTCTTCGACCGCCGAGCTGCCGCTGTCGGAGGAATCCAAGAAGATCCTCGCGTACGCCTCGCACGAGGCCGAGAGCATGCTCCACTCGGCGGTCGGCTCCGAGCACCTGCTGATCGGCATCCTGCGGGTCGAGGGCTGTCTGGCCATGCGCATCCTGGCGCAGCACGGCCTGGATGTGTACACGGTGCGCGAGGAGGTGCTGACCGTGGCCAAGGAACGCGAGGCGTCGCAGCAGAAGAAAGAGCTTCCGTTCCTCACCGAGTACGGCCGCGACCTCACCGCGCTCGCCGCCGACGGCACCTTCGACCCTCTGATCGGGCGCGAGAACGAGGTCGAGCGGATCATCCAGATCCTCTCCCGGCGGACCAAGAACAACCCGATCCTGCGCGGCGAGCCGGGGGTCGGCAAGACCGCGATCGTCGAGGGTCTGGCGCAGCGGATCGTCGCCGGCCGGGTGCCGATCTTCCTCGCCAGCAAGCGGATGGTCGCGCTCGACCTGTCGCTGATCGTCGCCGGCACCAAGTACCGCGGCCAGTTCGAGGAGCGTCTCAAGGGGATCCTCAAGGAGCTGAGGGAGTCGCGGGAGCTGATCGTCTTCATCGACGAGATCCACTCGCTGATCGGCGCCGGCTCGGCCGAGGGCTCGCTCGACGCCGCCAACATCCTGAAGCCCGCGCTCTCCCGCGGCGAGATCTCGTGCATCGGCGCCACCACCGCCAAGGAGTACCGCAAGTACATCGAGAAGGACCGCTCGCTCCTGCGCCGCTTCCAGGCGGTCGAGGTGGCGCCGACCGACCACGAGGAGACGCTGTCGATCCTCAAGGGGATCAAGGACCGCTACGAGAGCTTCCACAAGGTGCGCTACACCGCCGAGGCGCTCAAGGTCTCGATCACCCACTCGAGCCGCTACATCCCCGACCGCCACCACCCGGACAAGGCGATCGACGTCATCGACGAGGCCGGCGCCCGAGTCAAGCTGCGCCGGGTGCGCGACACCCAGAACCTGCGCCAGCTCGAGCAGGAGATGCGCCAGGTCGTGCGCGACATGAAGGCGGCGATCTCGGCCAAGGAGTTCGAGCGCGCGGTCTACCTGCGCGAGCGCGAGATCGAGCTGCGCGAGGACATGGAGAAACTCGCCGTGCCTGCCGAGGAGGGGCGCCGGCTCGAGGTCACCCGCCGCGACATCGAGGAGGTGATCTCCTCGTGGACCGGCATCCCGGTCGCCAGCCTGGAGTCGGTCGAGGCGCGCAAGCTCGCCCACATGGAGGACAGCCTGCGCGAGTGGGTGGTCGGCCAGGACCGCGCGATCAGCGCGATCAGCCGCGCCATCCGGCGCTCGCGGCTGGGGGTGTCGAACCCGCAGCGGCCGGTCGGCTCGTTCGTCTTCCTCGGCCCCTCGGGGGTCGGCAAGACCGAGGTCGCCCGCCGGCTCGCCGAGTTCCTGTTCGGCAGCCAGCGGGCGCTGGTGCGCTTCGACATGAGCGAGTACATGGAGAAGCACGCGGTGTCGAAGCTGCTCGGCTCGCCGCCCGGCTACGTCGGCCACGAAGAGGGCGGCCAGCTCACCGAGCGAATCCGACGCCAGCCCTATTCGCTGATCCTCTTCGACGAAATCGAGAAGGCCCACCCGGACGTCGCCAACCTGCTGCTCCAGATCCTCGAGGACGGCCTGCTGACCGACGCCTACGGCAACCAGGTCGACTTCAAGAACACCCTGGTGCTGATGACCTCGAACATCGGCAGCAAGCTGGTGCTGCGCGGCGGCCGGATGGGCTTCGGCGAGGCCGACGAGGAGGCCGCGTTCGAACGCCTCGAGGAGGAGATCCTGGCCGAGCTGCAAAGGAGCTTCTCGCCCGAGTTCATCAACCGCCTCGACGAGGTGATCGTCTTCAAGCCGCTGACCCGCGAGCACCTGCGCGCGATCGTCGACATCCTGCTCAAAGACGTCAATCTGACGCTCGCCGAGCGCGGTCTGTCGGTGACGGTCGGCCCGCGGGCCAAGGACTGGCTGCTCGACCAGGCCGGCATCGAGCCCTCGACCGGCGCCCGTCCGCTGCGGCGGACGATCCAGCGCCATATCCAGGACGCCGTCTCGGAGATCCTGATCTCCCAGCACGGCGAGTCGATCGAGGAGATCGAGGTCACGCTCGAGGGAGAGGAGCTGCGCTTCCACCCCCGCGCCGCCGTGGAGATGGTGCCGCAGGAGACCTGAGCCCGCCGCTCCCGGAGTCGCTGACACGATCCTTGCAAGCCGCGCGCGCCAGGGAGACCCAGGGACGGCCGGTGCGCCACGGCCGCCGGAAGGAACCGGAGAGGACGCGATGAGATCATCACGAGCAACCCCGCGTGCCCTGTTGGCGCTCGTCCTGGCGCTGCTGCTCGCCGTCCCCGCCCCCGGCTGGGCCCAGGGGCCGGTCGTCCGTGAGATCGAGGTCAGGGGCCTGCAGGCGCTGGCCGAGGAGACGCTGCTCTACTACCTCGGGCTCGAGGAGGGCGCCGAGCTGGACGAGGCCGCGCTCGACCGCAACGTCCAGGGCCTGTGGCAGCGCGAGCTGATCGACGACATCGTCATCCGCTCCGAGCCGGTCGAGGGCGCCGGGGACGGCGCGGTCAAGCTGGTGATCGAGGTCGTCGAGCGCCCGGTGCTGCGCTCGGTCGACTACCGCGGCCTCAAGAAGGTCAGCCAGACCGACGTCCGCGACCGCATCGTCAGCGCCCGCATCGGAGTACGCGAGGGCGGGCCGGTCAACAAGGGCGAACTGAACCGGCTGGCGGCCGAGATCGAGCGGCTCTACCGCGAGAAGGGCTACCGCTTCGCCGAGGTGACTTGGTTGCTGGAGCCGATCGAGACCACCCCCAACGAGGTCCGGGTGGTCTACGACGTCGACGAGGGCGACCGGGTGCGCATCGAGGACATCGACTTCGAGGGCAACACCGTCTACTCCGACCTGCGCCTGCGGCTCAAGATGCGCAAGACCAAGGAGAGCGGGCTGATCTCGCGGGTGCTGCGCAAGGACATCTTCAACCCGGCGACCCTCGAGGAGGACCTCGACGCGGTGCGCGAGCTGTACCGCAACTCCGGCTTCAAGAACGTGCTGCTCGGCGATCCCGAGGTCGAGGTGCGGGCGCTGCGCCCCGATGCCGCCGAGTCCGACGAGCAGAAGCGGCGGATCTTCCTCACCGTGCCGGTCGAGGAGGGCGAGCGCTGGCGCTTCGGCGAGATCTCGATCGAGGGCAACAAGACCTACAGCGACCAGGCGCTGCTGCGGGTCTTCCGCAACAAGCCGGGGACCTGGCTGCGCGCCAACCTGATCGACGAGGGGGTGGAGTCGATCAACGAGCTGTACAACAACACCGGCTACATGTTCGCGCGCATCGAGCCCGAGATCGTCGAGCGCGGCGACCAGGTCGCCGACGTCCTGATCAAGGTCGACGAGGGCGACCAGTTCACGGTCGGGCGGATCGAGTTCGAGGGCAACGCCCGGACCAGGGACAAGGTGCTGCGGCGCGAGCTGCGGGTCCAGGAAGGCCTGCTGATGAACGTCGGGGCGCTGCGCAGCAGCGTCTACAAGGTCAACCAGCTCGGCTACTTCAAGCTCGACGAGGAAGACCCGGTGCAGGTCGACGTCGACCAGGAGGACAAGGAGGTCAACCTCAACTTCTCCGGCGACGAGTCCGACCGCACCGAGCTGCAGTTCGGCGGCGGCTGGAGCGAGTTCGAGGGCTTCTTCGGCCAGTTCTCGATTCGCACCCAGAACTTCCTCGGCCGCGGCGAGCGGGTTCAGGCGTCGTTCCAGAGCGGCCGCTTCCGTACCCAGTTCGACCTCGGCTACTTCGTACCCTGGTTCCTCGACCGGCCGCAGACCGTCGGCTTCCGGGTGTTCAGGAGCGAACTCGACTACGGCGGTCTCAGCGACATCCAGGACCTGACCCAGAACTCCGAGGGCGTGCAGCTCACCTACGGCCGCAACCTCAGGCTGTTCCAGTCGGTGGCGGTGACCTATACCCTGGCGCGCTTCGAGAACAACCAGAGCTTCTCGCTCGGCCCCGGCGTGCCGCCGCTGGTCCTGGCGCAGGACATCGACAGCTCGTCCCTGCGCCCGATCTGGGCCTTCGACAAGATCGACAACCGCTTCGAGCCCACCCGCGGTACCCGCGCGACCTTCTCGACCGAGCTTTCGGGGGGCTTTCTCAGCGGCGACAGCGAGTTCGTCGAGCCCGAGCTGACGATGACCCTGTTCCGGCCGCTCGACGAGTATCCGACCCAGCACGTGGTCGGCCTCAACGCCCACGTCGGCTACCTCTACCCGTTCGGTCAAGGCGTGCAGTCGGTCTTCGACTACTTCGTGATCGGCGGCGAGCGGTCGATCCGCGGCCACGCCCGGCGCTCGCTGTTCCCGCGCGACGAGGCCGGCAACCTCCTGTGCGTGCCGGTCGGGACGACCAAGCCCGAGCTCGGCGACTACATCTCGTGCACCGACAGCTCCCAGAACCCGATCCTGATCGGCGGCGACCGCTACGTCCAGATCAACCTGGAGTACCATTACCTGGCCGGCGGGCCGTTCCGGTTCATCCTCTTCGCCGACGCCGGCCAGGTCTGGGCTCCGGGGTTTTCGCTCGACGTCGGCTCCCTGCGCTACACCGCGGGCGCCGAGATGCGGGTGCTGGTGCCGGTGTTCGGCGCGCCGCTGCGCTTCATCTACGCCTTCAACCTGAACGAAGAGCCGTTCGACGAGTTCGAGCAGTTCCAATTCACGATCGGCAGCAGCTTCTAAGGAGATCGCCGCTATGCCCGTCCCGTCGCTTTCCCCGTCTTCGACCCCGTGGAGAATCCCGCTGCGCACCGTCTTCGCGGCCGCGCTCTTGCTGACCGCCGCCGGCGCCGCGCCGGCCTCGGCGCAGGCGCTCAAGGTGGCGGTGATCAACACCGAGCAGGTGCTGCTCGAATCCGAGACCGGCAAGGCGGCGCTCGCCGAGCTGCGCCAGGTCCGCGAGGCCAAGGAGGCCGAGGGCCAGGCCCTCCAGACCGAGGCCGAGGACCTGCGCAAGCGCCTGACCGAGGGCCGCCTGTCGTTGGCCGAGGACAAGATCGCCCAGCTCGAGCAGCAGCTCGAGGAGAAGGGGATCGCGCTGCGCCGGTTCCAGGACGACGCCTCCCGCGAGCTGAACAAGCGCCGCGACGAGGTGCTCGCCGGGATCGACCGCAAGGTGCTGCCGATCATCAACCAGGTCGGCCAGGAGCAGGGCTACTCGCTGATCTTCCGCAAGTTCGAGAGCGGGCTGGTGTTCGCCTCCGAGGAGATCGACATCACCGGCGAGATCATCCGCCGCCTCGACGCCCAGGCCTCGGCCGCCGCCGCCCCGGGCGCCGGCTCGGGCTCCTGAGCGGTGAGAAGGACGCTCTAGGGTGCCGCGCCTGGCCGAGCTGGCGGCGCGGGTGGGCGGCACGGTCGTCGGCGACGGCGAGCGGGCGATCGCCGGGTTCGCGAGCCTCGAGGACGCCGGGCCGGACGACCTGTCGCTGCTCGCCGAGGCGCGCTACCGCGAGGCCGCGGCGGCGAGCGCCGCCGGCGCGCTGCTGATGCCGCGCGCCGGCGCCGGCGGCCCGGCGCTCGAGCCGCCGCCGGGCCGCGACCTGGTGCTGGTCGCCGACCCCCGGCGGGCGATGGCGCTGCTGCTCGAGACCCTCTACCCGCCGCACCGGCCGCCCGCCGGGATCCACCCCACCGCGGTCATCGGCGACGGCTGCGCGATCGACGCGAGCGCCCACGTCGGCCCCTACGCGGTGATCGGCGAGGGCAGCCGGCTCGAGGCCGGGGTGGCTGTCGAGGCCCACGCGGTGGTCGGCCGGCGGTGCCGGGTCGGCGAGGGCAGCCGCCTCCACCCGCACGCGGTGCTCTACGACGGCACCGAGCTGGGGCCGCGCTGCGAGCTGCACTCCGGCGCGGTAGTCGGCTGCGACGGCTTCGGCTACGCCCCGGGCGACGACGGGCTGCCGCGCAAGGTGCCCCAGGTCGGTCGCGCCGTGCTCGGCCCGGACGTCGAGATCGGCGCCAACACGACGATCGACCGCGCAACCCTCGGCGCCACCCGGGTCGGCGCCGGCAGCAAGCTCGACAACCTGGTTCATCTGGCACACAATGTCCGGCTGGGCCGGGGGTGCCTGCTCGCCGCCCACGTCGGGATCGCCGGCAGCACGCGGATCGGCGACGGCGTGGTCCTCGCCGGGCAGGCCGGGGTCGCCGATCACCTCGAGATCGGCGACGGCGTCCTGGTGGCGGCGAAGTCGGCGGTGATGCAGTCGGTCGAAGCGGGCGCCCGGGTCGGCGGAATCCCGGCCGGCGACTTCGGGCGCTGGAAGCGCCAAGTGGCGGCCCAGGGCCGGCTGGCCGGTCTGGTCCGCCGGGTGGCGGCGCTCGAGCGCCGGCTCGATATGGTCGCTTCGGACGACGCGCGCCTTGAGGGCGCGTGTGCGGGGCCGCAAGGCCCCGACTCGGGGGAGGGCCCCCGCGGGATTCACTCCCGCGGGGAGGGAGGCTTGAATAGCCCCCCGCGAAAAGACGAGGAGAGCGGAGCGTGAGCGGAGCTGTCCGAGACCTGCAGTGGGTGATGTCGGTGCTGCCCCACCGCTACCCGTTCCTGCTCGTCGACCGCGTCCTCGAGCTCGAGCCGGGCAAGCGGGTCGTGGCGCTGAAGAACGTCACCGTCAACGAGCACTACTTCCAGGGCCACTTCCCGGGCCACCCGGTAGTGCCGGGGGTGCTGCTGGTCGAGGGGCTGGCCCAGGCCGGAGGCCTCCTGCTGCTGCACGACCTCGAGGGCCGCGACGGCAAGCTCCTCTATTTCACCTCGATCGAGAAGGCGCGGTTCCGCCGCCCGGTAGTGCCCGGCGACCAGGTGCGCTACGAGGTCGAGGTGATCCAGAAGCGGGCGCGCTACGCCAAGCTGGCCGGCAAGGTGATGGTCGGCGACACCCTGGCCGCGGATGCGGTGATCACCTCGGCGATGGTCGATCGCTAGCCGGGACCGGGTTCTCGTTCGCATTCCGAGCATGGCCGTCCGGATCCATCCCACCGCGGTGGTCGATCCCTCCGCCGAGCTGGCGGACGGGGTGCTCGTGGGCCCGCACGCGGTGGTCGGCGCGCGGGTGACGGTGGGGGAGGGGACCGAGATCGGCGGCGGCGCCCACGTCCTCGGGCCGACCGCGCTCGGCCGCGACAACCGGGTGTTCCCGCACGCCTGCGTCGGCTTCGACCCCCAGGACCTCAAGTACCGCGGCGAGGAGGTCTTCCTCGAGGTCGGCGACGGCAACCACTTTCGGGAGTTCTCGACCGTCCACCGCGGCACCGCCGGCGGCGGCGGGGTGACCCGGATCGGAGACGGCAACCTGTTCATGGCCTACTCGCACGTCGGCCACGACGCCGCCATCGGCAGCCGGACGGTGTTCGTCAACGGCGCCACCCTCGCCGGCCACGTCGAGGTCCAGGACGACGCCACGATCGGCGCCTTCTCGGCGGTCCACCAGTTCTGCCGGGTCGGCCGCCACGCCTACGTCGGCGGCTACACAGTGGTGACCATGGACGCCCTGCCGTTCGCCAAGACGGTCGGGATGAAGGCCTCCTGCTACGGCCTCAATGCGATCGGTCTCAAGCGCAAGGGGGTGCCCGGCGAGACCGTCAAGAGGCTGCGGCGGGCGCTGCGCTACCTGGTCTACTCCGGGCTCAACACCACCCAGGCGGTCGACCGCATCCAGGCGGAGCTGGCGGGCGACCCCGAGGTCGAGTTCCTGGTCTCCTTCGTCACCGGCGCCCGGCGCGGTTACGTCAAGGCGATCCCCGGCCGCCGCGGCGGGCGTGGCGGCGCCGGCGAGGACGCCGAGACGGCCGGCGACTCGAGCGCCGGAGAGGGGGACGGGGACGAGGAGGCCGGCGAGCCGGTGGCGGCGTCCGAGAGGCGGGAGCGCAATGCCTGAGCCGCTCCGGGTCGGCCTCGCCGGCGCCGGAGCGATGGGCCGCCACCACGCCCGCAACCTCGCCGCTCTGCCCGGGGTCGAGCTGGCCGCGGTGTGGGACCGCGACCCCGAGGCGGCCGAGGCGGTGGCCTCGGCGCACGGCGTGCCGGCGGTGGCGGGCTGGGAGGAGCTGGCCGACGCCGCCGAGGCGGTGGTGGTGGCGGTGCCGACCGCGGCCCACGCCGAGCTGGGGACCAGGCTCCTGGCGCGCGGCCGCCACGTCCTGGTGGAAAAGCCGCTCGCCGCATCGCTCACCGAGGCCGACGAGCTGCTCGCGGCGGCCGTCGCCGCGCCGGCCGCGGTCGGGGGCGGGCGGCCGGTGCTGGCGGTCGGCCACGTCGAGTTCTTCAACCCGGCGGTGCAGGCGCTGCTCGCCGGCGCCGGCGCGCCGCGCTTCGTCGAGGTACAGCGGCTGTCGGTGTTCACGCCGCGCAGTCTCGACGTCGACGTCATTCTCGACCTGATGATCCACGACCTCCAGATCCTCCACGCGCTCGACCCGAGCCCGGTGGCGGAGGTGCGGGCGACCGGCATCGAGGTGCTCTCCCACCGCGTCGACATCGCCAACGCCCGGGTGGCGCTGGAGTCGGGGGCGGTGGCGAACCTGACCGCCTCGCGGGTATCGTCGGAGCGGGTCCGCAAGCTGCGGCTCTTCCTGCCCAATCGCTACTACTCGCTCGACTACCGGGAGCAGGAGATCAAGGGCTACAGGCTGACCGGCGACGGCGGCGGCGAGGGGGGGCGGCGGATCGTCCCCGACGACCTGCCGGTGACCCGCGAGGAGCCGCTGCGCGCCGAGCTGGCGGCGTTCGCCGCCGCCTGCCGCGGCGAGCCGGCGCCGCTGGTCGCCGGCGCCGAGGGACGGAAGGCGCTCGCCACCGCGCTGGCGGTGGCGGCGGCGATCGGCGCCGGCGGCTAGAGAGGGCCGGAAAGGGAGGGAAAACGACGTGGGCGAGTCCAGGATCGGTGTCATCGGCGGCAGCGGCCTCTACGTCATGGACGAACTGACCGCGCTCGAGGAGCGCCGGCTCCAGACCCCGTTCGGCGACCCCTCGGACGCCTATGTGCTCGGCGAGCTGGAGGGGGAGCGGGTGGCCTTCCTGCCGCGCCACGGCCGCGGCCACCGGCTGCTCCCGACCGAGATCAACTCGCGCGCCAACCTCTTCGGCTTCAAGATGCTCGGGGTCGAGTGGCTGATCTCGATCTCGGCGGTCGGCTCGATGAAAGAGGCCTACGCGCCGACCCACGTGGTCGTCCCCGACCAGTTCTTCGACCGCACCCGCCACCGCCCCGACACCTTCTTCGGCGACGGCTTGGTCGCCCACGTCTCGATGGCCGACCCGGTCAGCCCGGCGCTGGCGGCGATCCTCGCCGAGGCCGCCGGGGCCGCCGGCGCCACCGTCCACCGCGGCGGCACCTACCTGTGCATCGAGGGGCCGCAGTTCTCGACCCGCGCCGAGTCGCACATCTTCAGGAGCTGGGGCGTCGACGTCATCGGCATGACCAACGTCCAGGAGGCGCGGCTGGCGCGCGAGGCCGAGATCTGCTACGCCACCCTGGCGATGGTCACCGACTACGACTGCTGGCACGAGACCGAGGAGGCGGTGAGCGTCGAGGCGGTGCTCGGCGTGCTGCGCGCCAACTCCCGCCTCGCCCAGGACACCATCCGCCGGGCGGTCGGGATGCTCGCCGAGCGGCGGCCGGACTGCGAGTGCGCCGACGCGCTGCGCTTGGCGATCCTGAGCGACCCCGCCGCGGTGCCCGAGGCGACCCTCGGCAAGCTCGGGCCGCTGGTCGACAAGTATCTGGGAAGACAAGGCGGGAAGGACTGACGACGCCGATGCCGCGCATCCTGGTCACCAACGACGACGGCGTCTACTCGGAGGGGGTCAAGCTCCTCGCCGAGGCGCTCGCCGAGGTCGGCGAGGTCGTGGTGGTCGCCCCCGACCGCGAGCAGAGCGCCACCGGCCACTCGCTGACCCTCCACCGGCCGCTCCGCCTGCGCAAGCTCGAGGAGGCGCGCTACGCGGTCGACGGCACGCCGACCGACTGCGTCAACCTGGCGGTGCTCCACCTGCTGAAAGACAACCCGCCCGACTTCATCGCCTCGGGCATCAACTTCGGCTCCAACCTCGGCGACGACGTCACCTACTCGGGCACCGTCAGCGCCACCTTCGAGGGGACGCTGCTCGGCATCCCCTCGGTGGCGTTCAGCCAGGCGGTCGGCGAGCACTTCTCGTTCGCGCCCGCCGCCCGCTTCGCCCGCCGGCTGTTCGCCCACTTGGTCGACAGCGACGTGCCGCGCGACCTGCTGCTCAACGTCAACTTCCCGCTCGGCGAGATCAAGGGCGCCCGCTTCACCCGCCTCGGCCACCGGCAGTACCAGCAGGCGGTGGTCGAGAAGCGCGACCCGCGCGGGCGGACCTACTTCTGGATCGCCGGCACCCCGGTGTGGGAGGAGGCCGAGGGCACCGACTACCACGCGGTCTCGCGCGGGCTGGTCTCGATCACCCCGCTCCACCTCGACCTCACCGACTACCGCGGGCTCGAGAGCCTCGGCTGGGTCGAGGACGAGCTGGAGCGGATCGCCGCGCCGGCCGGGGAGGGCGAGGCCGGGGCGGAGGACGAGTCGGAGTCTCAGGGCGCGGCGCCCGCCGGCGGGCCGGCCGGCGAGGCCGGAAGCTGATGCGCGACTACCGCTATCTGCGCGAGCGCATGGTGCGCGACCACATCGCCGCCCGCGGCGTCGCCGACGAGCGGGTGCTCGCGGCGCTGCGCGAGATCCCGCGCCACGAGTTCGTCCCGGAGCACCTGCGCACCCAGGCGTACACCGACCACGCGCTGCCGGTCGCCGGCGGCCAGACCATTTCTCAACCCTATGTCGTGGCGCGGATGACCGAACTGCTAGGGGTCGAGCCCGCCCACTCGGTGCTCGAGATCGGCACCGGCACCGGCTACCAGACCGCGGTCCTGGCGCGCCTGGCGCGGCGCGTCTACAGCCTCGAGCGGGTCCCCGAGCTGGCGCGCGAGGCGATCGCCCGCATGCGCGAGCTGGGCTACGACAACGTCAAGATCCAGGTCTTCGACGGCACCGTCGGCTGGAGCGAGGTGGCACCGTTCGACCGCATCCTGGTCACCGCCGGGGCGCCGGCGGCGCCGCAGCCGCTGCTCGACCAGCTCGCCCCGGGCGGCCGCATGGTGATCCCCGAAGGCGACCGCCAGGCGCAGCGGCTGATGGTCTACGAGAAGGACGCCGAGGGCCGGGTGAGCGCGAGCGCTCACGACCCGGTGGCGTTCGTGCCGCTGGTCGGTCGCCACGGCTGGGACTCGGAGTAGGGCGGAGGAGCGCCGGATGGACGCCCTGAGGGCCTTCGCGGCCGACCTGCGCGCAGGGCTCACCAGCCTCTTCCACTGGGTCGAGAGCTTCGCCGACAAGCCCTACGGCGGCGCCGCGCTGTTCGTCTTCGCGTTCGCCGAGTCGAGCGTCTTCCCGATCCCGCCCGACGTGCTGCTGATCCCGCTCTGCCTCGGCGACCCCTCGAAGGCGCTCTGGTTCGCGGCGATCTGCACCGCCGGCTCGGTGCTCGGCGGCGCCTTCGGCTACGGGCTCGGCTTGTGGGGCGGGCGGCCGCTGGTGAGGAAGCTGTTCCGGCCCGAGAGGGTGGCCGCGGTCGAGCGGCTCTATGGCCGCTACAACGCCTGGGCCACCGGCATCGCCGGGCTGACGCCGCTCCCCTACAAGCTGTTCACGGTCTCGGGCGGCGCCTTCGCGATCGACTTCAAGATCTTCATGCTCG
>Ga0302046_10000456_pt1 | contig 41750 bp, 41 predicted proteins | sample RVTome_11_FD_200261 | JGI IMG/M metagenome (GOLD analysis project Ga0302046, IMG submission 200261) | Soil microbial communities from uranium-contaminated site in the Upper Colorado River Basin, Wyoming, United States - RVT147D111 (version 2) ...
TGGATTTTGCAGGAACCTCTAATACTTCAAAGGCTTCAACCACAGAATGACTTTGACTTGACCCTTGCCCTGTATGGACCTTAAACACTTTTTAACAATTTTTACCCACTCGATTACACGAAGACCCCAAAAATTAATCTACGGGGCCTTCTTTCTGATTGTTCCTTTAATCGCAATTTTTGGGTTAATTTCATATTTTTTCGGTGTCCGTGTGATAACCTCAGGAGAAGGTTATGGATTTGAGATCGGTGAATCAAAAACAGTTGTTTATCAAAAAGCGACCGAACTATTAAGCATAGGAAAAATCAAAGAAATTCATGCTTGGCCCCAGGGAGAATTTAAACGAAAAATGGAACCCTCCGAAAACCCTGCGGAAAACACGGATCTACAGTGGTTCCTTGTAGTGGATCCTGATTGGTGGAATAACACCATCACACTGACCTTTGATCAAAATTTCCTAATCGAAATCCGCAGAGACAGAATCTGTTGGGAATTACCATAAAAAAAAAGAAAAGATGCTGACCATTGATGGTTCATTTAAAGAAGGAGGCGGACAAATACTCCGCACCGCTTTGGGGCTAAGCCTGGTTACCCATACCCCATTTCGAATTGGAAAAATTCGCGCAGGGAGGAAGAAACCTGGACTTCGTCCCCAACACCTAACGGCAGTCAATGCTGCTGTTGAAATCAGCGGTGCCCAGGTAAAGGGAAACACCATTGGGTCCAAGGAATTGGAATTCATACCTGGAAAGGTCATCCCCGGAAAATATTTTTTCTCCGTTGGAACCGCGGGGAGTACCATATTGGTTCTTCAAACGGTTTTACCTGCCCTTCTAACGGCTTCAAACCCAAGCCATCTCATACTGGAGGGCGGTACCCATAATCCAGGGGCCCCCCCTTTTGATTTTGTTGAAAAGACCTTCTTTCCCTTATTGGCACGGATGGGAGCACGGGTTTCAGTTAAACTTGAACGCCCGGGGTTTTTCCCCGCTGGGGGAGGGAGACTACAGGTTTCCATTGATCCGCCTTCCTCCCTCACACCCCTCGAGCTCACCGCCCGGGGAGATATCCGAAGAAAATGTGCCCGTGTTATCCTATCTCATCTGCCTGAAAACATCGCGAAAAGGGAGTTATCTGTCATTGAGCAAGAATTATCCTGGCCGAAAGACCACTTAAAATTTGAGGCAGTGGAATCCTCGGGTCCCGGTAATGTCGTCTTGATTGAATTGGAAAGTGAAGAGATCACGGAAATTTTTTCAGCTTTTGGAGAACGCGGAATTCCCGCTGAAAAAGTGGCAAGCCAGGCTGTACAACAGGTTCGTCGTTATTTGGAAACAGGTGTCCCGGTAGGAAGTTATTTAGCGGACCAACTCTTAGTGCCAATGGTCATCATGAGAGGCGGAGTTTTTTCAACAATACCACTGACTTCTCACACCCAAACAAATATGGAAATTATTAAAAAATTTCTTTCCATTAATATTAAAGTTTCAAATATGGAAAAAAACGGTTCTATAATCGAGGTTAGAAAATTACGCTCCTATGGCTAGAAAAGGGCATTGTTCTTCTTTTCACCTGATAAGAAAAAACCTTATAAATCAAAGAGTTCAATTTATTGAAAAACATTAGAGTTGTTAATTTTTTCCCCCTTTGATATAAGGAATTTCAAAAGGAGGGCTTCAAGATGGGACCGACTAAAGTCATAATAAAGGGTAAGGCCATATTTGATGGAAAAAACGGAAAAAAAATCAAAGACGGGCTCAATACGCCAAAAGCACTGAAGGAATTTGCCGCCCATCATTATATTTCCCTACCCGTTCTCGATAATTTAGGAAAACCTTGGCTGGTGAATGAAAAACCGGTATATTGCCTCCGGGGAACAAAATACGAAACCTTGGATGACGAAGTGGTCCACCTTACCCGTTGCCCGGACTGCGGAGGAATGGGAATCAACATAGAGGAACCCGCGCTGGAAAGAGATTGTATCCAATGTACCCAATGTGGTCACGAGTTTGATGCAAGACTCGAAATGATGGAAAGCTAGAGTTTTAAAACTGACGGTTATTAAACTCATAGACCCCACGGGGCTAATTCCCTGAAATTTTTAGGGAGGGTATTATGAATAAAGTAAAGGCAAAAAAACCAAAAGAAAATCACAAGAAGATCAAAGACCCTTTTGCACTCGGAAAGGAAATTGATCAATTGGCAGCGGTTATTGTTGATATAGAAGAAGAAATGGAAACGGTTTCAAGAGAAAGCTCACCCCTGGAGGATATTGAGGGAGCCAAAGCACATGCCGCTAAAGCACTGGATAAATATACGGCCCTTATGAAAAAACTGGGGAAAGAAAAACGAGGGGAAATACGGCAAATGTTTAAACCCGGTTTAGACCACATTAAAAATAAATTAACCCATCTAAAAGAAGCACCGGAGTAAATTTGCCCTCGAAAAAAGGAACCTCTAACCCTTAATTCTCCTTTATCAAATCAGAAACTCCGTCCCTGACTGCCTTGCTGTTAAAGACCCCTGAATACCGCCACCAAATCACTGAGCGAAGCAGATCTCTCCCGTGCGTAGAAATGAAGTCTTAGGGATTCTTCTTTTGTTTCCTCGCGTTTTGCTTGATCTAACTTCGAATTAGCGTTTTCCGCAAGAAGTTTTAGGGTCATTCCAAAATCATCTTCCACCTTCTTTAAAACCACAGGATTTCCGGAAAGCCGGGGCATCAATACTTCTTTGGCTTTTTGAAACTGCTCTTTTACCTGATCAAGGGGAAGCTGTTGGGAAGCCTCCCCGTCCATAATGGTTCTTAAACAGTGCCCCATGATGGCATAAAACTTTACAAAATCGGAAGCTACCTCCAAATATATTTGATCTTTGCTCATAAGCCCATTTAACCTCACTTTTTTTTTAGATTAAAACCAAAACTCTCTAACATATCAACATTGTAAACAGAACTTTATTTAAAATAAAGGTTAATTTTCCGTCTACCGCTTGACCGTTAGATTTAATAACCATTTTTCAAACAACTGGTCTGGGAAAGGTAAAGATATGAAGCTAAACAAATTAAACCCCCCTTCGAAAAAGAATTAGAAATTCATTGGCCGGCCTATTTTTTTAGTTTTTTAAATAAAAGGCAAAACCCTCATATTTCAAACGGAAAAACCCTCGAGCAGGGGAAGGCCCTAATTTCACAAAAAATTATCAACCTTTTTACAAAACCCTTTCAAATCGAAGAACACGAGCTTTTCGTTACCGTCACTATGGGTATTACCCTTTTCCCGAATAATGGAAGGGATACGGAAACCCTCCTGAGAAAAACCGATTTGGCCATGTACCAGGCGAAGGACAAAGGGAGGAACAGTTACCGTTTTTATTTCTCTGAAATGAATTCCAGGGTTTCCGAGTGGTTGGCCTTGGATACTGCCTTGCATTACGCACCGGAGCGCGATGAACTGATCCTATACTATCAGCACAAGGTAAACCTCTCTTCCAATCAGGTCGCTGGGATGGAGGCGCTGATCCGTTGGCGGCACCCCACTTTGGGTTTGGTTCCTCCTCTCCAGTTTATTCCCATCGCAGAAGAAACCGGCTTAATTATTTCCATTGGAAATTGGGTACTTCAAACTGCCTGTACCATCGAAAAGAAGTGGCATGAGGCTGGACATCAAAACATTCAAGTGTCTGTAAATTTATCCGCACGCCAATTTCTTCAAGAAGACCTTGTCGAAACTATTGAAAAAATCCTCACAGAAACATCCTTTGATCCTCACTGCCTGGAACTTGAACTCACCGAGAGTATGTTACAAAATATGGATCAGGCTCTTTTACCTCTTCAAAAATTATTTGCTTTAGGAATCCAAATTTCCATCGATGATTTTGGCAAGGGGTACTCTTCTCTTTCCTATTTAAAACAATTACCCATCACCCGGTTGAAAGTTGACCAATCTTTTGTGCGGGATATTGCAACCGACCCCGATGATGCGGCCATCGTACGGGCGATTGTAACCATGGCCCATCACCTGAATCTGAAGGTAACCGCCGAGGGTGTTGAAACGGGAGAACAACTGGAATTTTTGCGTGCTCTGGAATGTAATGAAATTCAGGGGTATGTGTTTAGCCCCCCTCTGCCTCTAGAAGAAGTGACCAATATTTTGATCCAAAAGAAATCCTTGTGAAATCCTATTTGGGACCTTCTAAATCTTTTTGGCATTCAGAGAACCACAATAACCGGATTGGCCTTAGGGTTTATAGGAGTTTTTGTAATCTTTTTGGGAAAGGAAAAAGCTTCGGACCCTCTTTTGGCATGAACGGCTGATTTCAATCCCCCATCTGCTTTTATTAAATAAAAATAACCCTCTAAATCCTCTCCCCACTTGGTTTTGTGATGGATCATAATCAACAAAACCTTTTCATTTTCTTTTTTTATAATGAAAAATTCCCGATTTTTATCCCCAGAAATAAGATATTGGATTTTAATTCTCCCTTTCTTTTGGGGAACCTCTAAAATTTTTGCAAGATCGGCATCCAAATATTCTTCCCGGCCCTCCTGAAGGGCTATATCAACCAAACCTGAAAGTTCCTCTCTCCCAAACACTGCAACAGGATACCCCTCATCTCTACTCCCTCCAAAAAAACCACATCCCTGAAAAATAAGAACGGCGAACAAAAACCCGGCAGTGAAGACCCAGGTGTCCCAAATGTATTTTGGGTCTTCGTGTAATCGAGTGGGTAAAAATTGTTAAAAAGTGTTTAAGGTCCATACAGGGCAAGGGTCAAGTCAAAGTCATTCTGTGGTTGAAGCCTTTGAAGTATTAGAGGTTCCTGCAAAATCCAGTTCGTCATTCCCGAATGGTTTTATCGGAAATCCAGGATTCAAAAAATCAACATCTTCTGGATTCCCGCTTTCGCGGGAATGACGGGAAGGGCCTGGATTTTCGCTTTCCCCTGCCTGCAAGTGCCCGCCGGACAGACGGGTAATGACGAAATTTACCCACTCACTTCCACGATGAGCCTGTATTTTTTATTCATTTTCATCGATGAGAAAAAAAGGAGAATTTTTTTATAATTGGATGGGGGGGTATGTCCAATTTATTTAAAAACTTTCATTTTGATTGGAGGAAGGCATTGTTTCGTTGCTTGAAGGCAATGGTGAGGTTTTTCGTTTCTCTACTTTGACAACAGTGGGATCGTTAACGAAAGGTTCATAACCCTTTAATCGTAAGGTAATGGTATCTCCCTCTTTTACGAGCAGGTTAATTTCCGCAACCTTTTGTTTGAATTTTGCTAAAATGGCACCCTGATCTGTTGAAACGGTAATGAGCAAACCCTCCTCCTCCATCTGTTTTTGTTCTACTTTCCCTTTAACATCCTCGGTTTTCCCTTGAACAAACTGGGGGAGGTAGGGACCCAAATAACGGGGTGCCAAAATGGGCCCACTCAAGCCAAGACCAAACCCTATAATAAAAACAAATATGATTGCCCAGCGTCTCATTCTCCCCTTCCCTCCAATATTGTTTTAAAGAATATGAAAACCTTAACTTAATAAATTTTTATCCTCTTGATCTAACCCGTATCATTTTTTGAAACTCCAAGGTAGGCATCAATCTCTTGCCGTTCTTCAGTTGTTAAATCTTGATTGGAAATAAAATAAGACTGGTTTGGGGTCAGAGGAAAAACCACTTTTGAAAGCTTCCGATCAAGCTGGTTACAGTCCAAAACCGATAGAGGCACCAAAGAAACCTGAAAACACCAACCCACCAATCGGGAAGCCAGGTTAGAACGGATCTCCAGATCTAGCTGTTTGGGGAGGGAAATCGTCGTTAAACGGTAACCTCCTTCGGTTCGAACCAAACGGACTCTGGCGTTCAACACTTTTTTCTGAAGGGGAACAAGAACCTGGTCCTCCAATTGGCTATTCAACCCCGCCAAACCAACCTCCGCCACCAAGTTACCCGATCCTTGAAACTCCAATTGCAGGTTGGCTTGATGGGTTTCATCCTGGTTAGGTTGAAGGAACAAGGAATGTTTTTTCAGGGTCATCAGCTGCCGGGGAGATTTAAACTGGATCATGAGGGGGCCTTGCTGAACCGAACCTATTTCTGCTGTGAGGTCTTGATAGGTTTTGTTGAACCGGTCAAAGATAAACATTTTACCTGTTTTGGCTATTCCCAAGGCGGGAAAATAAACTCCTAACATCAATAAGAAGGTTAGAATCAGACCCATTCCGGTAATGGTCAAAAAAAGCCTTTTTCGTGGAAAGAAACGTTTCATTTTTCCCTTTTTATTACGAACAGGAATTTAAATTTCGAATTAAAAAAACTTCTTGGCTTCTCCTCTCCTCATTCCCCAATAAAACAGGAGAAACCTTAAACGGGTTTATCTTAGTCTTTTCCTAAGCCCCTGTAAAGGGTTGACGATGCCCCGGAAATTTTTTATTCCGCGTTTTCAATCGGCTTCAAGACCCCTTTGGCTTTTGAGAACTCTAACCCGTATTCCTCATCCCTGAGGCAATGCAATTAATTGTCATGAGAATGGCATGAATCAGTTTTTTCTGATCGGACCTGGAACCCGATCGAAGCTTCTTTAACAAATTCACTTGAAGGTAATTGATGGGATCAATAAAAGGGTTTCTTAATTGAATCGACCGTTTTAAAACCGGATCATTATCCAAAACCTCTCGTGTGCCCGTGATCCTCTTCAAAATTTGGACGGTTCGATTGTACTCATCGCGAATTTCTCCGAAAATTTCCTTTCGTAAGCGGGTATCATTGACCAATTGAGCATAGGCTTCCGCAATGTGCATGTTGGATTTAGCTAAGGTCATTGAAACATTATCAATCAGATTATAGAAAAAAGGCCATTCGCGATACATCTCAGATAACAAAGCCAGACGTTTCCTCGGAGAAGGATGGAGATAGGCCTCAAATGCGGAGCCGAGAGGAAACCATCCCCCTAATAAATGCCGGCTTTGGGTCCACCCAAAGTTCCAAGGAATGGCTCTGAGATCTTCAAACCGTTCTTCCCCCCTCCTGAAAGCGGGACGCGAACCGATTTTCATCCGAGCAATTTCCGTAACGGGTGTTGCTTCCTTAAAATACCGGTACATTCTCTCATCACAACCCTCTTTATAAAAACGGTAGGAAATTGTGGAAAGCTCCTCCATCACCTTTTCCCAGCGATCTTCTTTATTATTTTGTTTTTTGGAGGACCGGTTTGGCTCTTCGGTGGAAACACTGGCCTGTAAAACACCGGTCACCAAAAGCTCCAGATGGTGAAGCGCAGTTCCCTGGTTGGCATATTTTGAAGATATAACCTCCCCTTGTTCCGTGATTTTGATTCTCCCCCTCACGGTCCCTTTCGGTTGGGCAAGAATGGCGCGATGGGTAGGCCCTCCCCCCCGGCTTATGGCACCCCCTCGTCCATGAAAAAGAATCAAATGAACCCCTTGGCGCCTTGCGGATACTGAAAGGGTTTTTTGGGTTTTATAAAGTTCCCAGTTTGCGCATAAAATTCCAGCATCTTTGGTGCTATCCGAGTAACCTAACATTACTTCTTGGGCTTTTTCCCGCTCTTCAAGGTGTTTTCGATAGGCAGGATTCTGATAAAGTGCGTTCATAATCTGATCCGCCCTCTGAAGAGAAGAAAAGGTCTCAAAAAGAGGAACAGCATCCAATTTGGATGGATCAGCGGATAAACACAGACCAAACTGTTTTGCAAGAAGGAGAACGCTGAGAACATCGCTCACCCCCTCCGCCATGCTGATCACGTAGGCCCCCAGTCCCTCCGGGAGGACCTCAACGATTTTTCCAATAGCCCTAAAGGTATCCAGAACCTCTTGATTTTCAGGGGTCAGGGTAAGGTCATAAGGAAGAAGAGGCCGTGGGGTAAGAAGCTCCTGGGTCAGCCTTTTGATCTTTTCATCTTCACTCCTTTCTTCAAACCGATTATCAATTCCAACATTTTGAAAAATTTCCGCCATGGTTTTTCGATGCAAGCTTGCATCTTGACGAATGTCCAGCCGGGCCAAATGGAACCCAAAAACCCGGGCATTGATAACCAACGCTTCTATTTCCAAATCAGCAGGGCGGCCACCACGGTTTTCTCGAAGACTTTTCTGAACACATTCCAAATCAGCCACAAAACCCCGGGGGGAATCATAGGGGGGAATTTCAGGGTCCTCCGTTCTCACCCGATCCCCCCCGAGCCTAAATTCAAGTGAGTTCTGTGTGGCCATCAACCGGTTTAAAACAAATCCCAGTTTTTGCCGGTAAGGTTCGTAAGGGTTCCGTTGATGAATTTTCTCCGCAAGCCTCGGGGCCATTTGTGCATCCGCTTGTAGGGATTGTTTTAACCCCTCTGAGATGGAGATCAAGAGGTTTGAAGGACTTAGGCTCATAATCAAATTTTGAACCACCTCCCGATAAAGATTGAAAACAAGGTCCTTTTGAGCCCGAAGGGACCACAGGGTGGTTTCGGAAGAAACAGAAGGGTTTCCATCCCGGTCGCCCCCGATCCATGATCCAAAGCTCAGGAATGCAGGGAGATGTCCGGTAAAAGCAGGTTCCCTTTGTTGGATTAGCTTTCGGATTTCTTCATACAACAACGGGATTACAGAAAAAAAGGTTTCTTTAAAAAAGAAAAGTCCATTTTGAACTTCTTCCGCCACGGTAGGCCGCACCAAATGAATATCTCCGGTCTGCCAAAGCTTTGAAATTTCACTCAAAATGTTTTGATCAATCTGTTCCTTTTCCCGAGGGGTCCAAAGGGGATTTTCTTTTTTAAAAATAAGCAGATAAATTTTCCGGTGTTTTTCAAGTACAGTTTGGCGCTTCGCTTCAGTGGGATGGGCCGTGATAACCGGTCTTACATGTAATTTTTCAATTTGTTTCAAAACCCTCTGGATGGGAATTTTTTTCTTTTGAAGATCTGCAAAAAAAGCCTCCAAAGACCCTTCCACAAATTCTAAGCCTCGCTCCAGTTTCCGCCTTTTTTGCATGGCAAAATTCTCTTCCGCAATATTAAGCAAGTTAAAAGAAAGTTCAAAAGCAGAAACCATGTGTATGGCGGTAGAAAGATCGAGTTTTTGTATAACCTTTAGGAGGGATTTTTCTTTTTTTAAGGAATATTTGGCTTCCAGTTCCAAACACAATTTTCGGAGTTGTTCAACACGAACCCTAAGTTTTCCCCCCCCTTGCTCTAATATGACGAGCCCTAAAAGGTCTTCCAGGTAGTCCACATCGGATACCAGGCGTTGATCGGTAAAATCCAACCCGGTAAAAGAGTTTTTAAACCTCTGGGGGGGGTTTGGAGACATTGCTCAGGAAATGTAACAGTTAAAGAAATGAGAATCAAGGGTCAGGTGAAACCGGAACCTTTTCAATTTTAATAAAACGAACAATTGCCGCTTATTTTAATACAGGCTCATCGTGGAAGTGAGTGGGTAAATTTTATCATTACCCGCCTGTCCGGCGGGCACTTGCAGGCAGGGGAAAGCGGAAATCCAGGCCCTTCCCGTCATTCCCGCGAAAGCGGGAATCCAGAAGATATTGATTTTTTGAATCCTGGATTCCCGATAAAAACATTCGGGAATGACGAACTGGATTTTGCAGGAACCTCTAATACTTCAAAGGCTTCAACCACAGAATGACTTTGACTTGACCCTTGCCCTGTATGGACCTTAAACACTTTTTAACAGTTTTTACCCACTCGATTACACGAAGACCCTTAATACAATTCATTCCCCTCAACCCCATCCCCACCCAACCGTTCTCTCCCGTGTGGCGAGTCCAAAGCTTGTATTGGGCCTAAAGGGACAATCCGGGTCGGATTAATGTCATTATGGGTGAAGTAATAATGCCTCTTAATATGATCGAAGTTCACCGTATCGGATAGGCCATCGAACTGATACAAATCTCTGAGGTAAGCAAACAAATTGGGATAATCCGCAATCCGACGAAGGTTGCATTTAAAATGACCGTGGTAAACGGGATCGAAACGGATTAAGGTCACAAATAACCGCCAATCGGTCTCGGTTAAACGGCCCCCCAATAAATAGCGTTGACGGGCAAAGGTAGTTTCCAGTTTTTCAAGGGCGTCGAAAAGGCGTAAAACCGCTTTTTCGTATTCTTTTTGGGAGGTCGCAAAACCCGCCCGGTATACCCCGTCATTGATATTTTCGTAAATAAAACGATTCAGTTTATCAATCTCCTTGCGGAAGCCTTGGGGATAAAAATCGAGTTTGGATTCGGTAAACCGGTTAAATTCACTGTTGAACATACGCATGATATCATCATCAGAATTACTGACGATGCGATGAGTCTCCTGATCCCAAAGAACAGGAACGGTCACACGTCCCTGGTAGTTTGGATCCGTTGCGGTATAGGCTTCTCGGAGAAAATGAAAACCGTTGATCGGATCCTTAGAATGACCGGCTCCATCTCGAAAGGCCCACCCTTTTTCATCACGGATGGGATCAACAACGGTCATCCCAATCACCCCTTCCAGTTTTTTAAGTTTGCGCAGAATGATGGTTCGATGAGCCCAGGGGCAAGCCAATGAGACATAAAGATGATAGCGTCCTTTTACCGCTGGAAACCCAAAACGCCCATCTTCAGTGACCCAATTTTGAAAGGCATCCTCCTGACGTATAAATGCACCCGCTTGGCTTTGCTCTTTGGGGAATTGGGCTTTTGGGGTCATTTTGTTCTCCTTTTTCCTTTCAAGAAGGAAGTCCTATTTAAAATCTACAGGGGTACGGGGTTTCCTTAATTAGGCAAAATTTTAACCCAGGATATGTCCAGAAAAATCTACCCTACATTTTCTTGCTATTTTACAAATAAAATCCGTCCAATTACAATTCACATCAATGGCTTTTTGTTTGGTTCAAGTATTCCTGGTCACAACCATTTTCCCAAAGCTTATCGGAAAAAAAAATGAAACTCGGTTGTTTTTCCCAATACCCATGGCTACAATAGAAAAACAGGAAAACTTCCTGGGGACGATATTTTTGGTCACGACGGGGATTTTTCACGAGACTGGCCAAGACCTGGGAGGATGGAGGGTTTAATTTTTTTAATTGATGGCTAAAAGAGCAGCCTTTTCAGTAAAAAAACAGTCATTGCTGGAAATCATGATTTTATCTTCCTTAAAGGGAAAATATTTTCCTGCTAACCTATTCTTTATTTTTGAAAAAAAAAAGTAATCATCCTTTTTAGAAACCTTTAAATCTTTTTCACTATTTCAGGTTTGAGGGGAATTTTTACAACGAGTTATGCCCCTTTGGAATTATGAAAGTTGGTGTCAAACTTTCCCCCTAACCCAAATGCCACAAAGGCCTTCCCTGGGGGTCATTGAGAGGGATGGCCAAATAACCTTCCACTTGAGCTTTCCTTAACCATTGGTCTGAAGGAAATAATTCTTGGACCCCGGGAGGGGAAAAAGGCCAGGTTTCGGGCCACCACATGCTCACAAGGAGTCCCTTTTGTTTCATATTCAAAGGGGTGTCCATGCTCGGAGCCTGACCAAATGGTAATTAACCGGACTTTTTTACCCTCTATATCCGAAACCTCAGAAATGAAACCCCAGCGAACCTCAAGCAATGAAGCTAGATTTTTCACCAAGGTTCGGAAAAATTCATCACCTATAAAACCGCTGGTGGTTTCAATAATGGCTTTGGGAATTTTTTCCGCAAATGGATCTGAAACAAAGCCTTCTCCAAACCCTGGGGTTGAAAATGGGGAAAATTTAGATGTCATGGGGTGGTCTTCTTTCCCTTTTCAGTCTTTTTTGTACCTTATAATTTTCACCCTAAAGTATAAATAATAAGTCAAATAAAAATCAATCCTCATCCTTTTCCAAAGGGGTAAAAAAAAAGAGAATGCTAAAGGAGGGTTAGTTTCTTCACAATTTAAAAAGGCTATTATAACAAAAAAAAGGAAATGAATTTTACAATGAATTGTTTAAAAACCCCCAGAAATAGGGGCTTAGGAAAAAACCCGGATGGAAAACATTAGTAATAAGGGAGTTCTTGGGTTTTCTGTTTTAGCGTCTTTGGAAAGGAAACCCTTACCGTCTTGAATAAGAAGGCCTAAGGTTCTAAGGTTTAAACCGCACGGAAAATTAACTTTTAATATGATTAGATTTTTTCAACAAAAATTTTTCGAATGACTTCTTCAATCTCAACTTCTTCAATGGACAGGTCCTCAATGGGATGGTTCCCTAAAAGGATATGGGTGGTTTTAGCTACCTCCCCTTTTTTTACTTTTAGGATCACCTGGTGTGGATCATAATCCACCATCTCTCCGTAACGAGAAAAACCATCAAAGGTTATGGGTTCGGAAAATTGCATTTTAATGACCTTATGGTCTATATACCGGTCGGCCAAGTCTTTTAAACGGCCATCATACACAATGCTTCCATCATTTATCACCAAAACACGATCGCAAAGCCGCTCCACATCCCGCATATAGTGACTGGTCAGTAAAACGGTTGTTTTTTTTAAACGATTATATTCTTTCACAAAATCTCTGATCTTTTCCTGGGAAATGACATCCAAACCTATCGTGGGCTCATCCAGAAAAAGGACGCGTGGTTGGTGCAGTAAGGCCGCCACCAACTCACATTTCATTCGTTGGCCTAGAGAAAGTTGCCGAACCTGAATATCCAACAATTCTTGAAGATCCAAAAGATGGACCAGCTCCTCAAGTGTTTTCTCAAAAACCACGGGATCGACTTGATAAATATCACGATTCAGGGCAAAGGATTCTCGTGCAGGAAGATCCCACCAAAGTTGGTTTTTTTGTCCCATAACAATTGAAAATTGCCGCTGATAATCACGGTCACGGTTCCAGGGAGTAAAACCCAAAACCCGAACCTCACCTGATGAAGGGTATAAAATCCCTGAAAGGATTTTTAAAAGGGTGGTCTTTCCTGCACCGTTGGGTCCCAAAAATCCCACCAATTCTCCCTCTTCCAACGAAAAAGAAACATCTTTTACAGCCTTTCTTTGAAAGGTCTCTCTCCAAAAAAGGCCTTTAATAGAACCAAGGAGCCCGGGCTCTTTTTTGTAGGTTTCAAAGGATTTTGATAGATTTTTGATTTCAATCACTGGCATTATTCATTGCCCTTGTCCACAATCGCTAAAAGATAAACATTTTCCCAAGCTGGAAAACCCCAACCAGCGGGTTTGCTTTCCCTTATTGAACCTTCAGGATGGGAAAAACTTAAAAAGGATTAACTACTCGCAGAACTGTATCGTCGCAAACTCAATTTCCAGATAGTGCTCCCGATCAATAAAAAAACAGTGGCCACAAGGATTGAAAGAAAAACCAGGCCCCAATCCATTCGCCCGGCCAGAATGGAAGCCGGGGTGGTAGCAATCAGGCTACTTGGAATAATAAAGGTAAAAAAGGCTTTTCCAAGCCCATGGTAAATTTCTCTGGGATACCGAGCAGTATCCATAAAATAATAAACAACCGTATTGAGTTCTTGAGACTTCACCAACCAAAAAACTGCACTATTAATGGTCAGGCAAAAAGCATAATAAATGGCCAAAGAATTTACCAACATGAGCCCATAAAAAGGTATGCTGATCCAATTGGGTTGGGTTAAGTTAAAAAACCCATAAACCACCAATAAAAAACCCGTGATCCCTTCCCCCAAACTATCGGTAACGGAAACATGCCGAAAAGCAAGGTTGGCATTGGCCGCCATGGGCTTTACCAACAACCCATCGAATTCCCCTGTCCGAACGTAATCCCCAAGCTCTAAAAAGCCCTGCCGAAAAGTCATATAGGCAATTTGTCGAACCACACCGACGCTTCCCACCAGAATAAGGGTTTGATGGAAATTCCACCCTCCAATCTTTTCCACATTACTAAAAAGAATTGCAAAAAACATAACATTCACAACCATGAAAAAAATATCCATTCCAATAGAGATGATAAAATTCACGCGGTATACCATTTCATTTTTTAAATTGTGCCGCAAAAAAGACCCATATAAAAGAAAATACCACCAAATCGTCTTTGCCATGTCAATACCCCACTGCTTCATATTTGCGAATTCCCCGAGACAAAACAAAACGAGAAAAAAGATAAAGACCTATAATCCAACAAAGAGCAATGAAAAATCCACCCAACGGATTTTCCTCTTTCCCCATGAAAATTTGAATAGGGAAAAAAGCCAAATACTGAAATGGAAGCCAATCCGCAAAGGTTCTGAGCACTCCAGGAAAAAGGTCAAGGGGTAAAACCGCGCCCGCAAAAAAGAAAATGATATATTGCAGCATATATTTAAAGGCCCTTACCTGAACCAGCCAAAAAGCAATCAATCCAATAAAAAAATCAAATTCAAAGGCAAGGACCAACCCAAGGACTAAGGCTATGAAAAAATACACCACACTGAGAAACTGGGAGGGCAAAAAAACATAAGGGAATAAAACAAAACTCATTCCTCCCACCACAGCAAAGATCAGTAACCCCTCCAAAACTTTCCCTGAGAGATTAATGGTAAACCAATAGTGCTGATAATCCATGGGTTTGACCAAAAAGTTAGAAAAAAAACCTTCTCGAATTTGATCCACAATTTCCCAGCTCACATAGGAAAGCACCAAACTATTGATCATCAATTGCAGAATATAATAGGTAAATAGCTCCGAAAGAGAATAATCACCCAATTGCCCCCCATCCCGATAAATGGAACTCCATAGATAAAGGAGAACAACGATATAAAGGAGGTTTCCCAGGATATAGATTAAAGTGGGTCCCCTATATTCCAGGGAGTTTTGCCAATTGATTCTAAAAACAGTCCAGTATTTTTTCATGGTGAGATGGTTGAAAAAGGTAAGATTAACACGGGAGGAATGGTTCAAAGGTTGATTCGCCAATAATTACAATCGACAGGTCCTCCAAAACATGGCAACGAAGGGATGGGCTAAAGGGTCAATTCTTTAGGAATTGCGCCATTGGAAAGAGGTCCCATGGCGGTAAGGGAAAGATATTTTTTGGAAAAGTGTTCCCGCGCCAGCCGATGAATTTGTTCAGGGGTGACCGTGTCAATTTCTTGCAAAATATCTTTCAAACCAAAATACCGCCCCATATATAACTCATCTTTAGCCAACCGGCTCATTCGGCTACTCATGCTTTCCATCCCCAGCATGAGGTTTCCTTTTAAATGGTTTTTGGTTTTTAACAGTTCTTTAGGCAAAATCCCATGAATCCGGATTTTCCGCAGCTCCTTGAGAATCAAACGAATTACCTCCGCGACGGTCGCTGTCCCTGTTCCCGCATATATATTAAAAAGCCCCACATCTTTAAACGATGCCACATAAGAATAAATCGAGTAGGCCAGGCCCCGTTCCTCCCGAATCTTTTGGAAAAGACGGGAGCTAATTCCTCCTCCCAACAATGTATTCAAAAGGAAAATGGCGTAGCGATCTTTATGAATATGGGATACCCCTTGAAGACCAATACAAAGATGGATTTGCTCCAACTTCTTTTTTTTAATTAGGACCTTCCCTCCAAAAAGAGGGCTTTCACGGTGGAGTTCAATTAAGGGTCTTCCAGCGGGCTTATTAAAATGACGTTTTAAAAGTTTCATCAGGGGGCTAAATTGAAAATTCCCAGCAACTGATATGACGGTTCGTTCGGGATGATAATGTCGATGGATGTAAGAATAAATTTGCTCCCTTGAAATACCTTCAATGGTTTGATGGGTCCCAAGGATGGATCTCCCCAACGGATGCCTTTTCCAAACATTTTGCGTATGAAGATCATGAACCAAATCTTCAGGATCGTCTTCAACCATCCGTATTTCTTCCATCACAACCTGTTTTTCTTTGTCAATGTCCTTTTTTAAAAACGAAGCGTTATGAATTATATCAGCCAAGAGTTCCACTGCCCTGGGAAGATGGTCATCTAATACCTTGCTATAAAATGTGGTGAGTTCCCGGGTGGTAAAAGCGTTCAACTCCCCCCCTAGGGAATCCATTTCTTGGGCAATTTCCATGGCTGATCTTTTTCGAGTGCCTTTAAAGAACATATGTTCAATGAAATGGCTGATCCCGTGTTCTTTGTCCAGCTCATCCCTCGAGCCTACATTGACCCAAACACCAATAGAAACCGAACGAACCGAGGTAACCTTTTCCATAAGAACCGGTGTACCGTTATCCAAAACCTCTTTTCGAAACATATGCTCCCTAATCCTTTCTCATCCGAGCGGTTTCCTCAGGAGTAACCTCTTTCCGGCTTAACCGAATTTTACCCTGCCGATCCACTTCCAATACCTTTACCAAGAATTCATCCCCTTCTTTCACTTCGTCGGTCACCGCTTTTACCCGGTGTTGAGCCAATTGGGAAATGTGCACCAAACCATCCGTATTGGGGAGAATTTCAACAAATGCACCAAAATCCATGATCTTTTTGACTTTACCAAAATAAATCTTCCCTACCTCTACTTCCTCGGTAATTTTATTAACAATATCCACGGCCTCCTGTGCCGCTTTTTCATCAACGGAAGCAATGGAGATTAACCCACTATCATCAATATCAATCTTCACCCCGGTCTTTTCAATGATCCCCCGGATCACTTTTCCTCCCGGGCCAATAACCTCCCGTACTTTATCAGGTTTAACCCGAAGGGTAATAATTCGTGGCGCATGAACCGACAAATTTTGGCGTGGCGTTTCAATGGCTTCTTTCATTCGCTGAAGAATATAAAGACGTCCTTCACGGGCCTGCTCAAGGGCCGTTTTTAAAACTTCCTGCTTAATTCCCCCGATCTTGATATCCATTTGTAAACCCGTTACCCCTTCGGCTGTTCCCGTCACCTTAAAATCCATATCTCCAAGATGGTCCTCGAGTCCCAAAATGTCTGAAAGAATAACGGTCTGCTCCCCCTTTTTGATGAGCCCCATTGCGATTCCCGCCACGGCGCTTTTGATCGGAACCCCCGCATCCATTAAAGCCAAGGTGCCTCCGCAAACGGTCGCCATTGAAGAAGAACCGTTCGATTCCAAAATATCCGAAACAATGCGAAGGGTGTAAGGAAATTCTTCTTTAGAGGGAACCACACATTTCAAGGCCCGTTCGGCAAGGACACCATGCCCTATTTCCCGTCTTCCGGGTCCCCTCATTGGGCGTGCCTCCCCCACACTAAAGGGAGGAAAATTATAATGAAGCATAAAGGTTTTCTTTGATTCTCCTTCTAAGGCATCTATTCGTTGTTCGTCATCGGAGGTTCCCAAGGTTACCACGGCAAGGCTTTGAGTATCTCCCCGGGTAAAAAGGGCTGAGCCATGTGTCCGTGGAAGAACACCCACCTCACAGGTAATCGGTCGGATTTCGGAAGGTCCTCGGCCATCCGCACGGATTCCCTTTTCAATAATCATCTGACGAACTTCTTCTTTCTCCAAATTTTTAAAAATAATTTTGATTTGCTGGATTTTTTTTGCATCTTCATTACCCTGTTTTTCCACCACTTCTGCCCGTAGGGAATCCAATCGTTCCTGGCGCTCCGATTTATTAGAGACTAAAACCGCTTCTTGAATTTTGCTGAGACACACATTGGAAATCTCTTCAACCATGGCAGAATCCATTTCCAAAACGGGAACCTCCCTTTTTGGTTTTCCAGCCAATTCCCGCAACTGGACCTGCAACTGGATTAGCTTCTGAATCTCCTGATGTCCCAAAGCGATGGCCTCGAGCATAACCTCTTCGAGAACACCGGTTGCACCGGCTTCAACCATCATGACCGCATCCCGGGTCCCTGCAATAACTAAGTTTAATTCACTCTTCTCCAATTCACTGAGGTCCGGATTAATAATGAGTTTTCCATCTACACGCCCCACCCGAACCGCACCCACGGGATTATCAAAGGGAATATCGGATAAAAACAAGGCACAAGAAGCGGTTGTGATTGCCAAAATGTCCGATGAATTACTTGAATCCGATGAGAGGACCGAGGCAATAACCTGGGTTTCATTAAAGTACCCCTTCGGAAATAAAGGTCGCAACGGTCGGTCAATCAAACGACACGTTAACACCTCTTTCTCCCCGGGACGTCCCTCTCTTTTAAAAAATCCTCCTGGAATTTTCCCTGCAGCATAAGCCTTTTCCTGATAATCTACTGTCAGGGGGAGGAAATCAATATCCGGTTTTGCCACTTTTGCGCCAACCGCGGTAGCCAAGACCACCGTATCTGCATAACGGGCAAGAACCGCCCCATCCGCTTGCCGGGCAACACGTCCTGTCTCTAGGGTAAGTCGTTTTCCCGCCATTTCCATTTCAACTTTTTGTATCATCATTCCTCTCTTTCTCTCTCGACAGATTCAGACAAAAACAATCCTCTTTGCTTCCTTTTTCAAAAGTGAAAAAGAAACGTCCAGCATTCTATTTTTATTGTTGAACCGTCTTTAAAAAAATAAATTGTTTATTTTCGAATACCCAGTTTTTTAATAATACTCTTATAACGCTCAATATTATTTTTTTTCAAATAATCCAAAAGCTTCCTTCGTTGGGCCACCAGCTTCAAAAGCCCCCTCCGGGAATGGTGGTCCTTCTTATGAACCTTAAAATGTTCCGTCAGATAGGTTATCCTTCCACTCAAAAGGGCAATTTGAACCTCGGGTGATCCGGTATCCCCCTTGTGAAGGGCATGCTCTTGTATTAAATGTTGTTTATCCTCTTTTACCATGACCATGATGCCACTCCTCCCAAAAAATCATCTGTTCAAAAAAAATGAACGATGTTTTTATCCCTCCTTTTTCATTTTCAATAAATGTCCAGCCGATTTGATCAATTTTTTCAGGTAACCCGAAGGTGATTGAGCTGGAGATCAAATGGAAAACCAAGCACTTTTTCTACCTTAAATATAGGTTCCTCTTCTGAATTCAAACCCGGTTCTTTTTTTTCGGATAAAACTGAAACAATTGCTAATAAATCGCCCTTTGGATTATGAACTTTAAAACGGGTTCCCTCATCCAACCCCTTCGGCATGGATAGAATCCCAGAACGCGATATGGAAGTTCCACATAAAACCCGATGAGATATCGATGAATGGACCCGAAGGGTAGGAAGGGCTAAAACTTCATCCATCGAATAAAGCACCTCACCCAATTGTCCTCTTTCGTGAAAGCGCTTAATTTTTTCCAAACCGATGGCTTTATCGATATGAAATGGGCCTACTTGAAGCCTTCTCAAATCGGCCAAATGCGCCCCTATTCCCAGGGCCTTTCCTAAATCTTCGCAAAGACTTCGGATATACGTCCCCTTTGAACAGGTAACCTCAAAGGTAACGTCTTCATTCACTTTTTGGATAAAGGCCATCTCTTCAATAGACACCTGTCTGGGTTTCCGGGCTAATACCTTCCCCGCCCTTGCCTTTTTATATAATGGAACCCCCCCAACCTTAATAGCAGAATACATCGGAGGAATTTGTAAATAACCACCAATAAACCCTTTCATGGCTTCCCGGATACGGGCCTCGGAAATGTCCCCCTTGGGAAAGACACGAATCACCGCCCCTTCTGAATCCCCAGTCTCTGTCTCTATCCCAAGACGCATTGTCGCCCGATAACGTTTTTTTTGGACAACAATGTAATCAAGAAGTTTGGTGGCTTTTCCCACACAGATGGGTAAAACCCCCGTAGCCAAAGGATCCAAGGTCCCCGTATGCCCTACCTTTTGGACATCCAAAATCTCGCGAATGGAATCGACCACATCATGGGAGGTTATTCCCCTGGGTTTATCAATATTTATAAAACCGTTAATAATTTTTTCCACTCAATCACGCCTATTTTATTTTTTGAGTAACTATATCCAGAACTTTTTTCTTAACCTGATCTAAATCACCTTCAATCTGGCACCCCGCCGCATAACGATGCCCACCACCCCCGAAATGCTCTGCAAGTTGCGCCACATTGATCTGGTTTTTTGAACGAAAACTAACCTTAAACAAACGGTCTCCTAATTCTCGAAAAAAAACAGCTATTTCTACTCCCGCAAGGGAGCGTGGATAGTTCACAAAATCCTCAGAATCCTCCCAATCCGTTTTTGTTTTTTTAAGAAGATCCTGAGTCACCATGATCCAGGCAATTTTTCCATCATCACTTTTTCCCATGCGGGTTAACCCCTCTCCCAACAATTTTAACCCTTCAAGAGATCGTTTTTCATAAAGCTGTTGGGAGAGCCAATAAGGCTCAACCCCCTTTTCAAGAAGTTCCGCGGAAATGCGAAGGGCTTTTGGAGTGGTGTTGGAAAAACGAAAAGACCCTGTCTCTGTGAACAAGGCCGTATAAAGTGAAAGAGCGATTTCAGGTGAAATGGAAAGATTGAGATAGATCAGGAGATCATAAATCATTTCGGCAGTTGCAGTGGCTTCGGGGTCAATCCAATTAATGTTTCCAAAATTCTTGTTTGTCACATGATGGTCAATATTGATCACCACGGGCGGAAGGGGGCTTCCATTATTCATTAACCCCGTTCGGGTAGAATCCCCACAATCTAAAACAAACATGGTATCAAAATGACCATCAACCTTCTTTTTTTGTTGATAGATTTCATGGAAAGGAAGGAAATGAAATATCCGGGGAACCGAATCAACATTATAAATTAAAGCCTCCTTTTTCATCGCTCGAAGGGCCAAGGCTAATCCCAGAGAAGACCCCAAGGCATCCCCTTCGGGGTTCATATGTGTTGTGATCAAGAAAGATTGTCCTTCTTGGATCGCATCCACAATTTGATTAAAGGCCATGGTCTTCTCGTTTAACTTTTTCAAGGATCTCATTAAGATGTGCCGCCCTTTCAGCGGAAGTATCTAAGTGAAAAGAAATGGTTGGCACCCTGCGAAGTTTAAGGCGCTTTCCCAACTCTCCACGGATAAAACCCGAAGCACTCTCCAAACCTTTCAGGGAATTCTCCCGTTCTATCCCATCTTCTAAAACACTGACATAAATTTTGGCTTCCCTTAAATCCATGGTAACCGAAACCCCTGTGACAGTGATAAACCCAATTCGAGGATCCCGGATTTTTCGGTTTAAAATATCAGCGATTTCCGCTTGAATCGCCTCACCTACCCGATCTGACCTTTTAAACGCCCCTGTCATTGAAACGTCCATTTTATTTAAAAAAACCCTTCCGTTTTTTCTTCTCTCAGAACCACAACATAAAACCCCTGTTAACCGAGGCCGCTTTAATTGAACTCTAAGCGAAAATCCAGTACCTCAATGGTAGGGACACGTTGAACAAAATCAAGAACCTTATCCAAAACTTGATTGACAAACCCCCGATCATTCCCCACACACGCAATTCCTAATACTGCCCGTTGCCACAAATCCTGATCGCCCACTTCCGCAATTGAAACATTAAATCGATTTTGCACCCGATCTTTTAAACTTTTAATGATCTGTCGTTTCCCTTTTAACGACCCAATTCCAGGAAGGTACAAAACCAATGTACAAATGCCAACCGTCATGAAATTTTTTCCAAAACTCAGGGGAGATAATTAAAGCTTTCCCGCCACTTTGTCCAACGTAAATACCTCTATAATATCCCCCACCTTAATATCGTTAAAATTTTCGATTCCAATGCCGCATTCGTACCCGGCCTGTACCTCCTTTACATCATCTTTAAATCGCTTCAAAGAAGAAATTTTACCTTCATAAACCGGTTTGCTATCACGGACCACACGGGCACCAGAACTGTTTCGTGCAATGACTCCCTCAAGAACATAAGAACCCGCAATCATGCCAATTTTCGAGACCGTAAACGTTTGCCGAACTTCCACCCGCCCCAAGGTCCGTTCTTTGAAGGTAGGTTCTAATAACCCTTCCATGGCAGCTTTCACATCATTAATGGCATCATAAATAACAGAGTACAGGCGGATATCGACTTTTTCTTTTTCCGCCAGCGCAGCTGCTTTGGGTTCGGGTCTGATATTAAACCCGATAATAATGGCATTGGAAGCGGATGCCAATAAAACATCCGTTTCGGTAATTCCTCCCGCCCCCCCGTGTATGGTTCTAAGCCGCACGGTTTGTGTGCTTAATTTCTCCAACGATTCCACTACCGCTTCAACAGAACCCTGGACATCAGCTTTTACTACTATATTAAGTTCCTTAACTTCCCCTTCCTTGATTTGAGAATAAAGGTCGTCTAGAGTAACCCTTCGATATTGAGACAGTTCTACATTGCGCTGCCTCTGCATTCGTGTATTTGCAACATCCCTGGCCACCTTTTCATTTTCTACAACCACAAAGGAATCCCCCGCAAGTGGAACACCCGTCAACCCGATCACCTCAACTGGAGTTGAAGGGGGAGCTTCCTGAACTTTTTTCCCCTTATCGTTGATTAAAGCCCTAACCCTCCCATGATGGGAACCGGTCACAAAGGGGTCCCCTACTCTCAGGGTTCCCTCCTGTACCAGGACAGTTGCAACTGCACCCCGCCCTTTGTCAATTTTCGCTTCCACAATATTCCCGCGTGCAGCCCGATTGGGGTTTGCCTTTAATTCCAGAACATCAGATTGAAGCAATACCATTTCAAGAAGCTGCTCAAGGCCCAAACGTTTTTTTGCAGAAACCTCTGCAAAAATGGTTTGCCCCCCCCATGCCTCAGGGATTAACCCACGCTCTGAAAGGATATTCCTAATTCTCTCAGGATTGGCCTCTGGCTTATCGATTTTGTTAATGGCAACAATAATGGGAACGTTTGCGGCTTTGGAATGGTTAATGGCCTCGATGGTTTGCGGCATCACCCCATCGTCCGCAGCCACAACCAATATGACAATATCCGTTACCTTTGCCCCCCGAGCCCGCATGGCGGTAAAGGCTTCATGCCCTGGGGTATCCAGAAAAACCACATTTTTATCACCAACACTGACGGAATAGGCCCCAATATGCTGGGTTATCCCACCCGCTTCAGAGTCAGTCACTTTGGTTTGCCGGATAGCGTCAAGAAGGGATGTCTTTCCATGATCCACATGGCCCATTATCGTGACCACTGGCCATCTGGAAACCAAGGACGATGGATCATCCTCTACCCGGGCAACCAGATCTTCAATGGTCTCCTGCTCAACCACCTCCGCATTGAGTCCATAGGACGAAGAAATTAAGACGGCAACATCCAGATCTATGGGTTGATTGATGGTTGCCATCATCCCCATTTCCATCATTTTGGCTATGATTTCTGTGGCCTTTTGTCCAATAATTTCAGCAAAATCTTTGACGGTAATGCCTTTACTGAGCTTAACAACCTTTTTTCGAGGTTTGGTAATATCTGACACACTACTCTGAGCACTGCCCCTATCGGCATCCCTGGCACGGCCTGTTTTTTTGTGGATCGGTTTAAAGGTTTGCCAGCGCCGAATATCCTGGTAACTCTCTCGGGCACTTTCCTCCCGTGCTTTTTTGACTTTCTTTACCTTTTTAAGGGCCCGTTGGTCTGCTTCTTTCTCTTTTTTCCGGGTAACATCAGATAAATCACCCTTTACCAATTCCAAACTCTTCTTTCGTTCAACCTCTGGTTTTTCCCCCTTCCCCTCAATCCCATCTATTTTAGAAGGCTCTCCAGAAAGAGAAACCTCCAGTTCAGGACTTTTGGGAACCGGAACAGCTTCTATTTCTCCAAGAGGTTCCTTTAGCTCAGCTTTTACCTCAGTTTCAGGTTCAAGCCCAGAGGGCTTCTGAAGGACAACCCTTTCTTCTTTTTTCTCTACCTGAGGAATAACCGGTTCATCCACCGAGGGTTTTTCCGCAACCTCTTTGGAAACTTCAGGAAGGGCCTCTTTTTTCTCAATTGAAGGGACTTCAGAAAGGACTTCTTCAGGTTGAGTACGCTTTTTGATCAAAATTCGACCCTTTTTTTGACGGGGAGAAGGTTCCTCAACCATTAGGGATTCTTTTTTCTTAGAGGGTTTTGGACTTTTTGTTTTTTTCTCCTGCTTTTGTAATTTAGGTTCCGATTGTTTTGGCGGAGAGCCCCCTTTTTTCAAACTGGATATGGCTTTAGCAGCCTCTGCCTCGCTCAAAGCACTCATATGGTTGGAGGCCTTGATTCCTAACTTTCCCAGCCTGGCTAATAAAACCTTACTGGTTGTTTCTAATTCCTTTGCTAATTCAAATACACGCATGCTTTAAATTCCAAATTCATACTTCCTTGGTTTCTGTTGACGGGGAAATAGGGCTTTCCTGTTTTTGAACCTCTTGATCGGTTTGCTCTTCCCCTACCCCCATTTCTCCTTCGGCTCCTTTAGGGGCTTCCAACCCCGTCACGGAGCCGTCCTCTCCTGCTTCCTCCAACGGGGTCTTCTTTATCACAGACTCACCCGTCGCATTTTGTTCTTTTTCCGGTTTTTGATGTAGTTTTTGAGCAGAGGAAATAATCTTTAATGCGATTTTTTCTCCAACCTTAGGAAGAGTCATGAGGGCCTCCGGGGCAGCTAATGCAATTTTTTCCACCGAATCAAACCCATGGGCAACCAACACTTCTCCTAATTTTTCTCCAACCCCCGGTAGATCTGAAACAGCAGGACCTGCCGATTTTACTTCTCGCCCTTGTTGTTTTTCTTTTTCCTCTGACAAGCGGATCTCTTGAGCAACAGCAGCGCTGATTTCCCGTTCCTGTTCCTTCATCCGTTCTTTCTCGTATTCACTCTCGCTCATAATATCTACTTTCCAACCGGTCAGTTTTGCCGCCAACCGAACATTCTGTCCCTTTTTCCCAATGGCAAGAGAGAGCTGCTGATCCGAAACCACGACAATCGCTGTCTTCTCACTTTCATTAATCCCCACTCGTTCTACCGCAGCAGGGCTCATAGCTTCTCCAACGTATGTACGGGGGTCATCGGTCCAGGCAATGATATCGATTTTTTCCCCTCTCAACTCCCGGACAACAGCTTGAACCCGGGATCCCTTTACCCCGACACAGGCTCCTACGGGATCCACCGCTTGTTCCTTGGAAGAAACCGCAATTTTGGTTCGATCCCCAGGCTCCCGAACCACACCCTTAATTTCAACAATTCCTTCGGAAATCTCAGGGACCTCCATTTCAAATAACTTATAGACAAATCTTGGATCACTCCTGGAGAGAATGATTTGAGGCCCTTTTGATGAACTTTTGACCTCAAGAAGAAGGGCTCGGGTCCTATCCCCCCGACGGTAGCTTTCCCTTGGAACCTGTTCACTAATCGGTAAAAGGGCTTCGGTTTTCCCTAACTCGACAATATAGTTACGTCTTTCCTGGCCCAAAATCATCCCGTTTACAATTTCACCTTGTCGGCCGGAATAATCCCGGTAGACCACTTCCCATTCTGCCTCCCTAACTCTCTGAAAAATAACCTGTTTTGCCGTTTGCGCGGCAATACGACCAAAATCCTCCATTTCAATCATCGCGCCAATTTCATCGCCAATCTCCGCATCGGCGTCCACTTTTTGAGCCTCCGCCAATGAAACCTCCTCCTTTGGATTCACCACCTTTTCAACAATGGTTTTTAGGGATATTACTTCTATTTCCCCTGTTTTTGGATCCAAATGAACCTGCACGTTTTCAGAGGCACCATATTTTTTTTTCGCAGCGGTCACCAAGGCAGATTCTACAGCACTGATAATTTTTTCGCTCTCAATTCCCTTTTCTCTACCAATCTGTTCTATGACTGCAAGAAGTTCCCTATTCATCCCCTACCCCAAAATTTTTCAATATTAAATTTAATGTTTAACCCAAATATTTTATTTCAATTAAAAATTCAACTGTAATCTTGCGGAAAAAATGTCACGAAAAGGAATTTCAATTTCTTTTCCATCTTCGACAACAATAAAAATAGTTTCACCCAACCGGTCCTTTAATTCCCCTCTTAAAACCTTCTGTCCTCCTTTAGGTTGATGCAATTTTATTTTGACTTTTCTTCCCTGGAACCGGTCAAACTCTTCCAGCTTTTTTAAAGGACGGTCTAAACCAGGAGAGGAAACCTCCAAGTGATAGGAATGGGCAATAGGATCCTCTACATCCAACGCGTGGCTGATATAACGGCTTGCCTTGGCACAATCCTCAAGGGTGATTCCGCCCTCTTTCTCAATAAAAACCCGTAATATACCCTTTGATCCATGCCCAAAATACTCCAAATCAATCAACTCAAAACCGAGAGATTGCAGAATGGGCTTTACAAACCTTTGTAATTGTTCATTGGGTAATTCTACTGTCACGGTGATTTAGGAATTTAAATAAAAAAAGCGGGCAATACCGCAAGCCCACTTTACCAAGTAGACAGATTGGGGTTTTTTATAGCATATCTATATAAAAAATGCAAGGTGAAATGTCCTTCCTAATAAAGGTCCTGGATCGATGTCCATTCGGTTTAGAAGGCCTTTTTGGGGGGGTCCTTTTCCCTCTCATGAACCTTTTTTATACCGAGATAGCCCATTTAAAAAATCTTGATAAAGTTTTTTTTGGATCGGTCCGGGTTTCCCTGATCCTATCACTTTTTTATCAATCCGTACAACTGGCAAAATCTCCATGGAGGTAGCGGTCAATAACACTTCATCCGATGAATATAACGCATTCAATTCAAGATCTTCCTCAAAAACCTGCAGACCCATCGCTTTCGCCAAACCAATGAGGGCTCCCCTTGTTACTCCTGAAAGAATCCGATTCCCTTCAGCGGGCGTAATCAGCCGATCTCCTTTAAGAGAAAAAACATTGCTTCCTGCCCCTTCCTGCACCTGACCATCTCTGATAAAAAGGGCCTCCAGGGCACCTTCTTCCTTAGCTTTCTGTTTAGCCAGAATATTTGGAAGAAGGTTAATAGATTTGACATCGCAACGGGCCCACCTTAAATCAGGCATGGTAATCACCGAAACGCCCTCTTTTTGGTAATCCTCAGGGAAAATATCCATTTTTCGGACCGTTACTACCACCGTTGGGATCACCTTTTCAGGGAAAGGGTGTTGCCGGGGGGAAACACCCCGTGTAACCTGAAGATAAATTTTTGCCTCCGTGTACCCGCTTTTTTCCAAGGCCATTTCTAAAATCGATCTCCATTGATCCATGGGGTAAACCCCAGGCAATTGAATGGAGTCCAGACTTTGCAACAGCCTTCTGATGTGGTTTTCCACATGAAAAAGCCGCCCCCCATAGGCCCGAATCAGCTCATAAACCCCATCACCAAACTGAAAACCCCGATCCTCAACTGAAACCATGGCCCTATCCAGGGGTAAAAATTTTTCATTCAAAAAGGCTATATCAGGCATGATCACGCTTTCTTAATAAAACGTTGTAAAAAGAATAGGATCCCTGTCGCTCTTCTTCAATGTCCAAAATACTAAAAAAATTACCAAATATTTTGGAAAAATCGGTTTTTTTAAAAAATCGATCATAATGCCCCCGATGAATCAACCAATTTCTTTTCCGTTTTTCACCAGGGAAATGCTTAAACTTCACCGAAAAACAGGACAACAGAAAAAATCCATTAGATTTTAGTAAGGAAATCACTGTTTTCAGGTAGTGAGGAGTATCTCTTCTGGGGACATGATGAAGCACACCGAAATCAACTAAAGCATCAAAGGATTGAAAGCGAAAAGGAAGGTGAGAAAGGTCCCCCAAGACAAAACTAAACCCGGGCCTTATGTTTTTTTGTTTTGCAATTTTATTCGCTCTTTCTAATGCCAGAGGTTGATAATCTACCCCAACGGTTCTCCAACCTTTTTGGGCAAAGAGAAAGGTATGCCGTCCTTCTCCGCACCCTAAATCAAGAACCCGCAAATGTTTTCCCGGAAGGCTAACCTTACGAAGAAAATCAATGACAAAAGGAGAGGGTTCCTCAACCGGCCAACCGTGTTCACCGGTTTTGTAAGCCTCCTCAAAATATTTTTTTTGACGGGAATAAAGAGCCACGAGGTCCAGTGTAGCCACACCCAATTAAATCGTCAAGAGGATTTTATTTTTTTGGAACCACCAAAATCGGTCCCCAAAAACAACCAGAAAAAAAGGTGCTCCCGGTTGGAATTTTGTTCTGGATGGTTAAAAAATTGTTTTTATCGAAGGGGGGTGGTTGCCTCCAAACCCGGCCCTGCAGTGGTTTCTTCTTTGGGTTTGGTATGACAGCGAAGACAATCGGTTAAAGGAAAAGAAACCCGATTGTGACACCGCCCACAAAATTCTCCCGAAGCGATCTTGGGCATGGTCATTTCAGGATTCCCTCCTGCCTCCTGTTTAAAGATAGACGGATGACAATTATCACAACTTAACCAAAAGGTGTGCACCTTGTGGGAGAATACCACCCTGGGTTGAAAGCGGCTTTTGGTTTCGATGACCACATCGAGATCTAAAGGTTCGGTGGGGGGAATATTGGGATCTAAGGAATCCCTGGGATTAATTTTACCCATCCGAGAACCTTCAACCCAATCTACCAGTCCATACCGGTCTGTTGGGAGGTCCGCAGCCTCAAGGGCAATGGGGTGTGTTGCCATTCCCGCACGCTCCGCTTCCCCAATAAAATCGGTTGGATTTCCGGTTCCCGCCATTTGACCCTGGCTATCTAAATAGATGGCCATAGCCGGATCCAGATTTTTAAATTTTTCAATGAGGAGCCTTCGATCCGCTTCTTCCTTAGAAAGATCTATACCTCCCAAAGATGATCGGGAGGAACCCTGCTTGGACCCCTCTGAGGTTTGGGCCTTTTGTTGGACTACCAGGACCCCCTTGGGTTCAGTGGTTTTAAAGGCCATAGATAAATTAAACAGAAAAAGAATAAAAAGAAACACACCCACCGATAAAAAAACAAGGGAATGGGAACCTGTTTTAAAAAAGGTCTTTTTCACATTTCTGATTGGCCCAGGAAACATATCCATTCCCTTATTCGACAAATCCACGTGCAGGTGGAATAGTCACTTCACTTTCTCCGGAGTGGCAACGATCACAATAGAGGGGCGCCCAGGCGATCCTCCCATTATGGCATTTTCCACAGTATTGCCCTTTAATGATTTTGATCATGGTAACATCATTGGCCCCGCCCCGCATTTCAAAAATATCCGAATGACAGACCTTGCATTTAAATCGAATCCTGTGGAACCAATGAGGAAAAATGACCGGTGGAACACCCGCCTCTTCGGCATACCGGTTCATGGTAATATCGCCGTACTCAGCTCCAGGAGGGGGAGAAAAAGAACCTTCCACAAAAACCAACCCTAGGGTCAAACCAAGAAAAATCACAATTAGCCGATACGTTTTTATCACCTGTTTTATATCCCCCTTATAAACCGTTTTTATTTTTGCCCTTTTCCTTCAACTTGTCAATAGAAAATCAGGTCTGTTTTCGCGTCTGACTTATAAGAAAAAAGAACAAAAAATACACCTTCAACCGTTTGATTCAAGAAATCCCTTTATCCCTATAAAAACTCTTCAAAAAAAAACCAAATCTCGCATTCCGGGAATCCTTTCCCAACCCAAAAAGAAAATCTAAAACCAGGCCTTGACAGAAGGTAACCCAATCATTATAAACAAAGCATGGTCCTCAGACCAAAGCTTTTCAAAATTTTTCGGCTGGACACCGGTTTATTGTTTTTTCTTTTTCTCATTTCACACTCCCCCTTTTGCATCGCCCAAACATCCACGGAAACATTGTTCCAACAATCCTTAGAAACAGAAAAAATCGATTTAAAAAAACAACTCCGCCAAAAGATTATAGAAAATGATCCAGAAAACCCGTATGCCCATTTTTCAAAGGCATGGTTCGCTAGCCTCGATGAAGACTTTGATGAAGCCATTTTTGAATATAGCCAGGCCCTTCGTCTTAAACCAGATCTTGGAATGGCCAACCATGGTTTAGGGAAGATCTACATGAAACAGGGAAAAACTTCTGAAGCCATAAGGCAATTTCAGAAAGCCCTCTCCAGTTCTTCAAACCTCTCCGAGGTCCACAATGATCTCGGCATTGCCTTTCGGAATCAAGGAAAACTCAAAAATGCCATTTCGGAATTTCAAATGGCCATTCAAATCCGTCCTTCTTTTTCAGAAGGACATTTTAATTTAGGACTGGTTTACAGCGACCTTTCCTTATTAAGTGATGCCCAAAGAGAAATAGAGACCGCCCTCAAATTAAACCCCACCTTAACCGAAGGGAATTATCATTTGGGCCTTATCTTTAAACGGAAGGCAGAAATTGAAAAAGCGATCACAGCGTTCACCCTTGAAGTGACTAATTTTCCAACCCACGAAAATGCCCATTACCAATTGGGGTTAATTCATAAAAACTTTGGTAATTATGAAAAAGCCATTTTGGAATTACAAAAAGCCATATCCACCTATCCCGAGTTTACGGAGGCGCATCAAGCTTTGGGAAAAACCTTTCTTGAGGTAAACGACTTTCGGAAGGCTTATGAAGAATTTCAAAACGTCCTGGCCGTTTATCCCGAAAGGATTGAGGCTCAACACGGTCTGGCGGATGCTCATTTACACCTCGGAAACTTCAAACAAGCCATTGAAGGTTACCAGAAGGTATTATCGGTTCGGCCTCAACCCCCGGAGGCTTTTTTCTCGTTGGGTAAGGCCTATCAACAAACCGGTCAATTGGAAAAAGCCAACAAACAATTTAAACGCTACCTTCAACATTACCCTCAATCGACCAAAGCCCTCAACGCCTTGGGTGAAGTAAACCTTTCAGGAGGAAACATAAAACAAGCCCTCACTCTTTTTCAACGTTCCTTAGACATTAATTCAGAAAACACTGAAACATACCTCCACCTCGGGCAAACTTACACCGTAATCGGAGAAATCGACAGGGCCATACAAACCTATCAAAAGGCCCTTGATATAGATCCAGAATTTGCCCTGGCCTACCTGAACCTGGGTCACCTTTATGAACGACAAGAAAAATTCCAACTTGCTCTCCAATCCTATCAAAAAGCTTTAGCGATTCACCCCTCTTTGGAGAATGCAATGGATGGGGCAAAAAAAATACAGGAAAAAATGCTCCGGCAGGTCGAGGTGCAAAAGCTCTTTGAAACCTTTTTAACGACTCCTGATTTTCATCAAAAAAAATCCATTGCCGAAACCTTAATCGCTTTAGAGCCCGAATCTCCTTGGAGCCAAGTTTCCAGAGGATGGGTTCTCAGTCACCAAAATAAATTAAACCAGGCTTTATCTGAGTTGGGTCAGGCCATACGGCAAAAACCAAATTTAGGAGAAGCCCATTATCAAATGGGAAAAATACTATATCAACAAGGAAAAACTGATGCAGCTATACAAAAATACCAAACCGCTTTATCTCTGGAGCCCACCCGGTGGGAATTTCACTTTGATCTGGGCCTCGCTTTGTTCCAACAAGGCAGGGAAAATGAAGCCCTTCATAGTTTTGAAAATTCACTCAAACTGCAGCCCAATAATGGTGAAACCCACCACCAAATGGCTTTGGTTTATACAAAAAAAGGAAATATTCCTTTGGCGATCCAAGAGGAACAAGAAGCCATTAAACTTTTTCCAACCCATTCACGGGCCCACCATCAATTAGGTCTTCTGTGGATTTCCGAGGGTCAGACCGAACGAGGAATTGAAGGGTTAAGGAAGGCACTGGAACTCGATCCGGATCTTGACATCGCCTTAAATGACCTCGGCGAAATTCTACGAAAAGAAGGAAAATATGATGAATCTTTGAAAATTTTAAACCAATCTCTCCAAAAAAAGAACCCTAGTCCCAGAACCCACTTTCTCCTTGGGGAAACCTTTCTGGCCAAAGGCCTTTTAGACCAAGCAAAACCACACTACCAAGAGGCCATAAAACAAAATTCTAATTTTGCCCAGGCAAGGAACCAGTTAGGGGTTATTTACCGCTTGGAGGGAAGCTTCCAAAAAGCATTTCAAGAACATATAAAAGCCATTGAAATTAATCCCCGGTTGTCAGAGACCTATTACAACCTGGGATTTGTCTATGCAGAAACGAACCGCCCCATTGAAGCAACTCGGTCTTATTTAAAGGCTTTAGAGCTGAATTCGGATTATCCGGAAGCTTATAATAATTTAGGGGTAATTTATCACCGTCAAGGTAAACTGGAAGAAGCGGCTCAGGAATACAAGAAAGCCATTTCTCTTAAACCCAAATATATGGAAGCAAAGAACAATTTAGGGGTTATTTACCGAAGCCAAGGAAAGACTACGGAGGCCATTACCCAATATCAGCAAGCTCTTTTAGACTGGCCCGATTATCCCGAAGCCCATTATAACCTCGCGATCTCTTTTGAACGGAATAATCAACCTTTAGAAGCCATGAAACAATATCAAATATTTATCAATTTAGACCCCAGGGGTTTTCCCCGTCAATTGGAAAGCGCAAAAAGACGGCTTCACACATTGGAAGAAGAACAAAAAAAATCCCCTTCCCTCCCTTAATCCAGGCTTATAAAAAGATCCCCCTCGTGTTGAAAGATGCGTACCTTTTAATTCAGACTCCTTAAAAAGGCTTCCTTTTACCGAATGAGGCGGTACCAGCGTACCAGTCGCATTGGAGATATGCCAGCAAAATAAAGGATGAGTAAAATTTGATTCCGAAGGGTGACCTTCAGTATTCCCTCCTTTTCCCAGCGTCTGGGAGAGGTCCAAACCTTTTTGCTGAGAACTACAGTTTTCCCCTCTCTTTTTAAACGCCGGAAAAAATCCAAATCCTCCAAAATGGGGAAATCCCGAAAACCGCCTAACCGCTCAAAATTTTTTTTGCGAACAAAAATTCCCTGGTCTCCGTAAGGAATACCTGTAAAACGGGTCCTTAGGTTGGCAACAAAAGAAATAAGCTTTAACGCCCTCCGGTTTGAATCGATCCCAAGCTGAAATCCACCCCCCACCACTTTTTCATCCTTAAAAATTTCCCGAAGAGCATCCAACCCTCCCTTCTCAATATGTGAATCCCCGTGTAAAAAAAGGAGAATTTCTCCATCCGCAAGAAAAGCTCCTTTGTTCATTTGGGTTCCTCTCCCAGTGGTAGAGAAGATGACCTTTTGAGTATACCTCAAGGCCACCGCATGGCTCCCATCACAGCTTCCACCATCAACCACAATGACGTCAACCTCCTTATCCCCGAGCTTTTCTAAGAAACAAAGGGTCCGGGGTAGTAGGGTTTCCTCGTTGAGGACAGGGACAATAATGGAGATTTTCATTTAAAAAAAAACTTAATTTTTATTGGAATTCAAGAAATTTAAGGTATAAATGGTTGGAGGATTAAAGGATAAAGGACAAGAAGAGAAAGCGGGGAAAATTAATAATCGCGATCAACGATATAGTCCGCCAGGGTTAGGAGTGCTTGTCGGGAAACAGAATCAGGAAAATGATGAAGATTGGTTTTGGCCCTTTCAACAAAATCCCGGGCCCGATCCATCGAATAACTAATGGAACCACATTCCTTCATCAGATTTAAAATCATTTCCAAATCATCTTCTAAGATTCCTTTTTCCGATTGAATCATCTGTTCAATTTTAAATCGCTCCGATTGAGGACAGGTTTTGAGTAAATGAAGAAGTGGAAGGGTAATTTTCCCCTCACGAATATCTTTTCCTAAAGACTTTCCAAGTTTTTCACCATCTGCCACATAATCAAGTGTATCATCCGCCACCTGAAAAGCAATTCCAAGATGAAGGCCAAAAGCCGTTAAATGGTCTTTATTAGAATGATTCATATCCCCAATGATTGCACCTAAGCGGCAAGTAGCCGATATTAAAATGGCGGTTTTGTATTCAACAATCCTAAGGTAATCTTCTTCTGATATTTTGAGGGAGCCATTTAAGGATAATTGTAAAACCTCTCCTTCCGTCATCCTCCTACAGGCTTCTGCCAAGGTGGCATTCACTTCAAGGTTATTCAATGAAACCGCCTGACACATGGCCCTAGAGTAAAGATAGTCACCCACTAAAATGCTTGCTTTGTTTCCCCAAAGAAATCGAGCGGCTCTTTTTCCCCTTCTAATTTCTGCATTATCAATCACATCATCGTGCAAAAGGGTTGCGGTATGGATAAACTCTACCACACCAGCCAAAAGAGTGCTTTCGGACCCCGAATAACCACCCAGCTTCGATACCAGAATCATAAGTAGGGGTCTAATTCTTTTACCACCACTGAGAAGAAGGTGTTCTGCAATTTCATTAACCAGGTGGGTTTTTGAATCTAAGCTTCGTTTGGTTTGCTGTTCAGCGGCCACCAAATCATCATGATAAAATCGCCAAACCTCTGCCATAGTCATTAATGTTTGAATCTTTGAGCTTTCTAACATGGAAGCCATAGTAGGCAAGTGCCTACCCTTTGTCAAGACAATTCTCAAGGATAAAACCTATATTTCTCTTTGACTTGTAAATACTTAGGGAACCACTTTTAGGGGAAGAGATAAGCTCTTTTCTGGGAAACAAAACCAAAGGAGAGAACGAAAAAAGGTAAAAGATTGAATTAAAGTGATTGCCCCAAAATGAAAAAACCAAATGATCATTGGCAATAACCGATGAAATTTCTTGGGTTTCAATTTAAGGGAAAGAATTATCCTGAACTTCCAATATTAAAAGAATTCGGATTCCAACAATCCCAGTTGAATCATTGGCCCAAACATACCCTAAACCACCCGCTTTGGCCTTTACATTTTCAATTATTTCAGTGGAGGACTGGTAAGCAATGGGGGGAGGGCTCCCATCTCTGAAGGATTTTACATGCCAGTAACCCATGTAAGAAACGGGGGATAAACCCAAAGCATTTTCAATAAAAAGGTTTTTTATAAACCGATCTTTTTGTTGGTGATACGGGTAAAGCCGGGTCCATCCAACAAATTTTTTATTTCCTAAGTAAATTTCTTTTAAATCTGAAAGGGCAAAATCGCTCAGAGGAAAAGAATCGTTAGCAATGATTGCAATTTTTTGGGTTCCTTCCGGGAAAACAACAGAAACAGAAAAAAAGAAAACCAGGGGAAAAAATATTAGGATTATAAAACCCACCCCAATTAAATTTTTCTGCTTCAAAGGCTTACCTTTCTCACAGACATTTTAAAAATAAAAAATAAAATGTTTAATGATGGAAGTGTTTATACAATACAAGAAACTGGAATAGAGCTAAGCTGTTGGAAATTCAAATAAATCATCATCATTCATTTCATCCGTTCCTCCTTGTTTGGCCGACTTTGCATAATGGCGGGCCCAAGAAAGATAAATCACCCCACTATCACGCATGGCCGCTTTGGCCTGAACCCACTGATTGAATTCTTCATGGTTTCCTTTTTGCCGGAGCTCTTCAGTACGCCTCTCAAAAGCCTGGTTCAATCTGTCAATGGCTTTTGTAACATCTTCGATAGACTGCTGAATATCTTCACTCATGATTCTTTCTCCGGTTAGAGGTCATGTTTTTTTAAAATAAATAAAAAAACCCCAAAGGTTTCCTAACCAATGGGGTTTCAAAACATTATAAACTTATCCTTGATAAGCTTGTCCAAGGGCCGCGGCTTCCGCCTTCGATTTACTTAAATCAATCACACCGGTTGCAGCATTCACCGGAGCCATTAAGATGGCGTTATGTTTTGCGGCATCACAAACCACCACACATAATTCGCACCCCTTACATCGGTTTGTCACAACTACCGCTTTCATTTTCTCCGTATCTAAGATAATACAATCGGCTTCTGGACAATAAATAATACATAAACGACAACCTTTATGGGCTATACATTTCTCATCTTCCACATAAGCAACATTGTACATTTTTTAGATGTCCCCCTTAACCTAACTGAATTTAATAAGTTGCATATGCGAGGTTTTCAGCCTTCGCCCAGGCAATAGCTTTTTCATAGCTCTCTTTGACAGTATCCATATTCTTCTTGAGCAATTGCTCTTTTTTGGCAAATTTCTTCTTAATGGCCTCATCTAAGGTTGCAGTTCCCCCAGAAGCCACATATTTCTTTCCAAATCGATCTTGAAGTGCTTTTTCCATGGCTTCAAGTCCAACCACCTTGGTAAGTCCACATAGCGAACCAATCATGCCCATATTGGTCGCAAGTTCTGTCCCTGCAAATTCCATTGCAATCGTGGTGGCATCTACATTATAAACCGACACATTTTGTTCAGCCAAAAAGGCTTTGTCTTCATCCGACAGGAGTTCTTGACTGGTATTGATGATAATTAAGCCATCCTTTTTAATCCCTGAATAAAAGGGAGCCGTGTAGCTTTTCTGCATGGTAATGACCTGGGGGTGGAAAATCATGATCACATCGGGATAGACTAGTTCGCCACGGTCATAAATCCGTTCAGTCCCAATTCGAACATAGCTTTCCGCAGGTGCCATCCGCTTTTCTGCGCCAAAAAAAGGATTTGAAATAGAGAATTTTCCCTCTTTATTGGCCGCCATTGCCATTAAATGGGCAGCAGTCACCGCGCCTTGCCCCCCCAGCCCAGAAATCCGAATGGTAATTCTTTTTCTCTGCATTTTTCTCCTCCCCCTTGCTTAACCTAATTTTAACGAGATGTTACCGCTTGAGAAGCTGCTTTTTCTTTCCTTTTTGCCTCGATTTCAGCCAAATACTGCTTTGCTTCATCTGTAATATATTCCTTATAGTTAAATCGCTCACCGGGTTTTTCAGAATCTCGCATCTCCTGCAATCCTTCCATGGAATTTTTTCCTATCTCCAGAATACAGGGGGTATAAAGCTGAATGTAGGTAGGTCCAACCTCTCGGGCCAGATAAACGGCATTTCTAATCACCCGCTCAACCAATCCAGGTTTACTCGCGGTGAGATTTGCAACATAAACACAACCTGATTCCCGGGCAATTTCAGGCAAACGTACCTTTTCAAAGGTTTTTCCAACGGGAGCCATTTTGGCAACAAACCCTTTCTGCATCAACCCTGATTCTTGTCCTCCGGTGTTGGCATAAAGCTCATTATCAAAGCAGATGGTCGTAAATTTTTCTTGCCTAAACCAGGCCTGAAGTGTCATATCCAACCCAATATCAACGGTGGCGCCATCACCAGCGAGAACCACCACATCCTTTATTTGATTGGGAAATCGAACACTCAGGGCACGTTTCAAACCGCTCGCAACCGCATTTTGATTTCCAAAGAGAGAGTGAATATTATGAACCGCTACCATTGGAAAGACCAAACTGGTGCACCCGGTTGAACCGACCATTACCGTATCTTCAGGGTTTGGAAGGGAAGCCATAATATATCTAAAAGCCATTGATTCAGGACATCCGGCACATAAAGAATGCTCTTCGATTAACTCTTTATTCACACCAATGTCTTTCCAGCCTCTATTTTCCTTCCCGTATGTAGCATTTTCCACAAGATCCTGGTATTCAGGGGGCATAACATCGTAGAATTCCTTACAAATTTTTATTTTTTCCTTACTCATTTTGGGCTCTCCTTTGGGTAACCTTTACAGCTTGAGTTTCTTTAAATTGAATCATTAGGTAAAATAATAAAGGGTCTCAACTTCCCCGTCCGGCAAGAACGGATACGGTTTTTCCTTTACTCGTTACTTTTTGGATCTCCTCCACAATCACTTCTGGGGGCATGGTCATTCCCCCCGCAACATGGGGTCCTGCAATCACCCGTTCATTTCTTTCAATGTTTGCACGAATCTCCTGAGCCAACCATCCAATCACATTAAATTCAGGAACAAAGATATATTTTGCATGTTTGGTGGCTTCTCGAATTTCTTCATAAGGGAAAGGCCTCAACGATTTCACCTTCACCAAACCAACATTAATCCCCTCATCTTCCAAAAGCCGGATCGCTTCACGGCCCTGAGAAACGGCAGTTCCTGATGCAACAATGATAATTTCGTTGTCAATGTTTTCGGTCTCAATGAGTCCCCCGATTAAGGGGATGGTGTGTTTTCGGGACCGTTCACAAGCAGCACGGGTTTCTAATTGCCAAGAAGCGTGAGTCATATAGCTGATATAATTTGACTTCATTATAAACGGATCTCGCATCATTCGGACAGGGGGCACTTCCATATCCATACAAACAACAGGAGATCGGTAAGGATCATAAGGGGGAAGGGTAAGATCCGGTTCCGTTAACATGACGGTGTCCTTAGTGTGTGTGACAAAAAACCCATCACAACATAGTGCCATCGGCAAATGCACATCAGGCTGCTCAGAAACAATGTAGGCCTTTAACATCCAGTCAAAAATTTCCTGGGCGGTCTCCGCATGCCATACCAGCATCCCAGTTCCCAACAAGAAATACATTTCAAGGTTATCCGGTTGAATACTTAAAGGAGAATTAATTCCTCGACAAGTGACGATTACTTGAATGGGAAGTCTGGCGCCTACCCACATTGGGAAGTTCTCAAAAGCACGCATAGTACCAGGACCTGCGGTTGTGGTAAAAACCCTTGCCCCACCAAATGCGGCTCCAGCGCATTGAGACATTACCGCAAATTCACTCTCACCTCTCATATAGTCGCCGACATAACCTTCTGCATAAAGTTCACCGATCAAGGCAGCCGCCTCACTCTGAGGAGTGATCGGGTAGGCCACCATTACATCCACGCTAGCCCGACGAATGGCCTCTTTAATAACCTCACTTCCAGTCAGGAAGGTTGGGGTTCGCGGGGCTTCAAAAAATAACTGACTCGGATCTGTAAAGGTTTGCCCTTTTTTATTTTTTTGACCAATAAATGTTTTTCCTTCAGCCATTGGAGCCCCCTTTTTTTTTTATTTCAATTTTATTCTTTACTGGTTTAGAAGCTATTCCTTTATTTTTTTGGATTTCCATTACCCTTTGCTTTTGAAGAGGAAAAAGAAAATTGCGTATATGGCAAAGCTTGGCTCTTAACCCCGCTGGCCTTTAATTTTTTTACCCATTCAACCAAACGCCAAATTTTCTCCGGACTGATATCGCGAAGGGTAAGCATGGCATCTTCATGGCCAGCCTGGGCACACAAAGCAATGGTATAACAGCTGGTTCCCCCTCGAATTATTTTTAGGGAAAGATTGGCTTGGTGACAATGCACCCCAATAAAGACGCAAACATCTTCCTTATTATGCCAGATGGTTAAATTGGGGTGATTGGGGTTAATTTCAACCGCAGGATCAATTTTTGGATATTTTGGACGATAATCCGCCATTGGAATAATTCGGGCAGGGATTTCATCGGCTAAAGCCTTAATTGCAGTGGCTTTTTGGGCTGCTTTTTCATTCCAATGCCAAAGAACCAACGGACCGGGATGGATTGTGGGAACTTTTGCTCCAAGGAGCTTTCTTGCAGCCTCCTCCAAGGCCTCTTCCTCAGGCACGATCCTGCCTTCAATATGGCCTTGACCAGGATCAGGTAATTGCACTCCCATCATAGCTGCGGCAGGGGGCAAAAAGGCTTCAGGACCCGGAACTACACGATAACGTTCTTTTTTTTCCATAACTACACGAAACCCTTTCGTTTGTTAAAAATACCTTATTCCAATATTGATCTAAATCAAGAAAAAAAGGGGAAATCAATCAAAAAATTCTTTTTTAAATATAACTTACGCTAAGACTACTTGTCAACAAATTATTTATGAATTTTCTTAGAAAATACGTCTTTTTAAACACCTTTTTATGAGGTATTTTTTTAAAAAATTTAAACAAACCTTAGTATTTTTTTACTAAGTAAAATTCTTTATTACTTTAAAACCCATTAAATTTACCTGATTGGCCAATACTAGCCTTCCTAACCCCGAGGTTATACTATTTTTAGTTGAAATTGGAAAGAGTGGCTCCCCCGTGGCATAATCCACGGAACCGAAAACAAAGTCAGATAAGGAGCCACTGATGAAGAATACCACCAGGAAGAGGAAGAAGGCAATACGGGGGTTTGAGGCCGCATACGGGAGGCAAGAACTCATCGATCAAATGTACCACCTTGTTGCGAGAGGCAAGCAGGGATTTGACGCCTGCATGAAGGATCTGGGTAGGATGATGGCAGAGACGATCATGTACATCGAGCGGGAGGAGATCGCCGGGCCAGACTACCGACCTTTCAGTTCTGACATTGCCAAATGGGCGAGCCAGCCTGGGTCGGTCTATATCGGGGATCAGAAGATACCGGTGGAACACCCGCGGCTGCGGGGGCCGGAGGGAGAGATCGCGCTTGGGAGTTATCAGAAGCTGAAAGAGTCGGAAGGTTTCTCAGAAGAATTATTGGGGAAGGTGCTCCGGGGCATCTCCTGCCGGAAGTATGCGCAGAGCGTGGTGGAAGCGGCGAAAGCCTTTGGAGTGTCCGCCAGTTCGGTGTCGCGGCATATCGTCGCGGCGACGGCGAAGCAGCTACGGGAATTCAAGGAGCGCTCGCTCACGTCATTTGCCCCCTTTGCGGTCTTTCTCGACACCGTTCACCGCGGTGGAGAGGCGTTCATCGTGGCGTTGGGAATGGATCGGGCCGGGGAAAAGAGGGCGTTGGGCTTTTGGCAGGGGGCGACAGAGAATCACGATCTGTGCGAAGAGTTGCTTGCCGATATGGAGCGGCGGGGTCTGGCGCTCTCACGAAAAGTCATCTGGGTCACGGATGGGGGCAAAGGGATGATCAAAGCACTCCGGGATCGCTTTGGCAAGAAGCTGATTCATCAGCGGTGCACCCTCCACAAGGACCGCAACATTCAGCGTCACTTGCCGAAGAAATATCGCAAAGAGGCACACCGGCTGTTCCGGATCGCCCTGGAGCAGAACAGTTATTCGGATGCCCGGCAGATGCTGCTGGAAATGGAGAAATGGCTCAGAGGCATCAATGAGTCGGCGGCGGATTCGCTGATGGAGGCGATAGAAGATATCCTCACCCTCCATCGGTTGAAAGTCCCCAGCCTCTTGAGGAAGACGCTGCACTCGACCAATCCTATTGAGAGCATGTTTTCCACCGTGCGGGATATCGAGGGCAACATCAAGCGGTATCGCAACAGCGGGATGATGCAGCGCTGGCTCGCCTCGGTTCTTCTCTATTCTGAAAAAGGGTTCAGACGAATCAAGGGTCATGCTTTGATTCCGGCTGTTATCAGCATGATCGAGGCAGAAGAAACATTGATTGAGATGGCTGCGTAAAGAGTGAAACTATTGAGAGCCACTCAGATAATTTCAACTAAAAACTTGACAAGCTCCTAACCCCTCCTTCCCTTCATTATTTTTTCCTGTTCCCGATCCGCTTCTCTTTTTTTTACAGTTTCCCTTTTATCATAAAGTTTTTTTCCCCGACCTAAGGCCAGTTCAACCTTTGCTTTGCCCCTTTTCAGGTAAATCCTTAGGGGAACTATGGTTAGTCCTTTTTGCTGAACCTTTCCCATTAGTCGGTGAATCTCTCTCCGATGCAATAAAAGTTTTCGGGTCCTCAAAGGTTCATGATTGAAAAGGTTTCCATGGCTATAAGGTGAAATATGGCAGTTATGAAGAAAAACCTCTTCATTATGCACGCGGCCAAAACTTTCCTGGAGGTTGATCTTTCCTTCTCTGATTGATTTTATTTCCGTTCCCCGCAAAGATAACCCTGCCTCAAATTTCTCATCAATAAAATAGCGATGATAGGCCTTTCGGTTTGTCGCCAAAACCTTTTCACCTGTTTTTTTTTTATCTTTCTCCATTTTGGATGCCTTATAACACAGGAAAACCAAAATTGTCCACTTGAACCGGGTTGAAAATTTATTTTTAATTTGCAATAATCCTGAAACAGTAGTGTCCCAACGTTGAATGGGTTGCCTGTTCTAACTTATAGAGAAATATTGGTTTTTCTTTTAAAGTGCAATTTTTCGATTTGAAATATTTCTGTCCGATAGGCCACACTTCCGCATACCT
>Ga0302046_10000458_pt1 | contig 41634 bp, 39 predicted proteins | sample RVTome_11_FD_200261 | JGI IMG/M metagenome (GOLD analysis project Ga0302046, IMG submission 200261) | Soil microbial communities from uranium-contaminated site in the Upper Colorado River Basin, Wyoming, United States - RVT147D111 (version 2) ...
ACACGGGCATCGATCCGCTCACGATGCAGCCCGTGTACACGGCCACCGGGCTGCGGGCCAAGAAGCTGCAGAAGGCGCTGCTGCTCTACTGGAGCCCCGAGCAGTGGCCGCTGGCGCGCGAGGCGCTGCGCGAGGCCGGCCGCGCCGACCTGATCGGCCACGGCCCCGACGCCCTGGTGCCCGCCGAGGGGGAAACCCGGCCGCGGGAGTGACCGGCCGGCTACAGCCAGCGCAACGCGTCGGTCTCGAACCGGCGAAAGTCGTCCAGGTGTCGCCGAAGGATCCGGATCACGGCCTCGGGTCGAGGGCTACGCCGGACCGACGAAGCCGATGTAGGCGCCGCACGCGTGGTCAGGGGCGACCAGCATGGCCTGCTCGCCGGTGTTGCGGGTGCCGCGCACCGGCGGCGGCACGCCGTGGCGCTCCAGCCAGCGGGCGGCGGCGTCCATGCTGTGCGTGCGGTACAGGACCTGGAACGGGCCCGGTCCCCGGCGGGCGAGCGCATCGGCAGCGGGGCCAGGCTCGGCCGGCTGCGCGACGGTCAGGCCCGTCGGGCCCAGGTCGAACACCGCCATGTCGGCCTTGATGACCGCGCCGCGCTGGATCGCCGGCACCGGCAGGCCGAGCACGCGTGCGTACGTCCCGGCCGCCGCGGCCACGTCGGGCACCGCGACGTAGGCGTGCTCCGCGCGGAGCACGCCGTTGGGGTGCTCACCGGCCCGCGGCACCTGCCGCCGTCGCGCGTCGAGCGGAGTCAGGTGCTGGACGAAGAAGACCGGCAACGGATTGGCCGGGCCGAGGGCGGCGGCTCTCCAGCGCAGCTCCAGACCGGCCGGCGTTCGCCGGGCGCCCTCGGCGGCGTCGCCCACCTCCACCCCCCGCGCGCGCATCGCCGCCACGTCGGCCTCCAGGTCGTCGCTCTGCACGGCGATGGAGCGGAAGCCGCCCCCGCCGGCGAGGAACTCGGCGAGGCGCGCATCCGAGCTGCCGGGGGCCGGCGCCGGAGCATCGTCGCGCAGGCTCAGCAGCTCGAGATAGTCGTCGCGATGGAAGGCGATGGCGTTGTGGGTCGCCCGGCCGGCATGGCTGCCGCCCGGGTGGACGTCGAAGCCGAGGCGCGCGTACGCTGCGATCCCCGCGTCCAGCTTCGGGACGCAGATCATGACGTGGTCGATGCGGGTCAGCATCGACGGCGCCCCCGGCGGATCACCGCGGCACCAGGCTCTTGAACTTCGGCATGACGTCGCGGGCGAGCAGCTCCATCGAGTGGTGCCAGGCCCGGGGATTCTCCGAGTAGTCGAAGCAGAACAGCAGCAGCGTGCCGAAGCCGCCGACCTGCTCGTAGATCGCGTGCAGCCGCTCGGCCACGGTGGCCGGCGAGCCCACCAGCCAGTTGTGGCGGGCGCAGTACTCCGGCGTCACGTCGGAGTCGGGGACATCCGGGCGGTGCTTCAGGAACTCGGTGAACTGGAAGGAGGCCAGCAGCGGCAGGAAGTACTCCTGCATCATGCGTCCCATCATGCCGCCCGCGGACAGCCGCATCGCCTCGGCGTCGGTGTCGGCGACGAAGATCTCGCGCACCAGCCGCCACTCCGACCGCTTCGGCGTCCGCCCCGTCCGGGCCGCGCCGATCTCGACGGACTCCCAGTGGCTGCCGACGTAGGCCGGGTTCAGGTTGAGGCTCATCGGCCAGTAGCCGCGCTCGCCGGCGAGCTTCAGCGTGTCGGAGCCCTTGCTCACGCCCGCCACGCCGATCGGGGGATGGGGCCGCTGCAGCGGCGTGATGTGCGGCCGGAGCGTGTCGAGCATGGTGCCCGTCTTGGTCACGTGCCAGTACTTGCCCTTGTGGTCGAACTCGGGCTCGTCGCTCCACAGGCGCAGGACGATGTCGAGCGCCTCGCGCGTCATCTCGCGGTGCTGGCCCGCGTTGCCGTCGACGTTGAACATCGCCCAGTCGCTGGGCAGGCCGCTGGCCGCCACGCCGAAGTTCAGGCGGCCCTGCGCGAGGTGATCGAGCATCGCCACCCGGTTGGCCAGCTCGGCCGGGTGGTGGTAGGGCATGAGGAAGCCGCCGGGCCCGATGCGCATGCGCGTCGTCTGCAGCAGCGCCTGGGCCACGAGCAGGTCGGGGGCGGGGTGCGGCTCCCAGGGCGCGGTGTGGTGCTCGCCGATCCACGCCTCGCTGAACCCCAGCTCGTCGGCCCAGCGCAGCTGCTGGAGGTCCCACTGGTGGCCGTCGTAGAGGCTGCGCTCGGGCGGGTGCGAGGGCATCGTGAACAGTCCGTAGTCCATGCGGGCCTCCTTTGCGGTGCCGGTAGCTTACACGTTTGATTGGCCCCGGGTGGCTGGGTATGCTGGCAGTCCCATGCCGCCCCAGCTCGAGCCCGGCCGGCGCGCGTTCCTCCTCACGGCGCTGGCCGCGCTCGCGCGGCCCGCTCGGGCTCGCGCCCAGCCGGCCGCGAAGACCGCCCGCGTGGGTATTCTCGGCTCCGCCCCGGCAGTGACCTTCGCCGCCGGCGTCAGGGCGTTTCGCGAGAGCCTGCACAGGCTCGGCTGGGTCGAGGGGCGGAACCTCGGGCTCGAAGCCCGCTACCCCGAGGAGCGCTACGACCGGCTTCCCGCCCTGGCAGCCGACCTGGTCGCGCTGCGGGTCGACGTGGTGTTCGCGATGGGCACGCCGGCGATCCAGGCCGCGAAGTCGGCCACGACGACGGTTCCCATCGTGATGGAGACCCACGGCGACGCTATCAGCATCGGGCTCGTGTCGAACCTCGCCCGGCCGGGCGGCAACGTCACCGGGGTATCCGGCTTCGCCCCGGAGCTCAACGCCAAGCGTCTCGAGCTGATCCGCGAGCTGCTCCCCGCGGCGACCCGGATCGGCGTGATCGCCAATCGCTCGAATCCCGCCACGGCGACGGTGATCAAGGTGACCGAGGCCACGGCGCAGCAGCTGCGCTTGCAGCTGCACTTCGCCGACGTCCGGACGCCGACCGATCTCGCGCCGGCGTTCGAGGCCGTCAGCCGGCCGCGCTGCGACGCCCTGCTGGTGGTGACCGATCCCATGCTGGCCAGCCAGCGGTCGCGCATCGTCGAGCTGGCGGCGCGCCACCGGCTGCCGGCGGTGTACGACGGGGCGGCCTGGACCGACACGGCCGGGCTGCTGTCGTACGGACCGCCGCCCCTGGAACGCTTCCAGCGGGCGGCGGTGTACGTCGACCGCATCCTCAAGGGGGCCCGGCCCGGAGACCTGCCCATCGAGCAGCCGAGCACGTTCGAGCTGGTCCTCAACCTGCGTACCGCCAGGGGGCTCGGGATCGAGATTCCCCCGGCGCTACGGCTGCGGGCCGCCCGTGTGATCGAATGACGCCGAATCAGGGAGCCGACATGAACGACGTGCTGGCGGGAATCCGCGTGCTCGACTTCGGGCGTTACATCGCCGGGCCGTACTGCGCCGCGTTGCTGGCCGACCTGGGCGCCGATGTCATCCGCGTCGAGCGGCGGGGGGGCGGGGAGGACCGCTGGGTGGCGCCGGTCGGCCAGGACGGCGTCGGCGCCATGTTCCTGGTCATGAACCGCAACAAGCGCGCGATGACGCTCGACCCCTCGACGCCGCGGGGCCGGGAGATCGTCAGGAAGCTGGTGGCGACCGCCGACGTCGTCGTCGCCAACCTGCCGCCCGAGGTGCTGCGGGGGCTCGCCCTCGACCTCGACAGCCTGCGCCGCGTGAAGCCCGACATCATCCTCACCACCGTCACCGCCTTCGGCGCCGGGGGGCCCTGGAGCCACAAGCACGGCTTCGACGGCATCGGCCAGGTGATGTGCGGTTCGGCGTACCTCACCGGCACGCCCGAGCAGCCGATGCGCGCCAGCGTGGCCTGGGTGGACTGCGGCACCGCGTCGCTGGCGGCCTTCGGCACGCTCGCCGCGCTGATGGCGCGGCAGCAGACCGGCCGCGGCCAGAAGGTCGAGGGCGCGCTGCTGCGCACGGCCGTGGCCTTCAACAACCCCACCCTGGTCGAGCAGCAGGTGATCCGGCCCGACCGCGTGGCCACGCTGAATCGTGGCCAGACCTCGGCCCCGTCCGACCTGTTCCGCGCCCGCGACGGCTGGATCATCGCCTACGCGATCGGGGGGCCGATGTTCGCGCGGTGGGCCCGGCTCATGGGCGAGGAGCACTGGCTCACCGATCCGCGGTTCAAGGACGACGCGGCCCGCGGCGACCACGGCGCGATCATCTCCGAGCGGATGTCGCGGTGGACCGCCGAGCGCACGACCGAGGCGGCCCTGGCCGAGCTCGAAAAGTCGAACATCCCCGCGGGCCCGCTCTACTCGCCCCAGCGGGCGCTGGAAGACCCCCACATCCGGGCCGCGGGCCTGCTGGCGGACACGGACTATCCCGGGCTGCGGCGGCCGGCGCCGCTGGCGCCGACGCCCGTGGAGCTGTCGGAGACGCCGGGGCGCTTCCGGCACCGCGCGCCCGTGCTGGGCGAGCACACGGAGGCGATCCTGGCCGAGCTGGGCTACGGCGCGGACGAGATCCGCACGCTCCGCGCGGAGAAGGTGATCTAGCAGCCGCCGGGACGCGCAGCCGGCTGGTGCGATACACTGCCGGCGCCGGGCCGGTCCGGCCACGCGTGCGCCCAGCACCCGGCAAAGGAGCCCGAGATGAAAGCCGCGGTATTCCACGGTCCGCACAGCGCGCTGACCATCGAGAACGTCGACATCGCCAAGCCGATCGGCCGGGAGGTGCTGGTGCGCACGGTGGCCAGCGGGGTCTGCCACAGCGACCTGCACTTCATCGAGGGGCTCTATCCGTTCGCGGCGCCGGCCATCCTCGGGCACGAGGCGGCCGGGATCGTGGAGGCGGTCGGCCCCCACGTGACCGAGTTCGGGCCGGGCGACCACGTCATCGCCTGCCTGTCGGTCTTCTGCGGCCACTGCGAGTACTGCCTGACGGGGCGCACGCACCTCTGCCAGAGCCGGCCGGTCCGGGCGGCCACCGAGCCCCCGAAGCTCTCCTGGAAGGGCGCGCCCGTCAACCAGTTCGCCAACCTCTCGAGCTACGCCGAGCAGATGCTGGTGCACGAGAGCGGCCTCGTGAAGGTGCGCGACGACATGCCGCTGGACCGCGCGGCCCTCATCGGCTGTGGCGTGACGACGGGGGTGGGGGCCGTGCTGAACACGGCGCGGGTGGAGCCGGGCACCACGGTGGCCGTGTACGGCGCCGGGGGGGTCGGCCTGGCCGCGATCCAGGGCGCCGTCATCGCGGGCGCCCGCATGATCATCGCGGTGGACGTCGTCGCCCACAAGCTGGAGACGGCGAAGGCGCTCGGCGCCACGCACGCCGTGGACGCCTCGACGGCCGACCCCGTGAAGGCCATCCGGGAGCTGACGGGCCCGGGCGTCGACTACGCCTTCGAGGCGATCGGGCTGAAGAGGGCCGCCGAGCAGGCCTTCGAGTGCCTGCGGCCGGGCGGGACGGCGACGATCGTCGGCATGATCCCGGTCGGGCAGAAGATCGAGCTGGACGGCCCGTCGTTCCTGCGCGAGAAGAAGGTGCAGGGCTGCAGCATGGGCTCCAACCGGTTCAAGGTCGACATGCCGCGCTACGTCGAGCTGTACCGGCAGGGCCGGCTCAAGCTGGACGAGATGATCACCCGCCGGGGACGCCTCGAGGACGTCAACGAGGCCTTCCGCGCGATGAAGGCCGGCGAGGTCGCCCGCACAGTCTTGATGTTCGATTGACCGGATGGGGGGCCCCGAGATGGCCCCCCAAACCCCCCAACGCTCGGAGCGCCCCGGGGGACCCGGGTCGCTCCTCGATCACTGGAACGGGAGAGGATAGCAATGGCCACGATCACGGGGTCGGAAGTCCTGGCGCAGGCGCTCAGGTCGCAGGGCGTGGACACGATGTTCTACCTCATGGGCGGGCCGATGCTGGAGACGGAAGCGGCCTGCATCAAGCTCGGCATCCGGGCGATCGACCACCGCCACGAGCAGGCCGCCTCGTTCGCCGCGCACGCGTGGACGCGGGTGACCCGGCGGCCGGGCGTCTGCATGGGCTGCTCGGGGCCCGGCGCCACGAATCTCGTGACCGGCGTCGCCACCGCGTTCACCGACTGCGCGCCGCTGGTGGCGATCGGGGGCGCCAGCCCGCGCGTCTTCCAGGGCATGGAGGCGTTCCAGGAGATCGACCAGCTCGCGGTCTTCAAGCCCATCACCAAGTGGGCCGAGCGCATCTACGACGCCAGGCGCATCCCCGACGTCGTCGCCACCGCCTTCCGCCAGGCCACGAGCGGCCGGCCGGGCCCCGTCTACATCGACATGCCGGGCGACGTCCTCGGCGAGAAGATCGAGGAGGAGAGCCTCCGCTACGCCCCGGCGTGGAGGCCGGCGCCGCGGACGCTCGGCGACCCGGGCGCCGTCAAGGAGGCGATCGCCCTGCTGGCCCGGGCCGAGCGCCCGGTGGTGCTCGCCGGCAGCGGCGTGTGGTGGTCCGACGGTGCCGCCGCGCTCCAGGCCTTCGTGGAGGCCGCGGGCATCCCGTTCTACACCAAGCCGATCTCGCGCGGCCTGATCCCGGAGGACCACGCGCTGTCGTTCCTCAACGCCCGCAGCAAGGCCTTCACCGAGGCCGACGTCGTCCTCGCCGTCGGTACCCGCTTCGACTGGATGATCCAGTTCGGGCGGCCGCCGCGCTTCGGCGCCGACCTCAAGGTCATCCACGTCGACGTCAACCCCTCGCAGCTCGGTCACAACCGCGAGGTCGACGTGCCGATCGCGGGCGACGCCCGCGCCGTCCTCGAGCAGCTCCGGGCCGAGGCCGAGGGCACGCTCGATCCGAGGCTCTACGCGAGCTGGACGGGCAAGCTGCGCGTGCTCGACGGCGAGAAGGCGGCCGAGCAGGACAAGGCGATGAGCAACGACACCACGCCCATCCATCCGCTGCGGCTGTGCAAGGAGGTGCGCGACTTCCTGCGGCGCGACGCGATCCTGGTCGTCGACGGCCAGGAGATCCTCAACTTCGGCCGGCAGGCGATCCCGACCTACCTGCCCGGCCACCGGCTCAACTCCGGGGCGTTCGGCACCATGGGCGTCGGCCTGCCCTACGGCGTGGGCGCCAAGGTGGCCCGGCCCGACACGCAGGTGCTCGTGCTGCACGGCGACGGCTCGTTCGGGATCAACGCCATGGACATCGACACGGCGGTCCGCCACAAGGTCCCGGTCGTGTGCGTCATCAGCAACAACGGCGGGTGGACGGCCGACGCGCCGTGGACGCGCCCGTTGCCCAAGCCGGGGCGCAACCTCGGCCACACCCGTTACGACCGGATGGCCCAGGAGCTGGGCGCGCACGGCGAGTTCGTCGAGAAGCCCCACGACATCCGGCCCGCCCTGGAGCGTGCCTACGCCTCCGGCAAGCCGGCGATCGTCAACGTCATCACCGACCACAAGGCGCGCGCCCAGACAGTGCGCTTCTCGGCGTATACAACATGAAGGCGTACTGGATCGCGCCCGGTCCCGGCGGCACCAAGGTCGAGTTGCGCGAGACGCCCACACCCGAGCCCGGGCCCGGCGAGCTCCTCGTGCGGGTCCGGGCCGCCGCCCTGAACCGGGGCGAGCTGCTGGGGGGCAAGGCGGGCGCGCCGGCGAAGCCCGGCGGCGGCGAGTGCTCGGGTGACGTCGTGAAGCTCGGCGACGGCGTCAGCGGCGTCGCGGTGGGCGACCGAATGATGGGCCGCTGCGGCGGCGGCTTCGCCGAGTACGCCACCATGGACGCGCGCGAGGCCATGCGGGCGCCCGCGCGCCTGTCGTGGGAGGAAGCCGCGGCGACGCCGCTGGTCTCGCTCGTGGTCTACGACATGCTGGTGGCGCAGGGCCGCCTTGCCGCGGGGCAGTGGCTGCTGGTGACCGGCGTGTCGTCGGGCGTCGGCGTCGGCGCGCTGCAGATGGCGAAGGTGCTGGGCGCCCGCGTCATCGGGACGTCGGGCTCGGCCGACAAGCTGGCCCGGCTGGAGAAGCTCGGCCTCGACGTCGGCATCCGGACGCGGGCGGCCGACTTCGGCGACGCCGTGCTGAAGGCCACCGGCGGCAAGGGCGTCGACCTCGTGGTCAACAACGTGGGCGGGTCGGTCTTCGCCGAGTGCGTCCGGGTGCTGGCGTTCGAGGGCCGGCTGGCGGAGGTGGGCCACCTCGACCGGGTGCTGGCGGCGCCGCTGGACCTGGAGGCGCTGCACGGCAAGCGCCTGACGCTCTTCGGTGTCAGCAACCGCCTGCGCAACGCCGCCCAGCGCGCCGAGACGGTGCGCGGGTTCGTGCGCGACCTCGGCGCCCACGTCGAGGACGGCCGGCTGCGCCCGCTGATCGACCGGGTCTTCCCGTTCGAGGAGCTGCCGGCGGCCATCACGTTCATGGAGTCCGACGCCCAGGTCGGCAAGATCGTCGTGCGCGGCCGGGCGGACTGAAACCCTCTTCGGGATCGGAGAGACGAGCATGCCGAAGGCGCTCGAGGGGATCCGCGTTCTCGACCTGACCCAGTACGAGGCGGGCCCGAGCTGCACCCAGATGCTGGCCTGGCTGGGGGCCGACGTCGTCAAGATCGAGCCGCCCGGCGGCGAGGCCGGCCGGGTGGCGCTCTCCGACACGCGCGGGGAGGACGCCTGGTTCTTCCTGCTGCTGAACTCCTGCAAGAAGGGCGTGACGCTCAATCTCAAGTCGCCGCGCGGCCGCGCGATGTTCGAGGAGCTGGCGAAGACGGCCGACGTGGTGGTCGAGAACCTGGGGCCGGGCGCGATGGACCGGCTCGGCCTCGGCTACGAGGCTTTGCGCACGCTGAATCCGCGCATCATCACCGCCTCCGTGAAGGGCTTCGGCGGCGGCGGGCCGTACGCCGACTACAAGAGCTTCGAGTGGATCGCCCAGGCGATGGCCGGCGCGATGAGCATGACGGGATCGCCGGACGGCCCGCCCACCAAGGCCATCGGCGGGCTCGCCGACACCGGCGCCGGGCTGCACGCGGCCATCGGCATCCTGGCCGCCATCATCCAGCGGCAGGCCACCGGCGTCGGGCAGCAGCTCGAGGTCGCCCAGCAGGAGGCGGTGGTGAACCTGCTGCGCATCCACCTGCGCGACACCTACGCCAGCGGCCAGCCGGTGCCCCGTCAGGGCAACCGCTCGGTGAACGCGGCGCCCTCGAACATCTACCGCTGCCGTCCCGGCGGGCCCAACGACTACGTGTTCATCCACGTCGCCACCGTCGAGATGTGGAAGACGCTCACGCGGATCGTGGGCCGCCCGGAGCTGGGCGACGACCCGCGCTACGCCGACCGCCGCGACCGCGTGCAGTTCATCGACGACATCGACGCGATGATCGAGGCGTGGACGGCGAAGCGCACCAAGCAGGAGGTCACCGAGATCCTGGCCGGGGCCGGCGTGCCGTGCGGGTCGGTGCTCGACTCCAAGGAGGTGCTGTCCGACCCTCATCTGCGCCGGCGCGGCTTCGTCACCGAGCTGGAGCACCCGCGGCGCGGCGCCTACCCGATGCCGGGCAACCCGGTGCGGCTGTCCGATTCGCCCACCGAGATGGTCCGCCCGCCGCTGCTGGGCGAGCACAACGCCGAGGTCTACGGCAAGCTCCTGGGCCTCGGCGACGCCGAGCTGGACGCGCTCCGGCGCGACGGCGTGATCTGACGCGATATCCCCGTCCGGCCTGAAGGGAGGCGCACCATGGCGCGCGCGTACAACGTCATCGACGCCGATGGACACGTGCTCGAGCCGGTCGACCTGTGGGACAAGTACATCGACCCGGCCTACCGCGACCGGGCCCCCCGGATGATCATCGACACCGACGGCAAGGAGCGCCTGCTCGTCGAGGGCCAGGTGCTCGGCAGCAGCAAGGGCTTCAACGTCGTCGGCGCCATCGGCTCGCGGCAAGGGGAGGTCGACGAGGCCACGGTCACCTACGCCGACGGCCGCCCCGGCGGCTTCGACCCGCACGCGCGCATCCCCGACATGGACCTCGACGGCATCGACGCCGCGTTCCTCTACCCGAGCGTCGGTCTCTTCGCCGGCGCCGTGAAGGACCCGGGCCTGGCGGCGGCGATGTGCCGCGCCTACAACCGCTGGCTGGCCGACTACTGCCGGTCGTATCCCGACCGGCTGTTCGGCGTGGCCATGTTGCCGATGCAGTCGATCGACGCCGCCATCGAGGAGATGCGCTTCGCGCGCCGGGATCTCGGCATGCGCGCCGGCTTCCTGCGTCCCAACCCCTACAACGGCCGCATGCTGCACCACCTGGACTACGCGCCCTTCTGGCACGAGGTGGAGGAGCTGGACTTCGCCATCGGCCTGCACGAGGGCGCCAGCGGCGGCATGCCCCAGGTCGGCGTCGACCGCTTCACCACGCGCGGCGCCAAGCACATCGTCTCCCACACGCTGGAAATGATGCTGGCCGCCATGAGCGTCATCTGGGAGGGCGTGTGCGACCGCCACCCGAAGGTCCGCATCGCCTTCCTGGAGTCCGGCGGGGGCTGGATCGCGCCGTGGCTCGACCGGATGGACCGCCACTTCGACGACCAGGGCTTCAACGACTCCGGGCTCTCGATGCGCCCGAGCGAGCTGTTCGAGCGCAACTGCTGGATCTCGTTCGAGCCGGTCGAGGGCAGCCTGACGGTGCTGGCGGACTACATCGGCCCCCACAAGATCCTGTGGGCCACCGACTATCCGCACCCCGACGGCTTCTTCCCCGGCGCGCCGAAGCTGATCGCCGACCGCCCGGGGCTGTCGGCGGCGACGAAGCGCGAGATCCTGGCGGGGGGCGCCCGGCGCTTCTACGGCCTGTAGCGCCGGTTGTCGACCTTCGCCGCGCTGCGGGCGCGGAACTACCGGCTCTACTGGTTCGGCCTCGTCTGTTACGTCCTCGGCCACCGGGCCGAGTACGTCACCTTCGCCTGGCTGGTGTGGGAGGTGACGCGCGACCCGCTGTATCTGGGCTATCTCGGCCTCGCCCAGGGCGTGCCGCTGGTCGTCTTCCAGCTCGTCGGCGGCGTGCTGGCCGACCGGACCGATCGCCTGCGCCTGCTGATCGCGACGCAGAGCCTGACCGCCCTGACGCTGGTGCTGGCCCTCGGCCTGGCGCTCGTCGGCGAGATCCGCGTCGGATACCTGCTCGCGCTGGCGGCCCTGAGCAACACGTTCCGGGCCTTCGACGAGCCGAGCCGCCTGGCCCTCGTGCCGCAGCTGATCGACCGCGAGCGCCTGCCGAACGCCATCGCGCTCAGCTCGATTCCCTGGCAGGCCGGCCGGATGATCGGACCGTCGGTGACCGGCATCCTCATCGCGGCCCACGGCGGCACGGCCGGGCTCGCGCTCGCCGCGCTGGCCTCCGGCACCGCGCTCGCGCTGTACGCGCGGCTGCGCGTCGAAGCCCACGTGTCGGTCCGCGACGGCCGGCACCCGCTCGACCAGTTCGTCGAGGGCCTGAGCTTCATCGCCGGCAACTTCGTGTTCGCCGGCCTCATCTGCCTGGCTCTGTTCAACGCGCTGTTCGGCCTGTCCTACGTCACGCTGCTGCCGGTCTTCGCCGACGTGTACTTCCGGACGGGGTCGACCGGGTACGGGTTGCTCAACGCCGCGCACGGCACCGGGGCGCTGATCGGCACGCTGACCGTGGCGACCCTCGCGCACCTCCTCCGGCGCCCCGGCACGGCGCTGCTCGTCACGGCGGCCGGCATGGGCCTGGGCCTGATGGCGTTCGCCGTCTCGCCCGGCATGGGTCCGGCGATGCCCGTGCTCGTGCTCGTCGGGTTCGCCAACACGTTCTACCTCACCCTGGTCAGCACGTTCATCCAGCAGAACGTGCCCGACCAGCTCCGCGGCCGCGTGCTGGCGGTCTACTCGCTCTGCTGGAACCTGCTCCCGCTCGGCGGCCTGATCGCGGGCGTGCTGGCCGCCGCCGTGGACGCCCGCTTCGCCATCCTGGTCGGCGGCGGCCTGGTGGCCGCCAACGCGCTCCTGCTGCTGACGTCCCGGCGCCTGCGCGCGGTCGCCTGAGTCCCGGCCCCGGCGTCAACCGGCGGCGCGACGCTCCTTGACCTTGGCCCGCACGAGGTCGACGTGCAGGCGCAGGTGATAGTGGGCGTCGGCGTAGCCGAGCGGCACGCGGAGGCTCCGCACGGCTTCCTCGATGCGGTCCAGCCGCGCCAGCAGGTCGTCGCACTCGGCGGCCGACGGCCGCTGGGCGAGCGCCAGGTCGACGTCCACCACGTCGCGGTACTTCCTGATGATCTTGGAGCGGATCCGCCAGCGATAGAGCGGCGGCACCATGCGGGCCAGGGGCACGAGCACGAGCAGCGGCAGGACCAGCACCTTGATCCGGTCGGCGAGGGTCGCGGCCCAGAACGGCAGGAACCGGGCGAGGAGCGGCGGTCCGGACCGGTGGTAGCGCTGGGCCTCGTCCATCAGCGGGAACTCCAGGTGGTCGGCCGAGGGAAACTGCTGCGGCGCCTCGAACAGGCCGCGGCGGGAGTGGACGGCGGCGGCCGTCACGAGGAGGAGGTCGACCAGCGCCGGGTGGAAGTCGCGACGGACCACCAGCGTGGCCGCCGGCGCGAGCAGCACGGTCTCGCGGGCGGGCAGGTTCGCCTCCAGGCTGAGGCCGCCCGCGGGCAGCACCAGCTTGGTGAGGAAGGGGAACCGCTTGGTGTAGGCGTCGGCGCGCGGGAAGCTCAGGAGCGCGATGCCCCGGGTGAGGAGCATCTCCTTCACCGTCGCGGATTCGGCCGAGGCGATGAGGAACACGGTGTCCACCTCGCCCCGCCGGAGGGCCCGCACGGCGTCGAGGCCGGTCAGGGGCGAGAGACGGGCGGTCGCCTCGGTGAGGCCGTTGGCGGCCAGCAGCGTCAGGGCCACCGCGCGCGTGCCGCTGCCGTCCGGCCCGACCGCGAGCCGCCGTCCGCGCATGCCGCGGAGGTCGCTGGGGCCCGGCGCGGTCCGCGAGAACACCCAGAGCGGTTCGAAGTAGAGGCTGGCCAGCGAGACCAGCCCGTCCGTCTTCACGACGTCGCCCGTCCCGCCCTGGACGAAGGCGATGTCCACGCCGCTGGCGGGGTCCGCGAGGAGCCGGACGTTCTCCACCGAGCCGGAGGTCGCCCGCACCTCCAGCGTGATGCCCTCCTGCGCCAGCCGCTCTCCGTACTGTTCCGCGAAGCGGTAGTACGCGCCGTCGGCCCGGCCGGTGGCGATGGCCACCCGGCTCGGCGGCGCCGGCTTCACCCACTGCAGCGCCACCACGAACGCGGCCACCGCCAGCACGGCGGCCGGCCCCACGACCGAGAGCTGCTCCCGCCACGCCCAGCGCCGCTTCATGGAGATCTCCCGGATCCTCCCCCGGGGGGCGATACTGCCGCGCCGGCGGGAGCGCCGTCAAGGGGCGCGCGCCGTGGCTCGGTGGGGCGCAGGAGGCGCGGCAGCAGCCGCGTTCATGGCCAACCGCGCATCGCGGGCAAGACATGCGTGAAGGCGGCAGCCATCGGGCGCTATCCAGGTTTGAATGCGAGCCATCCAGATCTGGATGACCCAGGCCACGGCCGCACGGGCTAAGTGGACGTCGCGATTGACGGCCGGCCGCGGCACCGTTCTTGCCGATCCTGCGTTCGCGCTGTCATGGCCAAAGGGGACGTATGGCGGATCGGTCGGCAGGGTGGGCGCGGCGCTTACCGCGGTTCTCGCGTTGCAGTGGGGGCTGCCATCGCCAGCGTCGACGCGCCAACAACGCGTGAAGACGACTGGCGGTGACCTTGCCGCGCCAGTCGAGCGTCTCTCTGCAAGGCTCGGCGGCACTGAGGAGGACGCTAACGTGACGAGGCAGACTCGTGGGATCGTCAGGATGCTTCTGGGGGCCCTTGCGGCCGGTGTGGTGCTCACTGCCGGGACGGCGTGGGCGGTGACGTTCAACGCAGCGCTAGACGGCTCGTTCCCGATCCAGATCAGCCAAGGCCAGACGGTGAATGACGCCTTTGCGGTGAAACTCACCGCCAGTGGGGCCTTCCGAAACCACACCGGGGATGTTATCGCCTGCAACGCTGTCACCCTGAACGCGGACGGGACTGCCACGTGCACGAACACGACGAGGATCGAGATTCATGAATCGACCGGGCGCCCGCCTCAGGTGCCCGACTTCCCTCAGGATGTTCAGGTCTCAGTCACGGCTGCAGCTGATGTGCCCTGCAATTGGACCTACAACATCTCCCTGGACGTCGAGCTCGATGTGACCGGCGGAGCCGACTTCGGCGAAGATGCGGACGGCAACGGCATACGGAAAGTAACCCTGGCGTTCGACGTCCAGGTGGCCTGCGCCACCCACGCGCCTGAGGGCTGCTCGCTCGGCTTCTGGAAGAACCATACCGGTGCTTGGGAGACTCTCGACGCCGCCGCGAGTGTCGGTAGCCTCTTTACGGAGGCGGCCGCGCACGGTCTCGACGACGCAACGCTGCTCCAGGCGCTCAGCTTCCACGGAGGCAGCACGCTGACGGGCGCTGCGCAGAACCTGCTGCGGCAAGCCGTGGCGGCAGTTCTCAACGCCTACCACGGCTCGGTCGATTATCCGCGGACGGTCGCTGAGATCACGCTCGACGTGAACGCCGCGCTGAACTCGGGGAACAGGTCGACCATCCTGAGCCTCGCCGCCGCACTTGACGGCGACAACAACCTCGGGTGTCCGCTGGAGTAACCGAGAACGCAACGCCGCAACGGCGCCTGGCGGCCAGAACACCGGTTGCCAGGCGCTTCTCATCTCAGGAGACCGGGGACGAGGGGATCTAATCTTCACCCGCGGTGAGGGGCGTATGAGCGCCCTCTCGCCGCGGCGGCACGACCAGTCCAGGGATGGCCGCCGGCCCGCCCCCAGTACACGAAGGTCGCGCCGCCGGGCAGAACGACGGCCAGCGCCGGACCACGGCTCATGACGTGAGGCGCGGCAGCAGGCGCCCGGCGGCCTCGTCCACCTGGGCCAGCTGGTCGCCGCCGGCGAAGCGGAGCGCCAGGTGGCGGGCCCCGGCGTCGATCCAGCGCTGCAGCCACTCCACGCAGCCCTCGACCGGGCCGGCGTAGGTGGCCTGGCGGGCCATGATGGCCTTCGCGGGCGCGGCGTAGTAGGTCTCGAGGAACTGGCTCAGCCGCAGTTCGGCGGCGGCCCGGTCGCGGTCGAGGGCCAGCGTCACGTAGGCGGCGCCCGTGACGGCGTCGGCAGGCCGGCCGGCCGCGCGGGCGGCGGCCTGGATGCGGGGGAAGTGCTCGGCGAAGAACTCGACGCCGGGGCCGGTGGGGAACCAGGCGTCGAAGCGCGCCGCCTCGCGGAACGCCGTGGGCCCGCTGCCGCCGATCCAGATGGGCGGGCCGCCGGGCCGGTGCGGCTTCGGCTCCACCGTGACGCCCTGCAGCGTGAAGTGCTTGCCGCTGAAGCTCACGGCGTCGCGGCTCCACAGCGCCCGGCAGATGTCCAGCGTTTCCAGGAAGCGCCCGACCCGGCGGTCCCACGGCACGCCGGCCGCCGCGAACTCGCGTCGGATCGCCGGCGTGTCGGCGGCGATGCCGACGCCGAGGATCACGCGCCCCTCGGCGACGCGGTCGAGCGTGGCGATCACGTGAGCCAGCACCACGGGGTTGCGCAGGGCCGGCAGCAGCACGCCGGTGCCGATGCGCACGCGGCGGGTGCGCGCCGCGATCCCGGCCATCAGCGTGAGCGGCTCGTGGCGCGGGCGGGCCGTGATCGAGTCGCCGATCCAGACGGCGTCGAAGCCGGCCGCCTCGGCGCGCTCGGCCATCGCGAGCAACGGCGAGGTCTCCGGGCGGCCGGACATGATCGCTTCCCGGGTCGGGATCAGGACGCCGAACTGCACGGGCATGGTCAGCCCCCCTTCTCGACGGTGGCGCGCTCGACGGCCAGCAGCGAGTCGATGCCGATCACCTTCAGCATCTCGTGCTCCACCGGGCTCCAGTCGGTCTTCGGCCGGGTGCCGCCGAAGTCCTCGGCGAGGTCGGCGTAGACCTTCTTCCACGCCACGAAGGCGGCGAGCAGGGGCGTGGACGGGTCGGCGACGATCTTGTAGCCGAGGGCGCCCAGGTCCTGCAGCGACATGCCGAGGCCGGCGAGGCCGCCGCGGCCGGCGAGGTACATCAGCGGGCCGCCGAGCCGCTCGGCGATCAGCCTCAGCTGCTCGGGCCGGTTGGCCATCGAGAGCAGCACCAGGTCGGCGCCCGCCTTGCGATAGGCCTCGCCCCGGCGGAGCGCGTCGTCCATGTCGCTGGCCCGCACCGCGTTGGTGCGGCCCACGATGAGGAAGTCGCGGCTACGCCGCGCCGCCACGGCCTCGTGCACCTTGGCCGCCATCAGCTCGAGGGGGATCATGTGCTCGATGCCGACGTGGTGGTGGGCGCGCTTGGGGACCAGCTGGTCCTCGATCTCGATGGCCGCGAAGCCGGCCGCCTCCGCCATGCCGACCGTGCGGTGCATGTGCATGGGGTCGCCGTAGCCGCAGGCGCCGTCGAGGATGAGCGGCAGCGACGAGACCGCGCGGATGTCCAGCGCGGCCTGGCACATCTCGGTCAAGTTGAGGTTGGCCTCCAGCGCCACCTTCTGGTAGCCGGTGGCGCCGCCGCCGAGGTAGCCGGCCGAAAAGCCGGCCGCCTCGACCATCCGCGCCATCAGCGGGTTGAGCACGAGTGGCGCGGTGACGGGCAGGGCGCCCTGGATCCGCTCGCGAAGCGACATCGCGTGTCCTCCCGGCGGCGCCGGTGTCAGCGCCGCGCGATCAGGCGCCGGAACACCGCGCCGTGCTCGAAGCCGTAGCCGTTGGCGTGCTCGGCGGCGCTGCGCTTCACGCGCGCGCCGATGGTCTCGCCCGGCGGCACGTTGAAGCCGGGCATCTGGCTCTCGTGGCGCACCAGCGCGGCGACCTGCCGGTCGATCGAGGCGGTGACGTCCACGATGACGTTGGGCTCGTCCATGCCCCAGTACCACAGCTCGCGGACCTTGTGGGGCTCCAGCCCCTCGGCGAGGTGCTCGGGGAAGTGCAGGTGGTCGCGGGCGAACGGGTAGACGGCGTCCGTCGTGGTGATGCCGGCCTTGCGGTGGTCGCGGTGCTGGAAGCCCTTGATGCGGTAGGGGTCGTGGACGAAGACCGTGTGGGGGCGATGCTTGCGGATGGCCCGCACGACGTCGCCCAGGAACCGGCGGGTGTCCTCCAGCTCGCCGTCGGGATAGCCGAGCATCTCCACGTGGCGGACGCCCATGAAGGCGGCGGCGGCCCGCTGCTCGTCCGCCCGCCGGCGCGCAAGCTCGGCCGGGGTGAGCGAGCGGTCGGCGGTGCCGGAATCGCCGTTGGTGCACAGCACGTACGCGACCTCGCAGCCGGCGGCGACCCACTGCGCCACCACACCGCCGGAGCCGATCTCGGCGTCGTCGGGGTGGGCGAAGACGACCATGGCGCGGTCGGGGACGTCGGTCGCGATCTCGAGCTTCCGGTCGGTGTCGTGCGCTGGCATGACGGGCATTCTACAAGAGGCCGCCCTTGACAGCGCCGCCGTCGTCGCGGTACGACGGCGCCACCCGGAGAGGAGGAGGCGCCATGAAGTTCGGCATCCACGGAGTCAACCTGCACACCTGCGCGTACCCGGAGGCCGCCGCGCGGTTCGGCCGGGCGGCCGAGGCCGCCGGGTTCGACTCGCTCTGGGTCGCCGATCACGTCGTGCTGCCCGATCCCCCCCTGGCCGAGCGGCCCATGCCGCCCGATCAGCGACTGCTCGATCCCATCGTCGCGCTCAGCTTCCTGGCCGCCCACACCACGCGCATCCTGCTGGCGACCGGCGTCATCATCCTGCCCCAGCGCCAGGCGCTCGTCCTCGCCAAGCAGCTCGCCTCGCTCGACGTGCTGTCGGGCGGGCGCCTGGTCTTCGGCCTCGGGGTGGGCTGGTGCGAGCCGGAGATGCGCGCCGTCGGCGTGTCGTTCGCCGACCGTGGCCTGATCGCCGACGAGTACCTGTCGGCCATGCGTGCCGTGTGGACGCAGCCGAAGCCGTCCTTCAAGGGGCGCTTCGTGTCCTTCGACGGCGTGCAGGCGATGCCGCGACCGGTGCAGACGCCGACGCCGCGCATCGTGGTCGGCGGGCGCACGGCGCCCGCCTTCCGCCGCGCGGTGACGCAGGCCCACGGCTGGTACGGCTACGGCCTCGACCTGCCGACCACCGAGCGTTTCGTGGGGGCCCTGCGCGAGGCGGCCAAGACGCGCCCGCGGCCGTCCGCGCTGGGACGGCTGGAGATCAGCGTGACGCCGGCGACCTACGAGGTGCCGGACCGGGCGACCGTCGACGCCTACGCGGCGGCCGGGGTGGAGCGCCTGATCATCCGGCCCAAGCCCGACATGGACGCCGCGGCGCTGGAGCGCTTCGCCGCCGAGGCCGGCCGCGCGCTGATCTGACCGATCGGGAGGTCAGCGGTTGGCCCGGGCCAGCACGGCGTGGAGGAGGACGTTGACGCCGGGCACGGTGGAGTCGGCCTCGGCGTGCTCGGCCTCGTTGTGGGAGATGCCGTCGCGGCAGGGCGTGAAGATCATCGCGGTGGGCGCGATGCGCGAGATGTAGGCCGGCGCAAGCCGCCGGCCTTGCCGGGGCCGATCTCGCCCGAGCGCATGACGGTCGACCAGAAGCGGCGGCCGTCGATCGCGAGGTCGGCGGCCGTCACGCGTCGCGCCAGGCGCTCGCCTGGTCGAGGGTCGCGGCCGCCTCCGCGTCCAGCCGCAGATCGATGCCGCCGAGCAGCTCGCGGAGCTGGGCGACCGACGTCGCGCTCGCGATCGGCGCCGTGATGCCGGGGCGGTGGGCCAGCCACGACAGCGCCACCTGGGCCGACGTCGCGCCGGCGCCGGCGGCGACCTTCTCCACCGCGGCCAGAATCCGGAAGCCGCGGTCGTTCATGTAGGTCTTCTCCACGCCGGCCGCGCGGGCGGTCGCCGGCTTGTCCGCGCCCCGGCGGTACTTGCCCGAGAGGAAGCCGCTGGCCAGCGAGGAGTAGGGGATCACGCCCACGCCCTGCTCCAGGCAGAGCGGCTCCAGCTCGCGCTCGTACTCGTCGCGGATCACGAGGTTGTACTTGGGCTGGAGCGACTCGTAGCGCACCCAGCCGCCCCGCGCGCTCTCGCCCAGCGCCCGCGCCAGCCGCCAGGCGGCGTGATTCGAGGCGCCGATGTAGCGCACCTTACCCTGGCGCACGAGGTCGTCGAAGGCGCGCAGCGTCTCCTCCAGCGGCGTCGCGCGGTCGTCCCAGTGGGCCTGGTAGAGGTCGATGTAGTCGGTCTGCAGCCGCTTCAGCGAGGCCTCGACGGCCTGCGCCATGCGCAGGCGCGAGAGGCCCGCCTCGTTGGGCCCCGGCCCCATCGGCCCGCCGAGCTTGGTGGCGACGATCACCGCGTGACGATTGCGGCGCGCCGCCATCCAGGTGCCGAGCACCGTCTCCGACTCGCCGCCCGCGTTGCCGGGTGCCCACTTCGAGTAGATGTCGGCCGTGTCGACGAAGTTGCCGCCGGCCTCCAGGTAGGCGTCGAGCACGGCCTCCGAGGCCTTCTGGTCCGTCGTCCAGCCGAACGTGTTGCCGCCCAGGCAGAGGGCGGCGACCTTCATCCCGGTGCGGCCGAGCGTGCGCACGAGCATGCGAGCGGTCTCCTTCGCCGGCGCTCAGGGCCGGGCCGTCATCTGCGTGGGGTCCATGCCATAGAAGAGGCGGGGGCCGCCGTCGCCCGGGCGCGGCCAGGGGTGCTCGCGGAGCACGCGCTCGTCGACGTCCGCGCCCCAGCCGGGGGCGTCGCTGAGCCAGATGTGGCCGTCGCGGACCACCGGCGGCTTCGTGACGAGCGGGCCCTTCCAGGGCACGTCGTCGATGTCGATCTCCATGATCCGCACGTTGGGCAGCACGGCGCACAGATGCAGCGAGTGCAGGTCGGCCAGGTGGCTGTAGTAGTTGTGAGGGGCGATGTTGATCTCGCACGCCTCGGCCAGCCGCCCGATCTGCACGGATTGCGAGAAGCCGTTCCACGGCACGTCGATGATGGCGACGTCCACCGCGTGCTTCTCGAGGAAGGGCCGGTACTGCCGCAGGCTGACCAGGCTCTCGCAGGAGGCCAGCCGGGTGGTGGTCGACTGCTTGATCTGCAGCAGGGCGTCGGGGTCCCAGTTGTCGTACTCCAGCCACTGCATGTCGTACTGCTCGAGCAGCTTGGCGACGCGCAGGACGCCCTCGGTGCGGAAGTTGTAGTTGAGGTCCAGGCAGAGGCCGACCTTCGGCCCCACCGCCTGCCGGAACGTGCCGATGAGCCGGTCGATGGCGTCCAGGATCTCCACCGTGGGCGCGCCGTCGGTCGTGTTCATCCCGCTGGCGAACCCCGGGAAGTAGACGGTGGCGGGATCGCCCGGGATGACCATGTTGGTCTTGAGCGCGGTGAACCCGCGCGCCACCACCTCGCGCCCCAGCGCGGCGATGTCGTCGTAGGTCTTCAGCGGCGGAGTGCCCAGGAACGTGCCCATGCGAGCGCGCGTGGTGCCGCAGTGCGACCAGTACAGCCGCACGCGGTCGCGCAGGGGGCCGCCGAACAGCTCGTACACCGGCACGCCCAGCGCCTTGGCCTTGATGTCCCACAGCGCCAGCTCGATGCCGGCCATGGCCTTGAACGACACGCCGCCGAAGTTCTGGCGGGTGGCGCGCAGCATGTCCCAGTAGAGCCGCTCGACGGGGCGCGGGTCCTGGCCGATCAGGAGGTGGGCGAGGTCGCGGACGCCGCCGGCGATGCCGTACGGGCTGCGGTTGTCGCTGCACTCGCCCCAGCCGACCAGGCCGGTGTCCGTCTCGATCCGCACGAACGTCCACGGCCGCCAGCCGCCGTCGCAGTGCAACGCCTCGACGCGCGCGATCTTCATCTCTGCCGTCCTTTTCGGGTACGGTCAGGCCAGAACCAGGTGGCGAAAGGCTGCCGGTCGCTGATGACGAGCGACCTGGCGGCAGGACGGCTGAAGTATGCCAGCTCCTCAGTGCCGCCCGGCCGTGCCGCACTGCGACAGGCGATCCCCGGTTCCCCGCCGTCCCACGCTCGCTGACCAACCGGTTGACATGCGGTCCACGAAACAAGGTTTCCGTCCGCGTCGAGCGGGTAGGAGACGGGAAGCCCCAGGTCCCGGCACCCCTCAGCACTCAGCGCGTCCACGTAGTCGTCGCCGGGGACGTTCGTGCTCACCAGAACCGGGGCGCGCTCGGTCCGCAGCAATTCGGGGCCATAGGGTAGCCCACCGAACTTCCGCCTCACGTAGGCCCGTGCAGTCACCAGGTCACGATTCAGGTACACGACCGGAAAGCTTCCGGGGGCGTTCCATCGGCCCCCATGCCTTCGTGAGTAGTCGCCGTTCAACGGATCGTCCCACCCCGGGTCGGCGACGCGATAGTAGAGGCCGGCTCGGCGAACATGGAGCATCAGGCCGAAGCCGCCCAATCGAACGACTCCCGGACCTCGTTCAGCAGTGTCTCATGCTCATTCGCTTCGATGCGCTCGAGCAGCGTGCGGCCGCCGTAGGCCGCGGCCGGGGTCCGGGCAACCCCTGGCACGACGCCCGGCCGGAGATTCCCCTCCAGCAGTTCACCGACAGCCAGGACGGTCGTGAGCTTCGCCTGTCGCTCGGCAGGCACGCCGTGACGCCGCCAGTGATCCAGGGCCTGCCGGGCGACGCCGAAGAGCCTGGCGGTCTCGGTCCGATCCAGCCCGAAGATCCTCATGACCTGTTCGAGCGTTTCAGTGCCGGCCGGCGCTCGCACCTCGGCCGTCCGCATCACCACGGCGTGCCCAATCTGAGCCAGCGCCTTCTTCATGCGGTCCGGCGCGGCCCAGTCGGCGCAGTGGCCCGGCTCCGGCGTCAACGGCGCCGCTCCGGGGATCAGTTCTCGGATACCGGCCAGCAGCGACAGACCCAGCCCTCGCTCCAGCCCTTCCCAGGCGACCCACGGAGAAACGGGCGCCACCGGCGCGGCCCACAAGAACCGCTCGACCGGAATCGCAGCCGGCTTGTGCTTGACCTGCACGACGACCAGCGCGCCGCCCTCCGACCGAAAGATCACATCGGGCTGCGCGCTCTGAACGAGACGCAGCAGGCGCTCCGTGAGATCAGCCCAGTCCCGGACATAGGTCTCCGCCGCCCGGCTGTCTCCGCCCGCCGCCTTGAGGACGCACTGGGCCAGACGGCGCAGCGTGGGGCCGTAGAGCCTCTCGAGGCGGGAGGCGACGAGCCGGGGTCGATCCGCCTCCAGCACCCATCCGTGTTTCGACATGGCCCAATCGTAACGCGCAAGTGAAAGGCAAGCAAGGGCAGGCGTCGCGCAATGCGGGGCGTTCGCCCGTTCGTTATCGGCTACCCCACGATCCGCTGGGCCAGGACGTTGAGGATGGCGGGACGGCCCTCGCGGACGGCCGCCAGCCCGCGCTTGAGGGCGGCGGGCAGCTCGCCGGGGCTCTCCACCCGCTCGCCGTAGCCGTCCACCGTCCTGGCCATCTCCTCGAAGCGCGGCGACGGCGTCAGCTCGCTCAAGGGGAACCGCTTGCGGTCCTGCGCCACCCCCTTGGGATGCACGGCGAGGGCGCCGAACTTCACGGCCTCCCACTGCTGGTTGTTGAAGATCACGGTCAGCAGCGGCAGGCCGTGGGCGCGCTGCGTGAAGAGGCAGGAGAGCGGCTCGCCGAAGAAGTAGGCGCCGTCGCCGACCGTCGCGATCACCGTGGCCTCCGGGCGCGCGAGCTTGACGCCCAGCGCGGCGCCCAGCCCGAAGCCGAGCCCGCTCGAGTGGGGCGAGGCGAAGTAGCTGCCCGGGCGGTCGAAGGCGGCGACGCGCCGGTCGAGCGGGTACTCGTTGACCACCACGGTGGTGTCGTCGACGATGTCGCCGATGCAGCGCGCCGCCCACGCGAAGCCGATCGTCGGCTTGCCGGCCTGCTGGACCGCCATCGCCTCCCAGGCCGCCTGGCGCTTGCGATGCTCGGCGGCGATCCGCTCGGCCCGCCCCCGCACGGCCTGGGGATCGGCGTGGCGCCGCACGGCGTCGGCCAGCAGCGGCAGGGCCACCCCCGGCGTCGCCGCGATCGGCACGTCGCACGGATAGCTGCGCATCGGATAGCGCGAGAAGAACGGATCGACGCCGAGGTGAATGACCGGCGCGCCGGCGCGCGGCTTCTGGAGCGCCGGGTACCAGGGCACGTCGGCCTCGACGACCAGGATCGCGTCGGCCTCGGCCAGCGAGGGGTTGGTCGTGCCCGACTGGTTGTACCCCAGGTGCAGGTCGTGCCGGTGGGGGAAGTTGAGATAGATCGGGTCCGCCTCGATCACCCCGAGGCCGCCGGCCTCCGCCAGCTCGATCAGCCCGGCCACGGCCCGGGGATCGGTGCCCGCCGCCGACACCAGCACGATGGGATGCCGGGCCCCGGCCAGGATGCGCGCGGCCTCCTCGATGCGGGCGGGGTCCGGGAAGCGCTCGCTCCGGGTCTGCCGGCGGGCCGGCGAGGCGATCGTCAGCGCCCCCGGGCTGGCGGCGAGCACCTCGCGCGGGAGCGTGAGGTACACGGGCCCGCGGGGCTCGGCCAGCATCAGCTCGAACGCCCGGTCGACCACGGCCTCGAGCTGCACGGGCGTGCGCAGCTCGTAGTCCCACTTGACGTACTCGCGCAGCATCGCCGCCTGGTCGAAGCTCTCCTGGGCCCAGTGGATGTGCAGGTCGCGGGCGCCCGGCAGCCCCTCCTCGGTGATGGGCGTCCGCCCCGCGGTCATCAGGACGGCGGCGTTGGCCCGGGCCGCCGAGATGATCGCGGTCGAGGCGTTCGCGGTCCCGACGTTGACGTGGACCATCACCGCCGCCGGCCGCCCGCCGGCCGCGTAGTAGCCGTGGGCCATGGACACGGCGACGAACTCGTGGGGGATGACCAGCGGCCGGGGGGCGGGGCGGCCCTCCGCCTCGAAGCGGGCGAACGCCTCCACGATCGACGCGAAGTCGGTGCCCGCGTTGCCCAGGAACACGTCGATGCCCCGGTCCTTCAGCAGCTCGAGGTATGCCTCCGCCGTCGTGGCGGGATTGAGCGTGCGGGAACCCATGCGCGAGACCTCCTGTCAGGCGATGTGCGCCGCCGGCGTCAGCGCCGGCGCGACCTGCTCGGCGAACATCCGCATCGAGCGCAGCGCCAGGCCGGTGTCCAGTCCGGGCAGCGCCGTGAGGAGCAGCTGCATCAGGAAGAACAGCCCGAAGTCCATCGTCCCGTCGCCAAGCGTTATACTTGATCCGGCCATGGCCTACAACGCGTGGTTTCAGTGCATCAACGGGTGCCCCGGGGAGTTCGACCTCCGCGAGGTGATCTACCGCTGCCCCACGTGCGGGGACCTGCTCGAGGTCCAGCACGACATGGAGGCGCTCACGTCCCGGTCGGCGGCGGCCTGGATCCAGCTCTTCGACGACCGGTACCGGCGCAACGTCTACCCGTACGGCTCCGGGGTGTGGGGCAAGAAGGAGTGGGTGGTGCCCTTCATCGACAACGAGAACATCGTGTCGATGTACGAGGGCAACTCCAACCTCCTGTGGGCGGACCGCTACGGCAAGCAGCTGCACGTCGAGGATCTCTGGGTCAAGCAGTGCGGCAACTCCCACACGGGCTCGTTCAAGGACCTCGGCATGACGGTGCTGGTGTCGGTGGTCCGGCAGATGATGGCCGGCGGCGTCCCGATCGACGCCGTCGCCTGCGCCTCCACCGGGGACACCTCGGCGGCGCTGGGAGCCTACTGCGCGGCGGCCGGCATCCCGGCGGTGGTGCTCCTGCCCAAGGGCAAGGTCTCGATCGCCCAGCTGGTGCAGCCGCTGGCCAACGGCGCCCTGGTGCTGTCGCTCGACACCGACTTCGACGGGTGCATGGCCGTCGTGCAGGAGATCACGCGCGAGAAGCGCGTCTATCTCGCCAACTCGATGAACAGCCTGCGGATCGAGGGGCAGAAGACGGTCGCCATCGAGATCGTCCAGCAGTTCGACTGGGAGGTGCCCGACTGGATCATCATTCCAGGCGGCAACCTCGGCAACGTGCACGCGCTCGGCCAGGGCTTCGTGATGATGCAGGAGCTGGGGCTGGTGAACCGGCTGCCGCGCATCTGCCTGGCCCAGACCGAGCGGGCCAACCCGCTGTATCGCTCGTTCCAGGAGGACTTCAAGACGTTCGAGCCCATCACCGCCCAGCCGACGCTGGCGACGGCCATCCAGATCGGCAACCCGGTCAGCGTCAAGCGCGCCATCCGCACCCTGCAGCGGTTCAACGGCGTGGTCGAGCAGGCCACCGAGCAGGAGCTGGCCGACGAGGCGGCCCGCGCCGACCGGACGGGCATGTTCAACTGTCCGCACACGGGCGTGGCGCTGGCGGCGCTGCGCAAGCTGGTCGACCGCAAGGTGATCCGCTCCAGCGAGCGGGTGGTCGTGATCTCCACCGCCAACGGACTGAAGTTCGCCGACCAGAAGGCCGCTTATCACATCGGCGCGCTCGCCGGCGTCAAGCCCACCTACGGCGCCAAGCCGGTCGAGCTTCCGGCCGATCCCAAGCGGGTGGCGCGGGCCATTGCCCGCTACGTCGAGAAGGCCCGGCTGCTGGTGTCCTGATGGCCGAGCGGGTCGAGCCACCCCGGAAGCCGCTGGGCCCCAGCACGCAGTCGGTGCACGCAGGGGAGCCCCGGCCCAAGCCGGCCAACGCGCTGGCGACGCCGATCGTGCAGACGGCCACCTTCACGTTCGCCAACACCCAGGAGCTGAAGGACCACTTCGACGGCAAGATCGAGCGCGTCGAGTACGGCCGCTACGGCAACCCCACCCAGAAGATCGCCGAGGCCAAGCTGGCCGCGCTGGAGGGCGCCGGCGACTGCCTGCTGTTCTCGAGCGGCATGGCCGCGATGACGACCGTGCTGTTCGCCATGCTCTCGCGCGGCACCCACGTGGTGGTCACCGACGACAGCTACCGGCGCACGCGACAGTTCCTCAACCAGACGCTGCAGCGCTACGGCATCGAGGTGTCCACGGTGCCGGCGGGGGACTACGAGGCGCTGGAGGACGCGATCCGGCCCACCACCCGGGTGCTGCTGAGCGAGTCGCCGACCAACCCCTACAACCGGGTGCTCGACCTCGAGCGGTTCGCGGCCATCGGCAGCCGGCACCGGGTGAAGACGGTCATCGACGCCACGTTCGCCACGCCCTACAACGTCCGGCCGCTGGAATGGGGCGTGGACGTCGTCATGCACTCGGCCACCAAGTACCTCGGCGGCCACAACGACTTCCTGGCCGGGGCGGTCCTCGGGTCCCGGGAGCTGGTGAGCGCGGTCCGGGGCATGCAGGGCATCACCGGCGCCATCGTCGATCCCTTCGCGGCCTACCTGCTAGTGCGCGGGCTCAAGACCTTCGCGCTGCGCATGGAGCGGCAGAACACCAACGCCCAGGCCGTGGCGGAGTTCCTCGCCGGCCACCCGCGCATCGCGGCGGTGCACTACCCGGGGTTGCCGAGCCACCGGGAGCACGAGGTCGCCCGGCGGCAGATGCGCGGCTTCGGCGGCGTGGTGTCGTTCGAGGTCCGCGGCGACCTCGACGCGGCCTCCCGGGTGGTCGACGCCTGCGCCATCCCCCTCCTGGCGGTGTCCCTGGGCGGGGTCGAGAGCCTCATCGAGCAGCCGGCCATCATGAGCTTCTACGAGCTGACCACCGAGGAGCGCCTGCAGATCGGGATCAAGGACAATCTCATCCGCTACGCCGTCGGGATCGAGGACGCCGACGACCTCATCGCCGACCTCGCCCAGGCCCTGGACCGGGAGTGATCGCCTGCCGCCTGCCGTATGCTGGAGGGCGAGGAGACCTGACGGACCCATGAGCGAGTGCAAGCACGGCATGAAGTCGGGATGTTCGTACTGCCATGTCACGATCAGCAAGACGCCGGTGCCGGCGGCGGCGCCGAAGCGGCGGACCCGGAGCGCGGCGATGTCGGAGAAGATGAACGACCGGATGACGGCGCTGAGGCAGCGCCTGCGCAAGATCCGGGGCGAGTAGCTCCCGGTCGCCGTCGATCACCCGAGCGCCGCGCGCGCCGCGTGGAGCAGCGCCTCGGGCGTGTCGGGGTTGATCGAGCAGTCCGGCCCGAGCAGGAGGGCGCGGGCGTCCATCTCCTTCACCGCGGCGCGGGCACGCTCGGCGACCGTCTCCGGCGACAGCGTGGCCATCACCGGCTTGGCGGGGAGTCCACCCATCACCGCCCGCCCCGTACGGCGACGACCCTCGCGGAGCGAGGGATTGCCCGGGGCCAGCGCCCACGAGACCGCCTGGACTGGGTAGTCCACGAACTCCTCGAAGAGCACGTCGCTGCCGCAGACGTGCAGCGCGTTGAAGGGGGCTGACGCGACGGCGTCGAGCACGAGCAGATCCCAGGGCCGCTGGAAGCGCCGGCACTCCGCCGGCGCGAGCAGGTCCCGCCGGGCGACGTTGGTGGCGTAGAACAGGCCGTCGGCCCCCGCCGCCAGGGCCAGGCGCGCGTAGCCCGCCAGCGTGTGCGCGATGGCGGCGAGGGCGGCCTCGAGCGCCGCCGGCTCCTCGCGCGCGACCGCCAGCGCCTGCTCGACGCCTCCCTCCAGGAGATACGGCGCCACCATGAGCGGCGAGAAGACCGTCCAGATGATCGGGGTGTCCCCGACGCCGGCGCGGATCCGGCGCAGCGCCGCCAGCTGGTCGCCCAGCGGGCCGGCGGCGGGGTCGGCCGGCCGCAGGCGCCGGAGGTCGGCCGCGCCCGCGCACGGGGCGTGGGTGCGCGTGTAGGGCACCGCCCGCTCGCCGGACGCCCGGTATCGCAGGCCCCAGGCCTCGGCGAAGCACTGGGCGCGGGACTGCGGCTTGAGATAGTCCCAGCCGAACTCCTTCGCCAGGCGGAGCGTCTCGGCGACGAAGCTGTCGACGGCGTTCTCGGCGGCGAAGTGGTGCATCCAGAAGGCCAGCGGCACCCGGTCCACGGGGTCGCCGCGCAGGGCCGCCATGACGCGCTCGCGAGTCTCCATCGGCGGGTTATCATCTCACCCGATGACCATCCTGACGACACGGATCACGGTTCTCGCTTTCCTCGCCGCGCTGCTGGCCGCCTGCACGGCGGCGCCGCCGGCTTCCCCGGCCCGGGACGCTCGGTGGACGGAGCCCCTGCCCACCGACCCCGCCCTGGTCACCGGCACGGCCGACAGCGGGCTTCGCTACGTGGTCAAGCGCCATCCCAACCCGGCCGGCCGCGCGGCGTTCTGGCTGCACGTGGCGGCGGGCTCGCTCGACGAGGAGGAGCACACCCGCGGCCTCGCGCACTACCTCGAGCACATGGCGTTCAACGGCTCGGCGAACTTCCCGCCCGGCGCGCTCATCCCGTACTTCGAGTCGATCGGGCTGTCCTTCGGCCGCGACCAGAACGCGTTCACGAGCCTGAACCAGACCGTCTACCAGATCGCGGTGCCCGACACCCGGCCGGAGACGCTCGGCAAGGCCCTGCTCTACCTCGGTGACGTCGCCACGCGCATGACGCTCGCGCCGGAGGAGATCGAGCGCGAGCGGCAGATCATCCTCGAGGAGAAGCGGGCGCGCGCCAGCGCCGACCAGCGCGTGAGCGATTACATCTTCGAGCGGCTCGCCCCGGGCTCGACGTTCGGGCGCCGACTGCCGATCGGGACCGAGGAGACGATCAAGGGGCTCCGGCCCGAGCACTTCCGCGACTTCTACGCGCGCCACTACGTGCCGGCCAACATCACCCTGCTGGCGGTGTGCGACTGCGACCCCGGCCTCGTCGTCGAGACGGTCCGGCGCGAGTTCGACGGCGCGCCGCGGGCGCCGCGTCCGCCGCTTCGGGCCGTGAGGGTGACGGCGACCGCCGGGGTCCGGGGCATCGTGGCCACCGACCGCGACCTCACGCGCGCCTCGGTGTCGCTCACCCGGGTGGAGCCGCCGGTGGCCCCGACGACCACGCTGGGACAGGCGCGGCGGGAGCTCCTCGAGCGCGTGGGGGTGCGCGCGTTCAACCGCCGCCTCGAGGCGCGACTGGCCGCGGGCCGGGCGTCCTTCCTGGAGGCGGCGGGGCACGTCTCCGACTGGACGGGCGCGGCCCGCCTCGTGTCCGTGCGGGCCTCGGGCCCCCCGGAGCGCTGGCGCGCCATGCTGGACGAGCTGGGCGCCGCCGTGCAACAGGCGCGCGTCCACGGCTTCACCGCCCGGGAGATCGAGATCGTCGGCCGCGCCCTGCTCGCCGAGGCCGAGGAGGCCGTCCAGCGCCAGCCCACCCAGCCCGCCCGCGCCGTGCTCCGCCAGCTCAACAACGGGGTGGCGCGCGGGGAGCCGCTGATGTCGGCGGAGCAGCGGCGCGCGCTGCTGCGGCGACTGCTGGCCGGGCTCGACGCCGCCGAGGTCTCGCGGACGTTCACCGAGACGTTCGACTTCACCGACGTGGTCGTCGTCGCCTCGCTGCCCGCCGGCGACGGCGTGCCGCACGCGGAGGCGGTCGCGGCAGCCGGCCGGACCGCGCTCCTCGCGCAGGTGGAGGCGGAGTCGGACCTCGCCGCCGAGGCCAGGCTGCTCGAGACTGCCCCCGGCCCCGGCCGCGTCGTGGAGCGCAGCGAGCACGCCGCCAGCGGCGTCACCTCGGCCTGGCTCGGCAACGGCGTGCGCGTGCATCACCGGTTCGTCGATCAGCGCCGGAACGAGGTGCGGGTGCGGATCACGCTGGCCGGCGGCGAGATCGAGGAGACGGCGGCGACGCGGGGCGTGACGCGCGCGGCCGCGCTCGCCTGGCAGCGGCCGGCGACCTCCACGCTGACCAGCACGCAGGTGCGCGAGCTGATGACGGGCCGGCGCGTGCGCGTGCACGGCGGAGCCGACGCCGACGTGCTCACACTCGTCGTGGCGGGCGACCCCGCCGAGCTGGAGCATGGCCTGCAGCTCGCGTACCGGCTCCTCACCGATCCGGTGGTCGAGGCCGCGACGCTCGGCCAGTGGCAGGAATCGGAAGTCCAGGCGATCGGCACGCGCCGCACCCGGCCGGCGGGCGTGCTCGGCGAGGCGCTGGCCGACGCGATCTATCCGCCGGCCGAGCTGCGCACGCGCCCGCTGACCACCGAGCAGGTGCGCGCCGTCACGCGGGAGGCCGCCCAGGCCTGGCTCGCCCGCCTCGTGGCGACGGCCCCCATCGAGGTGTCCGTCGTGGGCGACCTCGCGCGCGAGCCGGCGCTCGAGCTGGCCGCGCGGTATCTCGGGGCGCTGCCGTCCCGCGCGCGCATCGACCGGACGACGCTCGGCGCGCTTCGCGTCATCGCGCGCCCGGCCGGGCCCCTCGCCAGCGAGCGCGTCGTGCGCACGGCCACCAGCCAGGCGGTCGTCCTCGACGGGTTCTTCGGCGCCGACGTGACGAACGTGCGCGACACCCGCCTCCTCGCCCTGGCCGCGCGCGTGCTGTCCACGCGCATGAACCGGATCGTGCGGGAGGAGCGCCAGCTCGTGTACAGCATCCACGCCGCCTCGCGGCCGGCCGCCGAGTACCCGGGCTTCGGGCTCTTCGTCGCCCAGGCGCCGACCGACCCGGGCAAGACGGCGGCGCTCGCCGCCACCCTGGAGGAGCTGTTCACCGCGTTCGCCACGGACGGGCCGACGGACGACGAGATCCGGGTGGCGCGCGGCCAGATCGACAACGTGCTCGCCGAGGCGCTGGCCGGGCCGGACTTCTGGGGCGACCGGCTGGCCAGCCTCGAGTACCGCGGCACGCGCCTGGACGACATCGTGGAGGCGCGCGCGCGCTACGCCGCGATGACGGCGGCCGAGGTGCAGGAGGCCTTCGCCCGCTACTACGCCCCCGAGGCCCGCGTCCGGATCATCGTGACGCCGGGCTGAAGAGGAGGAGCGCCGATGAACCGGACGCCGAGACGGCTGGCGTGGGCGGTCGTGATCCTGGCCGGCCTCACCGGCTGCGGCACCCTCAACCCCCGGCAGGACGCGGGATGGACCGCCTTCCATGGGTGTCAGCCGCTCGCCCCCTCGGCCGCGATGGAGGACCTGCGGGTCGACGGGCGGGTCAACTATCGGACCCAGGAGGGCGCGGAGTTCAGCTCGATGAAGGCCTGCATGGAGCAGCGCGGCTACGGCTGCGACCTCGGTCTCACCATCGGCGCCCGGCCGCACACGCACTGCTATCCGAAAGCGGGCTGAGCGTGAAACGCAGCGGGGGGCGCATCCTGACGAGCCACGCCGGGAGCCTGCCGCGTCCGGACGACCTGATCGAGCTGACCCGCGCCCGGCAGGCCGGCGAATCGACGGACGAGGCGGGCTACCAGCGGCGGCTGCGCGCGGCCGTGGAGGACGTGGTGCGGCGGCAGACCGCCGCCGGCATCGACGTCCCCGGTGACGGCGAGTACGGCAAGGCCATGGGCCAGCGCGTCAACTACGGCGCCTGGTGGAGCTATTCCTTTCAGCGCCTGGGCGGCCTGGAGCTGGGCACCGAGATCTACAAGGCTCCGGCGCGGCGCTCGGAGCCGGGGCAGGTGCGGCTGACGAGCTTCCCCGACCGCCGCGACCGGCAGCTCTTCGCCACCGCCTACGCCGATCCCGACTCCGGGTGCTCCACGGTCCGTCCCGGCAGCGGCGGCATGCGGCTGCCGGTGTGCCGGGGACCCCTCACGTACACGGGCCACGACGCGATCAGGGCCGACATCGCCCACTTCAAGGCGGCGCTCCAGGCCGGCGGCGTCGCCGAGGGCTTCATGACCTCGATCGCCCCGGGCAGCGCCTCGCGGATCGGCAACGAGCACTACCGGACCGAGGAAGAGTTCGTCTACGCGTGCGCGGACGCCATGCGCGAGGAGTACCGCGCCATCCTCGACGCCGGGCTCGTGCTCCAGCTCGACGATCCCGCCATCGCCGAGAACTGGGACATGATCAACCCGGCGCCCTCCGTGGAGGCCTACCGGAAATTCTCCATGGTCCGCGTCGAGGCGCTCAATCACGCCCTGCGGGGGCTGCCGCAGGACCGCATCCGGTTCCACCTGTGCTGGGGGAGCTGGCACGGCCCGCACGTCACCGACATCCCGCTGCGCGAGATCGCCGACGTCATGCTCGCGGTGAACTGCCAGGCCTACTCGTTCGAGGCGGGCAACGTCCGCCACGAGCACGAGTGGCGGGTCTGGGAGCAGGTCAAGCTGCCGGCCGGCACGATCCTGATCCCCGGCGTCGTCAGCCACGCCACCAACGTGGTGGAGCACCCGGAGCTGGTGGCCGACCGGATCGTGCGCTTCGCCAGGCTGGTCGGGCGGGACAACGTCATCGCCGGGACCGACTGCGGCCTCGGCGGGCGCGTCCACCCGCAGATCGCCTGGGCGAAGCTGGAGTCGCTGGCGCGGGGCGCCGCGCTCGCCACCACGCAACTCTGGCCGTGACGAGGAGCCCCCGCCATGAAATTCGGACTGCGCTACGCCAGCCTCGGTCGATACGGCAACGGCCCGGCGGCGGTGGAGCTGGCCCAGGCCGCCGAGGCGGCCGGCTTCGACTCCCTGTGGACGGTGGAGCACGTCGTGATCCCGCACGCCTACCAGTCACGGTATCCGTACTCGCCGACGGGCCGGATGGGCTCGGGCCTCGAGGACTTCCCGATCCCGGACCCGCTGATCTGGCTGGCCTACGTCGCCTCGGCGACCCGGACGATCAAGCTGGGCACGGCGATCCTGATCCTGCCCCAGCGCAACCCCGTGGTCACCGCCAAGGCCGTGGCCACGCTCGATCACCTGGCGGGCGGCCGCCGCGTGCTGCTGGGGATCGGGGTGGGCTGGCTGGCCGAGGAATTCGCCGCCATCGGCGTGCCGTTCGAGGATCGGGGGCCGCGGACCGACGAGTACGTCGCCGCCATGCGCGCGCTGTGGAGCCAGGAGCGCGCGAGCTTCAGAGGGCGCTTCGTCTCGTTCGAGGACGTGTTCTGCCGCCCGCTGCCGGCCGACCGCCGGATCCCCATCATCGTGGGCGGCGACACGCGAGCCGCCGCCCGCCGGGCCGGCCGCCTGGGCGATGGCTACTTCCCCGCGCGCGGCGCCCCCACCGAGCTGCTGGCGGAGATGCGCCGCGCGGCCGTGGAGGCCGGCCGGGACCCGGGCGCCATCGAGGTCACGCTGTCCGCGCCGGCCGAGCCCGCCGAGATCGAGACGCTCGCCCGGCTGGGCGTGAGCCGGGTCGCGGTCCCCGTCAGCTCGGGCGCCGGGCTGCCGGCCCAGGTCACCACGCCCGACGACGTGCTCCGCTACGGCAAGACGATGATCGCGCGCTTTCGCGACTGACGGCGGCGGGGCGGCGTGGATGGCGGATCCGCGGCGCAGCCTCCCGGAGAACGTGGCCGGCGACTTCTTCGTGGACGACAGCTGCATCGACTGCGACACCTGTCGCCAGGTCGCGCCCGCCACCTTCCGGGACCACGGGGAACAGTCGAGCGTCCACCGGCAGCCGTCCAGCCGCGAGGAACGGCGGCTCGCCCTCCAGGCACTGGTCGCCTGTCCCACCGCGTCCATCGGGACGCGCGCCGACGCCCCCGATGCGGCCGCGGCGGCCGCCGCGTACCCGGAGCGGATCGATGTTCCTCACCCACCGCGACGACGTGGGCGATCACGCCGCCTTTGCGCGGGAGTTCGGGTGCGCGCGGGTGATGCACGCCGCCGACGGCGCGGCGCGCCTGCCAGTGGAGCGGGTCATCGAGGACAGGGCGACCGTCCGGCTGGACGGCGAGCTCGTCGCCATCCCCACGCCCGGTCACACCGCCGGCCACATGGTGTTGCTGCACGCCGACCGGTTCCTGTTCACCGGCGATCACCTGGCGTGGTCGCCGGAGGATCGCGCCCTGCGGGCGTTCGCCGACGTGTGCTGGTATTCCTGGCCCGAGCAGACGGCCTCGATGCAACGGCTGCTCGACCACCGCTTCGAATGGATCCTGCCGGGACACGGCCGCCGGCACCATGCGCCGGCGGCCGTCATGCGCGCCCGCCTGCGCGAGTGCGTCAGGTGGATGGCAGTAGTAAGCTTTGAGTTGTCCGCTGTATGTTGTCTTTGGATTCGCTCTTACGGCCGCCCTGGCGCATCGGTAGGGGCATAGGTGATGGAGATCGTCTCTTTGTCCGTGTTCACGCTTCTCACTAAGGAGACGAGCGTCCGTGGCAATTGCCACAACGTATGCTCCACACCATTACTCGGAGACTGCTGCGTTCGCTCATGAAATGCAAACGTACCGAGCTTACGCTCGAGGAAACGGGCCAAGTCGCCATAGATAACAGCGCTAGGATCTCGGGCCCAGAGGACTACCTTCTCAAGACGACGCTCGGCGTTGAAAAACAATACCGCTGTGCAGGGCACACCGATGACCGAAGACGAAAGAACCATTTCGTATTTCAGACCCCCCGGCGTGGCGTGGAGTTCGGCTGCGACACCAATAGCTTGGCGTACCTCCTCGTCCGTCATGCCCCATCCCAGCGGTGCCCACCCTGGGGTCTCCGCACTTGCTGACACCCCGCCGGCAAGAAGCCAGACAACAAGAACGACAGATCCTATAGAGAGCCCTGCACAGACGTTCCGGACGAACCCGACGTAACCACCCCATGCTAACGTCACAACTACGCCTCGCTATCGGGATCACGGGGAAGTGGTGGCGTCGGTTCCGGTACTCTCAGACACGGCCAAAACACTTCCCTCAAGACTTCGCCGCTTCCGTTCCGGCACTTGTACGTGCAGTGCAGATAAAAGCCTGGTTTCATGAACGGCATCGGCGGCGCAGGATCGACTGTCTCAGATTCAAGTTTGCTTCCGGCCAGCGGGCCGCAGGACCCGCACCCCTCTATCTGCAGTCCAGTCCGATCCGTAAAGCGTATTGGGTTGTTCCGGGCATACCCGTACAGGTTGAAGTCGATTGGGTCATTGGACACCAAAGTCCTTATGATCGACTCAACTCTCAGGCTCTGGCACCCTGCCGCCGACAACAGAACGCGCGGGTCCTCGGCCCGGCCCCCTTCCGGCGCCGGCGGCTCAGGGCAGCCTCGTCAGGCGGGCACGAAAGTCCGGCACGAGCGGATAGCCCAGGACCTCCTTGATCGGCCGGGTGGCCCGATGGGTGCGGCCCGCGGGGCCCCGGCCGGTGGTGCGCCCGAGCACGAGCCAGTTGGCCGCGCGGTAGCAGGTTCCCTGGAAGCGTTGCGGATCGACGAAGGTCTCCGCGAAGTACACCGGATGGGCGTAGACCCGTTCCCACTCCGCCGACAGCCGCCGCATCATCTGGCCGAGCAGGTGCGACGCCAGGTGCGGATCGCGACCCACGGCAGGATCAGGAAGCGGCTGTTGTATGCGACGAAGCGGAGGCGGTCCGGCTCTCATCAGCTGTCCCTCCTGGCCTTGATTCCAGCGACAGCTGACGCTACCGCACCGCCTCAGGCCATTTCACGCACGCTCACCGGAAGGACACGGTGGATGAGCGCTCGCGCCGGCGGGCCGGTCAGCGAAGCCTGATCTTGCCGCCTCCCGGCAGCCCGCCGGGGCCGCCCGGGCCCAGGCCGCCGGGCGGCAGCCGATCGGGGACGATGATCGAGGAGGCGGCTTCCCGGCGGAGCTGCTCGATCTCCCGGCGGGTGCGCTCGATCGCCTCGCTGGCGCCGGCCGCGAACTGCTCGACCGCCTCGGCCAGCGCGGTGGCCGGGATCTCGAAGGCGAGCGGCAGCAGGCCGCCCGGGGTCAAGATCTGGGTCTCGCCGGCGTAGAGCACGGCGCGGCTCGGGTCCGGCAGCCCGCCGGCGGTCACCGGCGTCATCACGCGGATCGTCCCGATCCTGCGGTCGGTGTACACGTCTTCCCGGTAGAGCGTCGTGGGGTCCATCCTGAGTTCGAGGTCGCTGGGCTGGTCCGTCATGGTATGAAGAATACCCCCGAGGGAGGACAACATGAAGGTCAAGGCGGCGAACGGGCTGGCGCGCATCCTCAAGGCCGAGGGCATCCCCTGGGTCAGCTGTTACCCCACCAACCACGTGAACAACGCCCTCGGCGAGGAGGGCGTGCCCATCCTCATGATGGGCGAGGAGCGGTTCGCGGTCGCGGTGGCCGACGCGTTCTCGCGGGTGACGTGCGGCAAGCAGATCGGCGTCTGCACCGTCATGGCCAACCTCAACGCCGCCGGCATCCAGATGGCGTACGGCGCCATCGCCCAGGCATGGGAGGACTCGTCGCCGGTGCTGATCATCGCCGAGGGCGTGGGGCAGGGAGGGAGCCGGCACACGCACTACGACATGGCGGAGGCCTTCAAGTCCGCCACCAAGTGGGTGGGCAAGGTCGACCGCGCCGAGCTGGTGCCCGACTACGTGCGGCGGGCGTTCACCCAGCTCCGGTCCGGGCGGCCGGGGCCCGTGCTGCTGATCGTGCCGCGCGACCTCGGCGAGTACGACCCGGGCGAGCACCCGTACGCGCCGGTCAAGGGCTGGCGCTCGGGGCCCGACCCGGACGACGTCACGGCCGCCGTCAAGACCCTGCTGGCCGCGAAGGACCCGTTGCTCTACGTCGGCGAGGGCGTCTACTACGCCGACGCCACCGCCGAGCTGCTGCAGTTCGCCGAGGCGGCGCAGGTGCCGGTGCTCACGACGCTGAAGGGCAAGGGGACGTTCCCCGAGAACCACCCGCTGTCGGTGGGAGTGCGCGGGTCGCTGGCCGAGCACTTCCTGAAGAAGTGCGACGTGCTCTTCTCGATCGGCTCCAGCCTGTTTCCCAACCGGTTCAGCCACGCGGTGCCGGACGCCGAGCGCAAGACGATCGTGCAGTGCACGGTGGACATGCTCGACATCAACCGCAGCTACGAGACGCGTCACGCGGTGATCGGCGACGCCAGACTCACGCTGGCGGCCCTCACCGAGGAGGTCGCCAAGCGTGGCGGGATCGCGAAGAAGCCCGCCCTGCTCGAGGAGATCCGCGCGGGTAAGCAGGCGTTCATGGCGAAGTTCAGGCCGCTGATGGAGTCGAGCGAGACCCCGATCAACCCTTACCGGGTGATCGGCGACCTCGTCAAGGTGCTCGATCCGCGGAACTCCTTCGTCACCGCCGACTCCGGCAACACCCGGGACCAGACCAGCACGGTCTACGAGGCCCAGATCCCGCGCGGCCACCTCGGCTGGGGCAACGTGTCCACGCTCGGGTTCAGCCTGGCCGGGGCCGTCGGCGCCAAGCTCGCCTACCCCGGGCGGCAGTGCGTGCTGATCACCGGGGACGCGGGCGTCTGCTACATGATGGGCAATTTCGAGGCGGTGGCGCGCTACAGGATCGGCATCACCGCGCTGCACATCAACAACGGCGGGTACTCCGGCTACGGTCCGGGCTTCTGGGGCGGCGGGCACGATCCCTACACCTGGCAGGTCTCCGATCACGGCTCGGCCTGCATGGCCTCGATGGCGAGGGCGGTTGGCTTCCACGCCGAGGACGTGACCCAGCCCGCCGAGATCGTTCCGGCGCTGAAGCGCGCCTTCGACGAGAACGCCCGGGGCCGCCCGGCGTTCCTGGAATTCCTCTGCTCCCACCACCCCGTGCACGGCGGCTGGGTCCGCCCGGGCGCGTAACGGGCTCAGGCGCGGCGGCGGCGTAGCGCGACGAGGCGGGAGGTCACCCAGGCGGCGGCGGCGAGGAGGAGCGCACCCTGCACCGTGCGGCCCGCGACGTGGAGACCCTGCTGCATCGTCTCCAGGGTCACGCCGCTCACGTAGCCGACGAGGATGAAGAGGCCCGCCCAGACCAGACAGCCGGCGGCGTCGAAGGCGAGGAACCGGCGGAACGGCATGCGCGTGAGGCCGGCCATCGGTGCCAGCAGCACGCGGGCGCCGACGACGAACCGGCCGAACACCACGCTGGGGCCGCCGGGGGTGAATCGCGGCGAGCGGCCGGCCCGGGCGAGCACGCGGGGGCCGGCGAGCCGGCCGATCCCGTAGCCGAGGCTGTCCCCCACGAGCGCGGCCGTGGCGGCCACGGCGAGGCCGAGGAGAGGGTCGAGATGGCCGGCCTTGGCCACGGCGCCGAAGGCCAGGAGCAACAGTTCACCGGGGATGGGCAGGCCCGCGTTGTCCAGCAGGATCGCGGTGAAGACGATCCAGTATCCGTAGGCGACGAAGAGTCCCATCAGCAGTTCCGCGGTGATCGTCACGTTCCGATCTCCTTCTGAGGCCCGCCTGAGCAATAGCTGTACCATGGCTGAGACACGGTCTAACTGCGTATGGATGTGGGCGTCCGGTGACGCGGAGAACCAGCGGATCCGTGGGATGCCCGGTTCTGAACCACTGGTGGCGCGATATCGACCAGATGACCTCTGGACTCGTCGTGATGGTCTCGGTGATAAGTGTCCTGGCGGTCGGGCTGGTCCCCGGCACGGGCTGGGCTGATCCCACCGCCCCGGCCGTCGAGGAGCGGCGGCAGTCCCCGTTCGCCTCGGACGCCGAGAGCGAGTACAACCGCGGCGCGCGGGCCCGCGTGGCCGGCAACTGGGCGGCAGCGGCCGACGCCTTCCAGCGGGCCGTGGTGCTGCGCCCCGAGTTCCCCGAGGCCTGGAACGAGCTGGGCTATGCCCTCCGCCACCTGGGCCGGTACGCGGAGTCGCTCGACGCCTACGGAGAGGCGCTGCGCCTGCGGCCGGACTTCCCGGAGGCGCTCGAGTACCTGGGCGAGGCCTACGTCAGGATGGGCCGGCTGGACGACGCCCGGCGGGTGCTCGAGCGCCTGCGCCCCCTCGACGCCCCCCGCGCCCGGGAGCTGGCCGAGGAGATCGGCAAGGGCGCCGGCGCGGCGCGCTGATCAGAACCTCGACGCCGTGAGCGTGACGTCGGCGTGCGCCCACGCCTTCCGGAACGCCTCTTCCGTCCGGCCCGCCTCGTCGCTCTTGCCCTGCGCCCGCAGGCTCCGGGCGAGGCCGAAGAGCGACCAGCCGTTGCCGGGGTTGCGCCCGAGGTCCTCGCGGTAGATCTGCTCGGCGTCGGCCGCGCGGCCGGCCTGCAGGAGCACGGCGCCCAGCGCCTGCCGCACGGGGAAGTACCAGGGCGGCGGCTCGGTGAACCAGTGCGTGTCCTGCTCGGCCACCGCCGAGCGCAGCAGCCGCTCGGCCGTCGCCACGTCGCCGGCTTTCGCGGCGATCTCGCCGGCCAGCACGTTGGCCGCCATCTGGAGGATGTTCTTCGCGCGGAAGAAGAAGGCGATGGTGCGCTCGGCCGGCACCGCGTTCAGGATCGTCTCCAGCTCGCCCAGCTCGCTTCGCGCCTCGCCGGCCTGGCCCCGGGCGTTGAACGCCAGCCCGCGCGCGTAGTGCCAGACGCCGCGCGTGTAGGGCCACTCCGCCGGCGGCACCGGCTGGCGGAGCACCTCGTCCCAGCGGCCGAAGCGCACGAGCGCCACGATCGGCGCGACCGGAGCCGTCTCCATGTCGGGCATCGCCTTGATCATCTCGGGCGGGGCGTTGCCGGCGAACTCTCGCGCGGCCCGGATCGTCTCGGCGCTGTGCCCCTGCATGCTGGCCGATTGCCAGATGAAGTCGATGTTGTGCGGATAGTAGAGGCCGCGATAGATGGGGCTGGGCTGCGCCGTCTTGAAATAGGTGACGTCGGCCTTGGCCGCCGCCGTATTGACGGTGACCGCGTCTGCGTAGCGTCCCACGCGCCAGTAGATGTGCGAGGGCATGTGGACCAGGTGGCCCGCGCCCGGCATCAGCGGCCGCAGGCGGTCGGCCGCCGTCTCCGCGCGGCCGGGCCGCGGGCCGGCCTCGACGGCGTGGATGTAGAGGTGCAGCGCGCCGGGATGGTCCGGGTTCCGGGCGATCACGCGTTCCAGCGTCTGGACCAGCTCCTCGGTGCCCGGATGGGGCGTCCCGTCCGGGGCCCAGAGGTTCCACGGCCGCAGGTTCATCATGGCGTCGGCGAAGAAGGTCGCGGCCTCCAGGTCGTCGGGGTGCTGCCGGGCGACCTCCCGCATGGCGTCGGCGTAGGCGCGGTCGAGCGCCTCGCGCCGGGCGGCGGGATCGGCGGAGTGGCGCCGGGCCAGCGCCTCGATCAGCGCCCGCTCCACCGGCCTGCCACCGGCGGCGCGCTGCCGTGCCTCCTGCACCGCGGCCAGCGCCCTCTTCTCGCGGTCGGCGTCGGTGGGGTGGTTGTAGTTGCCGCCCTCGGTGATCGCGATGCCCCAGAAGCACATGGCGCACCGGGAATCGATGCGCGCTGCCTCGCGGAACGCCCGCTGGGCCTCGTGATGGTTGAAGGCGTAGACGAGCCGCAGGCCCTGATCGAACCAGCGCTGGGCCTCCGGCGACGCGGTGCTGACCCGGTACGAGTAGCTGCCGAGCGAGTCGTACAGCACCGGTTGCCCGGCGGCCGCCGACGGTCCGTGGCCGTGCGCCCCCCTCGTGGACGGGGCGTCGTGCCGCGGACCGGAGCAGGCGGCGAGAACGAGCGCGAGCAGAGCGGCCGACCAGCGACGTGTCATGTCCGGGACCTCCGCGACGGGACCGGCATCTTCAGCTCGTCCGCAGCCTGGCGAGCAGGTGAGGGTTGGGGTCGACGCCGAGCCCGGGGCCCTGGGGCACCGCGATGCGTCCGCCTCGGGGATGGATGGCCTCGCCCAGCGGGTTGTCGGCGAAGTCGCAGTAGAAGCGCTCGACCAGACGACGCTCTCGATCCGGGTGATCTTCATGCGAGGCTACGGAGCCGGCTGGATCGTGAGCTCGCCCGTGGAGCGGAAGGTGACGGCGTAGACGCCCCCCTTCCGGAGCTTGGTGGAGACGGCCTCGCCGTGCAGGGCGCGCACGCCGCGGCGCCTGGCCTCGGCGGCGTCGTTGGCCAGCGTCCAGAACTGCGCCCACAGCTCGCGCTCGAACGCGCTCGGCGCCTTCTCGGCGGCGTAGGCGTGCGGCATCTGCCCTTCCCGGTCGAGGATGTGCGCGTCGACCGGACGGTGGCGGTCGCCGAAGATGCGGCGGAAGAGGAGGAGCGACCGGCCCTTGAGCGCGTCGCCGCCGGCGACGAAGGCGTCGTCGAACTTGATCACGAGCGTGTCGACGTAGACCTCGTCGCCCGTGACCGAGAACTCGCGCGGCTCGCCGATGGGGTTGCCGCCCGAGTCCAGCTCGCTGAACCGGAGGCGGGTCACGAGATGGCCGTCGGAGCCGGGCGCCTGGTCCAGCACCACGATGCGGGCGCGGCGTTCGGTGTGACGCAGCAGCCGGACGGCCGCCTCCAGCGCCTGGGCCCGCTCCGTGAGCGCCCGGATCTGCTCGTCCCGCTCCGCCAGCCGTCGCTCCATCTCGCGCCCCGGCGCGAGGATCAGGCGGTCGGCGACATAGATGCTGCCCGACCCCGCTCCGACGAGCAGGACGGCCCAGAGCAGCGCCGAGCGACCGGCGGCCACCGGCGGTCTGCCTCAGTCCCCGCGCGGCGGCGGGCACGCGTGGCGCTCCTGCTGCCTTCGCCGGACGCTGAGGCCGCCACCGAGCACGCCCGCGTCGAGACTGCCGATCATCACTGCCTCTCACG